>Ga0123356_10005453_pt1 | contig 12944 bp, 12 predicted proteins | sample TergutEmb28metaG_2_FD_92546 | JGI IMG/M metagenome (GOLD analysis project Ga0123356, IMG submission 92546) | Embiratermes neotenicus P3 segment gut microbial communities from Petit-Saut dam, French Guiana - Emb289 P3 | ecosystem: Host-associated > Arthropoda: Insects > Digestive system > Gut ... | reverse complement strand
TGCCCGGCTGCCACGGCTGGGAAGAGGCCATGGCCCGCAGCACTGAAGTCGGCATTGAGGAGGTCTATCGCCGCGCGGCCAACTGCCAAAAAGACGACGTGTGCAACATGCAATACACCTCCGGCACTACGGGCTTCCCCAAAGGCGTGATGCTCACGCACTACAACATCGTCAACAACGGCAAGACGATTGGCGACGGCATGGATTTTTCCACCGCCGACCGGCTGCTCATCCACGTGCCCATGTTCCATTGCTTCGGCATGGTGCTGGCCATGACCGCCGCCGTCACCCATGGCGCCACCATGTGCCCTGTCCCGGCGTTTTCGCCAAGGCTCGCCCTGGAGTGCATCAACAAAGAAAAAATTACGGCATGCCACGGCGTACCCACCATGTTCATTGCCATGCTGGGCCACGAAGATTTTGGTAAGACTGACTTCACTCACATGCGCACCGGCATCATGGCCGGCAGCCCGTGCCCCATTAAGGTCATGCGGGATGTGCTGGATAAGATGAATATGAGCGAGATCACCATCGTGTTTGGCCAGACGGAAAGCTCCCCCGGCTGCACCATGAGCTGCACCACGGACCCCATTGAAGTCAGGGTGAACACCGTGGGCAGCGCGTTCTTTGGCGTGGAATGCAAGATCGTGGACCCCGAAACCGGCGCGGACCTGCCCGACGACACGGACGGCGAATTCGTCGCCCGTGGGTACAACATCATGAAGGGCTACTACAAACTGCCCGAGGCCACAGCGGCGGCGATAGACAGCGAGGGCTGGCTGCATACCGGTGACCTTGCCCGCCGGGACAAAGACGGCAACTATAAAATCACCGGCCGCATCAAGGACATGATCATCCGGGGCGGCGAGAATATTTATCCCAAGGAAATCGAGGATTTCATTTACACGCATCCCAAGGTCTCGGATGTCCAGGTCGTCGGCGTGCCCAGCCGCGCGTATGGCGAGGAAATCATGGCCTGGGTTATTTTGAAAGACGGCGAAACATCTTCAGAAGAAGAAATGAAACAGTTCGTGCTCGACCACATGGCAAAGCACAAGGTGCCGAGCTTCGTGCATTTTACCGACGAGTTCCCCATGAACGCGGCGGGAAAAATCATGAAGTACAAAATGCGCGAGGCCGCCGTGGAGCTGCTCGGGCTATACAAAGAGAGCAAAATCGCCACGGCGTGAGGAATAAACTGATTGATTGCGTGATCACGCAAGCCCCAAGCGGTACACCAGCCAGCGCACAAGATTCCCGGGCAAGAGGAAGATGCGCCGCCGTTTGCGCGCGCACTGCGCCTTGCTGTATGTATTGCTGATATTGCCGACCGTCTGGAACCGCAGGCTTTGCCGGATTTCCTCAGATGTCACGTCATTGGCTTTGACCGTGAACGTCATGGGCTCTCCGGGGAAAAAGTCGGCGAAGTTGTCGTTGAAATCTCCGATGGCCAATTCGCTCTTGATCATAACAGCCCGGGCGAACCGGTCGCTTTGCGCGGTAATCGTCGCGATACCGCCATTGATCTCGACCCTTGTTTTGAATTTGCATTCGGGCAGGTCGAGGTCTTTTTCCTTGCCGAACAGCAGCGTGCGCGTAGAAATCACTTGGCCGCCGTCCTTCAGCTGTACTCTCATCACAAGATTTTTATCTCCGTGATTTGCCATGGATACCTGCATGCATGAAGAAAGCGGCGGCGCTTCCACTTCGCTTTCGTGCGAAGAGACCACTTGCCCGTTAAATTCCATCAATTGCCAGGCAAGGGTAAGCTTGCGTGCTTCGCATGTATCGTTGAGCACATACAGCTTGATAAATTTTTCGCTGTCTTCAATCGAAACCGCCACAGGCTCATTGAACCTCCGGGCGGCGAAGTGCAGCGCCTTGCCCCGGCCCGCGTAATCAATGCCGGCCCATGAGCACACCGGCCAGCAGTCGTTGAGCTGCCAATAAAGGCTGCCGTTGCAGCGGCCCCGGTTGCGCCGCCAGTGCTCCGTGGCATCGCGCACGCATTCCGCCTGGGTCAGCTGAGAAAGATACAGCAAGTCGCCAAACCCCTTGGGCAGCTTGTATTGCGAGAGCACATAATATAAGATTTTTTGATTGCCGGTTCCGCATTTTTGATGCGCGTTGAACACGGGGCTCGTGATGTCGTAGTCCTCCGGCTTGGCAAAGGAACGCACCGCCTCCATGGAAGGCAAAGACTCCAGCCCGAATTCGCTGCAAAAGCGCGTCATGCGCCTGCGGTAGTAGTTCAATGGCTGAAGGCCATGCCACACATGCCAGAGATGGGTGTCGCCCTCATGATCATCCGCCACGCCCTTTCGATACGCGCCGCCGGTGGGCGAGCCGCCAATGAAGGGCGTGGCGCCGTCATGCGCCTTTACCCATTCAGGCAGGATGCCCCAAAAAAATTTCTCCGTCCAGCGGCTGAGCGCGATATAATTCCTCCATAGCATGGCCATGGCTTCGATTTCGTTGTTGCCGCACCAAAGCGCGAGGCTGGCATGGTACCGCAGCCGCGTGACATTGTAGGCGACTTCCTCCCTCACATTTTCCAGGAAATCCTCGCGGTCGAAGGGATAGGGCGCGCAGGCGAACATGAAATCCTGCCAGACCAACAGCCCCAGCCGGTCGCATATGTCATAGAACTCGTCCGTTTCGTAATACCCGCCGCCCCACACGCGCACCATGTTCATGTTCGCACGCACGCATTGCTCCAGCAGCGCCCGCTTGACTTCCGTCGTGGCCCGGTCGGGGATGGCGTCCGGCGGGATATAGTTCGCCCCCTTGGCGAAAATCGGCACGCCGTTGACCACAAACTGGAAATTATGCCCCCAGGCGTCGGCGGCGCGGTTGAGCTCGATCGTGCGCAGGCCGATGTTTTTCTTGATTGTATCGACAACCTTGCCCTTAAACACAGCCTCCGCTTTGATCATATACAGCGGCTGCTCCCCAAGATCATGGGGCCACCACAGACTGGGATTCTCAATCACGTGTTCCAGAGTATCGCCATCATTCTGCGCGATGATTTTACCCTCAGGGGACAGCAGCGTCAGCTGTAGTTCAGCACCGGGCCGGAGAACTTCAGCACTAGCCTTCGTGCGCAGGGTCACCTTGCCGTTATAGTGGATTTGAGCAATATCCAAAGGCAACAGCCGCACGGCAGAGTAAAACTTCAGCGAGATATCGCCCACAATGCTGCTGACGGGAAGGCACGGGCCCCAGTCCCAGCCAAAATGGCACTGCGCTTTGCGGATGTGCGTGCGCCCGCGGAAGTTAATGTCCGGCGGGGTGCGGTAGCGCTTGGCCATGACCTTGGCGTATCGCGCCGGGGAATCAAATTCGACGCGCAGCGCATTTTCCCCTGCCCGCACCGCACGCGTTACGTCGAATTCGTAGCCAATATGGCAATTGCGGCCCTCGCCCACAAGATGATCATTGACATACACGCGGCAAATCGTATCGAGCATTTCGCAGCAAAGCGCGATCCGGTCCGCCGCGAGATCATCGGCAGTTAGTTCGAAGGTGCGCAGGTAATCGAAATCGCTTTCTCCAACCCAAAAGCTTTTGCCCTCGTTCATGCCATAAAACGGGTCCTCAATCTTGCCAAGGCGCAGCAAATCGTGGTAGTTGCACCCGGGCACGGCAGCCGGCAGCAGTTCTCCGCCCCGCTTCGCGAAACGCCACGCGCCATTCAAGGAAATTGTTTTCATACAGCACCGCCTTTCAATTCACTTGCATCTATAGTAACACAATCGTGGCGCCGGCGCAAGAAAAAGCTTGCCTTTTCGCCATGAAATTTGGTATAATGCAGTTGGACCAAAAGAAAGGGGTATTTTATGATCAACATATTTTTTTACGCGTTGGGTTATTTGCGCGCGGTGTTCATTTTTCTGCTGAGCATCACCTGCGCCGGCTTGCTGAAGCCCGCGGGGCCGGACACTACCTTCAAGATGACAGACAAAGCGCAGAAGTACGAGGCACGCGCAAAAATTCTGGCGGCCTCCACAGAGAAGAATTTCTTCGACAAACACAGCCGCGTGCTGCACAACAACAGCGCCAATTGGTTTTCCAACTCCGGCTGCTGGGACGTGACGGCCCTGCTGACCATGTACACAAAGCTCGCGGAAATTGACGGCAAGTATGCAAAAGGCGCGGACAGAGCCATCGACGCCCTGGCTTTTTACGGCAGGAAGACCCCCGGCGGCGGCTTCAGCGCCTACACGGGCAAATGGACGGCGCGGCGGCACGCTTCCGACGGCGACGTCTATTATGACGACAACATGTGGGTGGGCCGCGATTTGGTCGCCCTGTACAACACAACCGGCAAGAAAAAATACCTGGACCGGGCGATTATAATCGCGGAAATGATCATTGACGAGGGCTGGGCCGAGCTTGACGAGGAGATGTTCATCGAGGAATTCGGCAATCCTCCCGGCGGCCCTCTCGGCGGCTTTTACTGGCGGGACGACCACGAAGCGCTGCATGTCTGCTCCAACGGGCCGGCGATCCAGTTCCTGACGCAGCTTTCCCGCGTGACGGACAACGGGGAATATTACCTCGAATACGCCAAAAAGAGCTACCGCTTCCTCAGATATCTGGAGCGCGAGGACAACGGCGTTTTTTGGGATTTGATGCGCTTCCACAAGGACGCGGACAACAACGTCACCGGCATCCATAAGCTTGATGGGGCAAGCTGGAGCTATAATTCCGGCACGCCCATCAGCTCCGCCATTGAGCTTTACAAAGAAACCGGCGACGCGGCCTATCTGGAAGACGCGAGCCGCTGGGGATACAGCGCCGACCAGTATTTCGCGAGGGAAAGCACCGTCCCGGGCGTGAAAACTTTTGTGGATTTGCCGTGGTTCCGCGAGATTCTGCTCATGGGCTACATCGACCTCTACGAATATGACAAGGAAGCCTTGGGCTATATCCAGCACATGGAGGAAGCCATCAATTACGGCTATGAGCATCATCGCCTGAAGGGGGTGCTCGGCTTCAACAAAAATATTATCGCCAGGGATTGGGTGGATGGTTTTAAGGACAGCGCCGCGAAAAAAAACACCTATACCCTGGAGCAAATCCCCTGCGCGGGGATCTACGCGAGCCTCGCGATGTTTTACAAGGCGATTCGTTAGGCCCTAGTCAAGTCAAGCCGCCCCGCGCGCAAATCCGCGCGAAACGCACGGATCTGGCGGGGTATATGAAGATAGCTATCTCAAACACCCCTGAACCCTGTATCCTGATCCCATATTCCTAACCGGCTGGCAGTTGAAGACAGGCGGCTGATGGGCGAGCCCAACAAGCGGCAACCCACGCTCGCGCTGCAGCAGGAACGCAGACCGTTAGGCGGCAGTATCAGGAAGGGAACTCCCGCAAGTACCGTTCCAACGCGTCCCGCCATGGCGGCAATAACGCATACCCGGCATCCAGCAAGCTCTGCGGCGAAAGGCGTGAGTTCAGTGGCCTTTGCGCTGCCTGCGGGTACTCGCAGCCCGGTATATCAATGACTTCGCACTGGAATTCAGCTATATCAAAAATAGCCCTGGCAAACTGCGCCCAGGAAATATAGCCCGCGTTCGCGGCATGGTACGTCCCGGCCACGGGGCGTTGGGCCATGTCGCACAGCAGGCGGGCAAGGTCAAGGGTATACGTCGGCGAGCCGATTTGATCATTCACAACGCGCACGGATTCCCGTTCCCTGCCAAGGCGCAGCATCGTATTCACAAAATGGTTGCCCCCCGGGCCGAACACCCAGGAGGTGCGCACAATCATGTGCTTCGGGCATAACGACTGAATGGCATGTTCTCCCGCCAACTTTGTGGCGCCGTAGACGCTCAGGGGATTCGGCGGGTCGCCTGCCTCCCAGGGAACGCCGCCGCTGCCGTCGAACACGTAGTCCGTGCTGATGTAGATCAGCCATATGCCGTGCGCGGCGCAGTGCTCCGCGATATAACGTGTGCCGAACTCGTTGACGGCCCGGGCGGTTCCCGGATCGCTTTCGGCCTTGTCCACCGCCGTATACGCCGCGCAGTGGATCACGCACTCCGGCTGCGCGCTCGCGAGATATGCCTGTGCAGCAGCCCGATCGGTCAAGTTAAAGTCATCGATGTCAACCGCGATTGTTTCATGGCCGCGCCTAATTGTCTCCAGCGTAACGGCGCACCCAAGCTGCCCCTTCGCGCCGGTAACCAAAATTCGCATGGCTGCCTCCAAATAATTACGCATTACGAATTGCGCATTACGAATTGAATCCCCGCTTCTTTCCAAAGAGGTGCGGCGGCGTCTTTGTCTGAGAGGATTGGGTTCTCGACGCCCCAATCGATTCCGAATAGCGGGTCGTCATATCGCACGGCGCGGTCGTGTTCTCTGGAATAGGGTGCGTCAACTTTGTAAAACACCTCTACATCATCAGTCAGGGTCACAAAGCCGTGGAGGCATCCCCGGGGAATCCACAGCTGGCGCTTGTTTTCAGCGGAAAGCTCCACGCGCACCCATTGGAGATAGGCCGGCGAATCGCGCCGGGCATCCACCGCCACATCAAAAACCGCGCCGCGCGTGCAACTGAACAGCTTGCCCTGGGCCATGGGCTCGGCCTGGCAATGCAGGCCCCGCAATGTGCCCCGCCGCGTGCTGCACGAGCGGTTGTCCTGTACAAAGCGCGCAGAGATGCCCGCTTCCCGCATTGCCTGCTCGGAATACATCTCATAGAACCAGCCCCGGCTGTCGCTAAAAACGGCAGGCTCTATCATTATGGCGCCGGGGATCTCAAGATCAACAATTCTCAATTCTTAACTCTCAATTCTCAATTCAGTTACGCCGTTCTCAAGCAAGGCGCTGCGCTGGAGGATCAGCGCTATAACCTGCTCCGCCTGCTCGCCAGTAACAGGCATCGGCTGGTAATTGTTGATTAGTATGCCGTCGCGACCCCTCAGGTTACTCGAGGTGATGTAGCAGGGCGTGACGGCGATCTCAATTTGCGGGGGCTTATCGCATGCGGCAATGGCTGTGGCATGGAGGATGGCCGTCTCCTTGTACGGGGCGGTGAAATTGCCGCCGAACGCGAAGTTGCCAAGGCTGTATGCAATGTATTTGCCTTGATATAGCTCTATGCCCTGCAAGATATGCGGGTGGTGGCCCACAACGAGGTCCGCGCCCGCGTCGACCCACGAGCGGGCAATTTTTTTCTGCCAGAGGGTGGGCATGATTTCCCGCTCGATGCCCCAGTGAATATTTATAATGACGATGTTATCATCGCGTTTATAATTTTTGATTTGCCATAGTACACGCTGGGCCACTTGTTCTTCCGTGATGCCTTGGAGGAAGGCCGTGTTGTCTCCAATGATAACGACCTCCACGCCTTGAATTTCGACGATCAGCGGGTTGTCCTCATACGCGACGCGGACACCCGCGCGCTCCAGATACGCTTTTGTGTCCAGGAAGCCCTGCTCGAAATAGTCCCTGGAATGGTTATTGGCAAGCGTGACCGCTTCGATGGAGGCCGCGGGCAAAATCGCCGCGTATTCCGGCGGCCCCTTGAAGAAATACCTTTTGTTCGCGTGTTCTGTTTGCTCCGTCAGCGCGCCCTCGAAATTGATTACGGTCAAATCGTCCCGCGCAAACAAATGCCTGACAAGATCGAAAGGGTAGGTCAAACTGCCCGCATTTTCATATACTTTCGGGAAGCGGTGCGCCGATTCGCCGTCGCCGTTGTACATGGCCAAAGTGCAGTCCCCAACAAATGCCATGCGGATGTGCGCCGGCGCGTTGGCCAGGGCGCCCAGGTCGTCATCGCTCTGCGTTGGCGCTTCGGCCACAAGCTGGGACGACTGCTCCGGCGCGGATGTAACGCACGAACCCAGCAGCAACATTGCCGCGAGCAAATACGCGAGCAAATATAAGATACGTATCCCCCTCAAGCCTCATACCTCTTCTGGTCCGCATGGTCATCCTGGCCCCAGCGGGGCTTGTCGTCGAAGATGGCGCTGTACATAATCTGGCCCTCCAGCACCTTGCGCAGATGCTTGCCGTATTCGCTCGAGCCGTATTTGCGCGCGGAGCATTCCAGCTGTTCCTTGGAGATCCAGCCGGTATTGTAAGCGATTTCCTCGGGCGCTGAAATTTTGATGCTTTGCAGGGTTTCGATGCTTTTGACAAAGCTTGCCGCGCGCATGAGGTTTTCGATGGTGCCGGTGTCCAGCCACGCGAAGCCGCGCCCGAGAATCTGGACATCCAGATCGCCGCATTCCAGGTACCGGCGGTTGACGTCGGTAATTTCCAGTTCCCCGCGCTTGGAGGGTTTTAATTCTTTGGCGAACTGAACCACACGGTTGTCATAAAAATAAAGGCCCGTGACGGCGTACTTGGATTTGGGCACGTCCGGCTTTTCCTCAATGGAAAGCACACGATTGTCGTCGCCGAATTCCACCACGCCGAACTGCTGCGGCTTTTCCACGGAATAACCGAAAATGGTGGCGCGGGCCTGCTTCTGCGCCGCCTTGCGCAGCATGTAACCCAAGCCCGAGCCATAAAAAATATTGTCACCAAGGACCATGGCCACGCTGTCGTTCCCGATGAATTCCTCACCGATGAGGAATGCCTGGGCCAGGCCGTCCGGGCTTGGCTGCGCGGCATAGCTGAGCCGGATGCCGAACATGCCGCCGTCGCCCAAAAGCTGCTCAAATTTCGGGGTATCCGCCGGCGTGGAAATGATAAGGATTTCCCGGATGCCCGCCAGCATCAGCGTGGACAGCGGGTAGTAGATCATGGGCTTGTCGTAAACGGGAAGCAGCTGCTTGCTGGTGACCATGGTTAGGGGATAGAGCCGCGTGCCGGAGCCGCCCGCGAGAATAATACCTTTCACAACGCGCACCTTCCAGATATCAGATTTCAGATATTAGACATTAGACGCTTGTTCCCGCGCTTATTCTATCATATATTTTGTCCTTTGTCAATCCACGATATTTCCATGATCTTCCTGAAATTTTAGAATTCTAAAGTCTAAGGTCTAATATCTCATGTCCAATCATAGTATGATAGCAGACTTAGACAAACGGAGGGGTCGCCAGTGAAAGGTATCGTCGAAGAGCGCTGCGTGGAGCTCGGGTGCTATATTGTGGAGAACCAGGCAACGGTGCGCGCCGCCGCCAAGCAGTTCGGCATCAGCAAATCCACCGTACATATGGATGTTTCCGAGCGGCTGCGCAATGTGCAGCCGCAGCTTTACTCCCAGGTGCGTCAGGTGCTGGACATCAACAAGTCCCAGCGCCACATCCGCGGCGGGCTTGCCACGCGGGAAAAGTACCGCATGGAAGAGGAATAGCCTCAACGAACAATTGACAATTAACAATGATCCGTGGTATACTTGAAAACCTAGGAGGATTTGTTCATTGTTCATTGTTCATTGTTCGTTCCCTTATGCCGCCGCCATCTTCGACCTGGACGGCACGCTGCTGGATTCCATGTGGGTTTGGAACCGGGTGGACGAAGCATTTTTTGCAGTGCGGGGTCTTTCCGTGCCGGAAGATTATTTGCAGGCCCTGCACGCGATGACATTCCGTGAGGTGGCGGAATATACGATTGCGCGCTTTGATCTTCCGGAAACCCCGGAGACCGTAATGGCTGAATGGAACGCCCAGTGCTTTGAGCTCTATATGAACGAAGTGAAGCTCAAGCCGGGCGCGAAAGAATACTTGCAGGCTCTGCGTACGCGCGGGGTCAAGCTCGCGGTTGCCACGAGCCTGACCAAGCCTCTGCTGGAAGCCGTGCTGCAAAGCAACGGCATTTTGGATTGGTTCGACGCGCTTACTTCAGCAGATGAAGTCGCGCGCGGAAAGGGCTACCCGGATATTTTCCTGCTGACGGCTGAAAAGCTGGGTATCCCGCCGGAGCGCTGCGTGGCGTACGACGACCTAGAAAAGGCCATGGTGGGCATCAAGGCGGCGGGCATGGCCGCCTGCGCCGTGCACGAGCCCCTCTCCGAGCAGGACTGGGACAAGATGTGCGCGCTGGCGGATTATAATATTACATCATTTTTGAGCGACTCAACCAACAGTTGAGACCCTTCAACCAATGATTGCTTGCGTTTCTAGCATCGCTGTGCTACGGTGAAAGCAGCCGCACGACGGCAAAATTGATGGAGGTACTGTTTATGCTAAACGCTGTTATCATCGGGGAGAAAATCGCCGCTTTGCGCCGCGAGCACGGGCTTTCGCAGGCTCAGCTGGCCGAGCATCTGAACCTAAGTCCGCAGGCCGTGAGCAAGTGGGAGCGCGGGGAATCCCTGCCGGATCTCATTACCCTGGACCAGCTGTGCTCTATTCTGGAAGTCGACCTGAATTATTTTTCAGGGCAGCCCGCAACAGGAGAAAATCCCGCGGAAGAAGAAAAAATCACAGAAAAAAAAGCGGAAGAAACAAAGGAAGAAAACGAGGATGCTTTTCAGGCTTCTTCGGTTTTTCCAGCGTGTCGCTTGGCAAGGGGCTGGGCGGCGCCGCGATGGTCGGGCAGCGGTTCTCTGGTTCCAGCCTGCAAAACAAGACCATGCGCGCTTGTGCGTGCAAGGACTGTTCTTTTACTGACACCGATATGGCAGGCGTGAAACTAATCGCCAGCGCACTCAACGATTGCAAATTCAGTTGCTGTGAAATGCAGGACGCGCGCTTCGATAGCAACGCATGGAAAGACTGCGAATTCAGCAAGTGCAATTTACTAGACGCTGAACTGCGCAGTTGCGCGCTGAACGATATTCGCTTCATTGCCTGCGATTTGTCAAACGCCCTGTTTGTCTGCGACAAGGCGAAACTCCGCAAGAGAGACAGAGACTATTGCGACGTGCAATTCGTGGACTGCAACATGGAAGGCGTTACATTCCGGGGCGTGCGTTTCGTCAAAACAACGTTCAAGAATTGCAATGCCGAGCGAATGACATGCGAAAATTGTAGCGCCGACCGCAAGAGCTATGCCAGCCTGCAAGCATGCGGCATAGACATGAGCGGCGTAGAATTGATCAATTAATTACGAATTGTGAATTGGAGAATACCATGCGTTACTTCGAAAAAATTCCCGGCGAGCGGCTTTATCTTTCCCCCATGAACGTGGACGACGCCGAAATTTACACCAAATGGCTCAACGACCGGGAGGTTTCGATTTGGATTGGGCAGCACTCGAATGTTGTCAGCATCCCGGCGGAACGCAAATGGCTGGAGAACGCAACGACTGGCGACGGCCATAACTTCGCCATTGTCGCTCGCGATGGCGACCAGCTCATCGGCAGTATCAGCTTGATGGGCATCCGGCCCGTGCACCGCAACGCCGAGCTTGGCATTTTCATCGGCGAGGCGGCGTTTCGCTCCAAAGGCTACGGCGCGGAGGCGATCAAACTATTGCTGGAGTATGGCTTTAAAACGCTTGGGCTGCACAGCATCCAACTGCACGTAAACGCGGAAAACACGCGGGCCATCGCCTGCTACAAAAAATGCGGGTTCAAGGAATGCGCACGCCGCAGGGAGAGCATCTTCATCGACGGTCGCTTTATGGACAGCCTGAGCATGGACATTTTGGACAGAGAGTTTTTGGAGGGCAATCCATGAGCAGGTATTTCGAAAAAATTCCCGGCGAGCGGCTCTATCTTTCGCCCCTGAACCCCGACGACGCGGAGCTTTATACCAAGTGGCTCAACGATCCGGAGGTTGCCGTTTGGCTGTATCTGCATGCGAAGGTCATCAGCCTGCACAGCGAACGCAAGTGGCTGGAGAATGCCGCTACCGGCGACGACTACAACTTTTCCATCGTGGCGCGTACGGGCGACGGCGACCGGTTGATTGGCAACATCAGCCTGATGAGCATCCAGCCGGTGCATCGTAGCGCTGTGCTTGGCATTATAATTGGGGAAGCGGAATTTCGCTCCAAGGGCTACGGCGCGGAGGCGATTCAGTTGCTGTTGGAGTACGGCTTTCAGACGCTGAACTTACATAGCATCCTGCTGGACGTAAACGCGGAAAACGCGCGGGCCATCGCCTGTTACAAAAAATGCGGGTTCAAGGAATGCGCACGCCGCCGGGAAATGCTTTTCATGGACGGCCGCTTTGTGGACAGCCTGAGCATGGACATTCTGGATCGTGAGTTTATGGAGGTAGGCAATGAATAGTAAGACAAAATATCCGGTGACGGACGCGCAAATCGGCAGTATATTCGAGAACGCGGGCCTCGGCGCCGTGGAGCGAATCAAAATGAACACCAGCGGCTGGTACAACAATGTGCTGTTTATCACGGCGGGCGGCGCGGAGTATGTGATCAAAATCGCGCCAGAGCCAGGCGTTAAGGTGCTCACGCACGAAAAAGATTTACTGGCGCAGGAACTGCGTTTTATCGCGCTGCTAGAAAAATGCACAGGCGTGCGCGTGCCCAAGGTGTACGCAAGCGACCTGAGCCGCACCATCATCCCCTGCGACTATTTTATCATGGAAAAGCTTGTCAATGACGGAGCGTCGATTTCCGGGGAGCGGATTATGGGAATTCTCGGGGAGTTCCACAGCGTCAAGGGCGAGGGCTTCGGCTATGAGCAGATGGGCCTGGAAGGCGACTGGTACCTGGCCTTGCGCAAAATGACCCAGGCCCTGGTGGAAGACTGCGCGTCTTTTGGGAAGCGCTGTCCCATCGGGGAACAATTGCTGCGGGAAATTGACAAGCACCGGGCCATATTGGAGCCGGTGCCAAGCGTCCTGGTCAACTTCGATCTACACAGGGGCAACCTGTTTTACGACCAGGGCGTAATTACGGTCATCGACCTGGAGCGCTGCTTCTGGGGCGACTGGGTGGGCGATTATGTGATACGGGTTTCCAAACTGCCCGCGTCCTGCGGGAGAGACGAGAAGATTCGCCTGTATCTTCTGATGGGGTACCTGGCTTTGGTGATGTACACCGAGAAATACTCGCGCTATACT
>Ga0123356_10005452_pt1 | contig 12944 bp, 15 predicted proteins | sample TergutEmb28metaG_2_FD_92546 | JGI IMG/M metagenome (GOLD analysis project Ga0123356, IMG submission 92546) | Embiratermes neotenicus P3 segment gut microbial communities from Petit-Saut dam, French Guiana - Emb289 P3 | ecosystem: Host-associated > Arthropoda: Insects > Digestive system > Gut ... | reverse complement strand
TCCCCCCGAACCCGACAAAGGCGGATTGAATGGCACTCGGCTACAGCGGAAAGCTCTACATCCTCGCGTTCGACCATCGCGGCTCCTTCCAGAAGAAGATGTTCGGGATCCAGGGCGATCCGACGCCCGAGGAGACCGCCACCATCGCCGACTCCAAGCGCCTGATCTTCGAGGGCATGCTCGAGGCGGTGCGGCGGGGCGCCGAGGCGGGCGCCACCGGCGTGCTCGTCGACGAGCAGTTCGGGTCGAACATTCCGGAGCGCGCCCGCGAGCACGGCCTCGAGCTGGCGATGCCCGTCGAGATCTCCGGCCAGGACGAGTTCGACTTCCAGTACGGCGATGACTTCGCCGCGCACATCCTGCGCTTCAACCCGAACTTCTCGAAGGTGCTCGTCCGTTACAACCCGGACGATCCCGACAGTGAGATGAACGCGCGGCAGCTCGCCAAGCTCAAGCGGCTCTCCGATTGGCTGCACGAGCACGATCGCAAGTTCCTGTTCGAGCTGCTGGTGCCAGGGACCGACGCGCAGCTCGAGTCGGTCGGCGGCAATGCCGAGCGCTACGACTCCGAGCTGCGCCCGGAACTGATGCGCCGCGCGATCGAGGACATCCAGAGCGCCGGCATCGAGGTCGACATCTGGAAGATCGAGGGGCTCGACGAGCAGTCGGACGCCGACATGCTCGCGCGTCAGGCGCGCACCGGCCCCGGCCGCGAGGGCGTCACCTGTGTGCTGCTCGGCCGCGGCGCCTCGACCGCAAAGGTCGAGCAGTGGCTCGAGCAGGCCGCCCCCGTCGAGGGCTTCATCGGCTTCGCGATCGGCCGTTCGATCTGGTGGGACGCGCTCAAGGGATTTCTGGACGAGTCTCTGTCACGTGACGAGGCGGCGACACAGATCGCCGACAACTACCTGCACTTCGTGTCCGTCTACGAGGGGAAGCTGGTGCGCTGATTTTCTGGTTTATCGCTAACTTTGACCCTGGATGTCGCCGATGAAGATGCGTCAGAGCCTCGCTCAGCTCGAGCAGGAGTTCCGTGAGCAGAGCGAGATCGAGGAGCAGCGGCGGCAGCGGCAGCAGCGCGATGCCGACAGGCGCTCACGCCAGCGCTGGCACGCCCGCGAGCGCAAGCGCGGCTCGATGCGCTTCTACGTGCTCGTGCTGTCGCTGATCCTCACGGCCGTGCTCGTGACGGTGGCGATGTTCGCCACCCTCTATCTGCTGCTGGCCTGAGCTACAGCTCGGTGACGCTCTCCGGCTCCGCCGTGTCGGCGCGGTGCTCGTCCTGGATCTCCAGGTAGACCTCCTTGCGAAACACCGGCACGTCACGCGGCGCCTGGATCCCGATGCGGACCTTCTCCCCCACGATCGCGAGCACCGACACCTCGATGTCGTCTCCGATCATGATGCTCTGATTCGCCTTCCGTGTGAGTACAAGCATCCTTTTCTCCTTGTCTGCGCCCCCCGGGCAGGAAGCCCCCTGCGGACAATACCGATCTCGCGGTATCCTCCGCCACTCATATGCCAAGAAGATCTTTACGACCGGAGTTGAACCGGATCCGCGGCTGGGTGCGCCAGGGGCGCACCGACGCCTGGATCGCGCATCAGCTCGAGGTCACAGTCCAACAGATCCAAGCCTTCAAGCGCGAACAGGCGCTGGAGCCAGACGCGGACCCAGACACCGCCGTCGCACTCGCCGACTTTGACGACGAGATCGACCTGCGTGCCGAGGACGACGCTCTGATCGCTGCCGAGCTCGACGCTGAGGCTGAGGCCGAGGCGGAAGCCGCGGCCAAGGCGGCCTCCGAGGAGGAGGCCGATGAAGACGCTGAAAAGCCCAAGCGCCGGCGTGGCCGGCGTGGCGGGCGTGCCACGCGCGGCAAGGCCAAGGCCGGCCCGCTCGAGGCGACCTTTGACCACGGCGACGAGGGCATCGGGCTCTGGCTCGATCCCGCCGTGCAGGACGATCCGGTGTACGCCGAGTACTGGGCCGGTCACCGGCCCGTCGAGGTGTCGATCGAGGAGGATCAGATCGTGATCCGCCGCGCCGGCGCCGAGGAGTCAGCCGACTCCGAAGACGCTGACGACTGACGGCCTGGGGTCGGCGGGCGCCGCTGGCGCCCGCCGACCCCAGCGCCGCTCGGCCCGGCCCGTGCCGGGCCGGACCGACCGGCCCAGGCCTCACTCGTCCAGCTGCTCGCGCCTCACCCCACCGCCCCAGTCAACCGCCCGGCGGACATACCGCGCGAAGGCGGCGCCCGCGACGGTGCCGACGTCCCACGCCTCCGGTGAGCCCGGAGCGGTGCTGTACGCGATCCGAAAGCACCAGTCGGTCCCCTCGCGCAGGTAGTACTCGGCCAGCTCATCGGTCGTGAACTTGCCGCCGAGGCGGCGGCGCAGGTCCAGCACGATCTCGGCCACGACACGCTCGAGCGCACGTCCCTCGGCGCCTTCGGCGGCGGCGACACGGCGCTGGCCGTCCTCCCAGAGGCCCATCAGCAGGTCGAAATCTGAAGCCATCAGGGCCGCGCGACCCTCACCCGGAGCGCGCTGCTGCGATCGTCAGTGCTTGGACAGCCCGAGAACGACGTACGAGCGCTCACCGGCCCGCACCATCCCGAGCTGGCGCGCGTCGCGCATGATCGTCGCGGGCTGGTGCAGCGCCTTCTCCTGCGCGGCCAGCTGACGGTGCTGGCGCTGCAGCGAAGCGACGAGGCTGCTCTCCTGCGCCGCCTGGCTGCGGGCGGCGAGCAGCGCGAGTCCCGCCTTCAGCCCAACCCAGCACACGAGCGCGAAGACGATGAACATCACGAGCCGCAGCCTCCGGTCCCAGCTGGCCCGGGACCTCGGCAGGCGTTGTGTGTGACTTGAGGGCGGCATCCCCTGAACTCTTTGTTCGCCGCCGCCGGACTCCTTCCTGCCGCACAGGATCCTTCATGCGCTGCAACATCCGTCGCAGCCGTCTTGCTAGCGGTTGGCGGCCGCGAAGGCCTTGCGCCCCGGATACTCGGCGTCGGAGCCGAGTGCCTCTTCGATCCGCAGCAGCTGGTTGTACTTGGCGACACGGTCGGTGCGCGACGGCGCGCCGGTCTTGATCTGACCGCAGCCGGTGGCAACCGCCAGGTCGGCGATCGTGACGTCCTCGGTCTCGCCGGAGCGGTGCGACATCACCGCGGTGTAGCCGGCATCACGCGCCATCCGGATCGCCGCAAGCGTCTCGGTCAGGGTGCCGATCTGGTTGACCTTGATCAGGATCGAGTTGGCGACGTGCGCCTCGATCCCGCGCTCCAGCCGCTCGGTGTTGGTCACGAACAGGTCGTCGCCGACGAGCTGCACACGATCGCCGAGTGCGGCCGTGAGCGTGGCCCAGCCGTCCCAGTCCTCCTCGTCCATCCCGTCCTCGATCGAGATCACCGGATAGCGGTTGACGATGTCGGTCCAATACTGCGACATCGTCTCGGAGCTGAGCGTGCGGTTCTCGTGCTCGAGCCGGTAGTTCCCGTCCTCGTAGATCTCCGAGGTCGCCGGATCGAGCGCGATCGCGATCTGCTCACCGGGGACGTAACCGGCGGCGCGGATGCCGGCCATCAGCACCTCGAGCGCCTCCTCGTTGGAGCCGAGATCGGGGGCGAACCCGCCCTCGTCACCGACCGTGGTGTTGAGACCGCGCTCGTGCAGGGTCTGCTTGAGGTTGTGGAAGACCTCCGCCCCCATCCGCAGCGCCTCGCTGAACGACCGCGCGCCGACGGGCACGACCATGAACTCCTGAAAGTCGACGCTGTTGTCGGCGTGGGCGCCGCCGTTGAGCACGTTCATCATCGGCACGGGCAGGATGTGCGCGGTCTCACCGCCGAGGTAGCGCCAGAGCGGCAGTCGCTCCTCGGCCGCGGCCGCGTGCGCCGCCGCGAGCGACACCGCCAGAATCGCGTTGGCCCCGAGCCGAGATTTGTTCGGTGTGCCGTCGAGGCTGATCAGGGTGCGGTCGAGCGCCGCTTGGGCGCTGGCGTCCATCCCGCGGACAGCGGTCGCGATCTCGCCGTTGACGTTCTCGACGGCCTTCGTGACCCCCTTGCCGAGGTAGGCGGCGTTACCGTCGCGCAGCTCGGTCGCCTCGAACTCGCCGGTCGACGCACCCGACGGGACCGCTGCGCGGCCCCAGGCGCCGGACTGCACGCTCAGCTCAACCTCGACAGTCGGGTTGCCACGACTGTCAAGGATCTGGCGGGCGTGAACGTGCTCGATCTGGCTCATGTGACGGCGGTCTCCTAACTGGGCCCGCCCTGAACGCAGACCCTCATTCGTTGAGGCGAGCCTGCGCATAGAGCGCAAGCTGCTCATCAGTCGAGAGATCGTTCCAGTTTCGGCCCGCGGATGTTGCCAGGTCGATACCGGCCTGTACGCGGGCGCGGAAGCGATCGGCCGCCGCGCGCACCGCCAGCTCCGGATCCAGGTCCATTTTGCGCGCCACGTTGACGGCCGCGAACAGCACGTCACCGAGCTCGTGGAAGCGCTCGTCCCGGTCGCGCGCGGCGGTCAGCTCGTCGAGCTCGTCGCGCACGGCCTGCAGCGGCCCCTCGACGCCCTCGAAGTCGAATCCGCTCGAGGCGGCGCGCCGCTGCACCTTGCGCGCGTACAGCGGGCCCGGCAGGTTCTCCGGCACCTCGCCGAACACGCCCGGCTCGCGCCCGGCCTCATCGGACTTGATCGCGTCCCAGTTGCGCAGGACCTCCGCCGCGCTGGCGACCTCGGCCTCGCCGTAGACGTGCGGGTGGCGGCGGATCAGCTTCTCGCTCGCATGCCGGGCGACGGCCGCCAGATTGCCGGCGCCGCGCTCCTCGAGCAGCAGCGCCAGGAAGTGCACCTGGAAGAGCACATCGCCGAGCTCGTCCAGCAGCTTGGCGTCGTCGCGCCGCTCTGCGGCGTCGGCTAGCTCGTAGGCCTCCTCGACCGTGTGCGGGACGATCGTGCGCTCGTCCTGCTCACGGTCCCAGGGACATTCGCGCCGCAGGCGGCGCGTGATCTCGTCCAGACGACCGAGTGCGGCGGTGATCTCCGTTTCGCCGGAGATCACTGCCTCACTTGTGGTCGGAGCTCACCACCGGCTCAGTGGCCGGTGGTGGTCGTTCCCGTGCCCGTGCCGGTGACCGTGCCCGTCGGGGTCGTGGTTGCGCCCGTCAGCGTCGAGTTACCGGTGGTGGTGGTCGGCGCCGGGGTCGGCGTCGTCACCGTCCGCGGCGCAACGTAGTTGGCGCAGTTGGCGACCGAGTAGGTCCGGCGGCAGAAGGTCCGGTGAAGCCAGTGCTTCTTCGCGGTGTCGTTGACCCGCGTCTGAGCGGCCGTCTGCTCCTGGCTGGTGAGCAGCTGCTTGATCGTCGGCTTCGCCTTCTCCAGCGGCTCCTGCTTCGCCGGCGTGATCTTGGTGACCTCGGCGACGTAGTACCCGAAGATGCCCTTGATCGGCCCGAGCAGCTTGTTCACCGGGTTGTTGAACAGCTGCGTGTTGACAGCCGCCTCTTCCTGGTTGTTCGTGACGCCCTGGAGCAGACCGCCGTTGGCCTTGGCCGACGCGTCCTCCGCGTACTGCTTGGCGACGGCGTCCCAGCTCGTGCCCGACTTCAGGGCGTTGTAGGCGGACTGCGCGTCAGCCTGCGTCTTGATGCGGATCAGGTGGACGTCGCGTGACTCCGGGGTTCCGAACTCGGTCTTGTGCTTCTCGTAGTAAGCCTGGATCGCGGCGTCGTCGACGGGGCGCTCGTGCTTCTTGAGCAGCTTCGCGAAGATCTGGTTGACGCGGACCTGGAAGAGGATGTCCTCCTTGGTCTCGCCGCTGGACTTGAGGTAGGTCTGGAAGGCGGCCTCGGTCGGGAACTGCGCCTTCTTGGCCTTGTCGAAGTCCTTCTGCAGCTGCTCGTCCGTGTACTTGATCCCAAGTCGGTGCGCCTCGCCCTGGTACCAGTAGCCCTCGATCAGGAAGGCCATGACCTCACCCTTGAACTGGGTGAAGACCTGGTTGCAATCCTTACGCAGCGTGGCGTCGGGCGTCTTGGCAAGCGTCGGGACGTCGTGGCGAATCTGGCTGATGCAGCTCTTGAACTCGGGCGGGTCGTTGGCGACGATGACCGGCTCGACCTGGCCCTGCTGGGCGGCCTGAGCAGCCTGGTCCTTGGCGGCGACGTACATCCAGTGATTGAACGCGCTGAGGGTGATGGGGTTGCCGGCGACGGTGGCCACCGAACCGCTGGGGATGGTGGAGGATGATCCACCGCACGCGGCCACAGCGACCGCGATCACAAAAAAGGCGGCAAGCGCCGCGAGCTTCCGAGAGATTCGCATTGGCGGTGATCGTAGCGGCCCGCTCCGGTATAGGCGGTGTGACGGCACCTAACTTATGAGCTTCTTCGTCTGTGATAACGCGCTCAAAGCCTTGTGTGCACACAACTCTCAACGTCTGCCCGCTCGCCCCAGCCGCTGCGCCGCCGCAGTGGCTTCACGCGGGCCGGCGGCGGCTTCACACTGCCGCCGGCTGCTCCGCGGCCGCCTGCATCACGGACAGCAGCGCGTCGGCCACCCGCACGACCTCGCGGAACTGCGAGCCGGCGTCAGCGGCCACCCGCACCGACAACTGCGACCGGCCCGACTCGTACAGCGCCTCCGGGATCTCGGCGCGCAGCGCCTTCACGCGCGTGGAGTCGAGCTCGATCGGCGTGACCGCCAGGCGCCCGCCCTTGAACGACACCGCCGTGGCCCCCGCCTGCCCGAGCTTGATCCGCGCAATCTGCAGCAGCAGCAGGTTCTCCAGCGGCTCGGGCACCTCGCCGAAGCGGTCGAGCAGCTCCTCGCGCAGCAGCCCGATCTCGGCCACCTCGCGCGCGGCCGCGATGCGCCGGTGCACGTCGACCTTTGCCTGCTCGTACGGGATGTAGTCGGCCGGCACGTACGCGTCGACGCCGACCTCGAGCCGCACCGGCTCCCAGTCCTCATCCTCCAGCCCGCCGCCGTCGGCCGCCGCCTGCGCGGCCTGGACGGCGTCGTCGAGCATCTGCATGTAGAGCTCGAACCCGAGCGCCGCGACGTGCCCGGACTGCTCGTCCCCCAGGAGGTTCCCGGCGCCGCGGATCTCCAGGTCTCGCATCGCGACCTTGAACCCGGCCCCCAGCTCCGTGTAGTCGCTCAGCGCGGACAGCCGCTGCGCCGCCTCCGACGTCAGCGCCGCCGACGACGGGTACAGCAGGTACGCGTACGCGCGCTCGCGCGAGCGCCCCACGCGCCCGCGGATCTGGTACAGCTGCGAGAGCCCGAACATGTCGGCGCGCTCGACGATCAGCGTGTTGGCCTGCGGGATGTCGATCCCGGACTCGATGATCGACGTCGCGACCAGCACATCGGCGTCGCCGCGCAGGAACGCGAGCATCCGCCTCTCCAGCGTCGCGTCGTCCATCTGGCCGTGCGCGACCTCGAACCGCATCTGCGGGAGCAGGCCCCGCAGGCGCTCGGCCGTCTCGTCGATCGACTCGACGCGGTTGTGCAGGAAGAACGCCTGCCCCCCGCGCTGGTGCTCGCGCAGCAGCGCGGCCTTCACGAGCTCCTCGTCGTACTCGCCGACATAGGTCTTGACCGGGCGCCGGCCCTCCGGCGCGGTCTCGATCACGCTGATGTCACGGATCCCGGCCAGCGACATCTGCAGCGTGCGCGGGATCGGTGTGGCGCTCATCGCGATCACGTCGACCCGCAGCTTCAGCTGCTTCAAGAGCTCCTTCTGCTTGACGCCGAACCGCTGCTCCTCGTCGACGATCAGCAGCCCCAGGTCCTTCGCGCGGACGTCGCGCGACAGCAGCCGGTGCGTCCCGATCAGGATGTCCACCTCGCCCCGCCCGAACGCCGAGATCGACGCCTTCTGCTCGGCCGCCGGCCGGAAGCGCGAGACGTGCTCGATCCGCACCGGGTAGTCCTTCAGCCGCTCGGAGAACGTGCCGTAGTGCTGCTGCGCGAGGATCGTCGTCGGCACCAGCACCATCACCTGCTTGCCGTCCTGCGCCGACTTGAACGCCGCCCGCAGCGCCACCTCGGTCTTGCCGTAGCCGACATCGCCGCAGATCAGGCGGTCCATCGGCCGCGGCGCCTCCATGTCCGCCTTGACGAACTCGATCGCGTCGCGCTGGTCCGGCGTCTCCGTGTAGGGGAACGCGTTCTCGAAGTCGACCTGCCACTCCGTATCCGGCGGGAACGCGTGGCCCTCGCGCCGCTTGCGCTCGGCGTACAGGTTCAGCAGCTCGCCCGCCATCTCCTGGGCTGCCCGCCGCGCCCGTGCCTTGAGCGTGTCCCAGCGCGTGCCGCCGAGCTTCGACAGCGCCGGCCCGCCGTCCCCGCCGCCGCCGATGTAACGGCTGATCTTGGCGAGCTGCTCGACCGGCATGAACACGCGGTCGGTGCCGGCGTACTCGAGGTTCAGGTAGTCGCGCGTGACGCCCGCGACGGTCTTGGTGTCGAACCCGGCGAACCGCGCGACCCCGTGGTCCTCGTGCACGACGATGTCCCCGGTCCGCAGCTCCGCGAACGAGCGCAGCACCCCGCGCCTGCCGACCCGCACCGGCCCCTCCGGCGCCCGCCGGCGGCGGAACAGCCGGTGCTCGGGGATCACCGCGAGGTGGAACTGCGGCGCGATGAAGCCCTCGCGCAGGCGGGCGTGTGCAAAGACGAGCGGCCCCGCTTGGCCACTCGTCTTTCCTGACGTCTCCCCCAGCCACTCCACCTTGAGCCGCCCGAGGTTGTAGGCCGCGCGCTCGCCCTCGCCCCTGACCGCCCAGGTGACGATCGTGCGGTAGCCGGAGCGGGTGAGCTTCTCGAGTTCGGGCTCGGCGTCGCGGACGCTGCGCGCGCCGACCTCGGCCGCCTGGCCGCGGAACTGGAACGGCTGCTCCTGATCGATCGATGAGAGCCGGATCTTCGTGCGGGCGTCCAGCTCGGCCGTGATCGCTTCGGGCGCGACGTAGAGGTGGTGGGCCTCGGTGTCGTGGAAGGCGGTCGTCACGTCCTGCCAGTGATCGGCGAGCGCCGGCGGCACCTCCTCCTCGGCGGCGAGCAGCACCTGCGCACTCGGGTCGACCAGCTCGAGGAACGTCCTGAAGTCCTCGACCGGCAACAGCTCCGTGATGTCGGGCCGGTTCTCCTCCGACTCGCCGGCCGCGAGCTCGGCCAGATCGCGGTACTCCACCGCGAGCTCGGCGGCGGGCGCCACCTCGACCTCGTCCGCGTCGCCGAGCGAGCGCTGCGTGAACGTGCTGAACCAGCGCAGCGTCTCGATCTCGTCGCCGAACAGGTCGACGCGCACGGCACGGTCCTCGGTCGAGGGGAAGACGTCCAGCAGGCCGCCGCGGATCGCGAACTGGCCGCGGTCCTCGACCTGGTCGACGCGCTCGTAGCCGGCCGCGACGAGGTCCGCGGCGGTCTCGTCGAGGTCCATCAGCTCGCCCTTGCGCAGCGTGAAGCCGTGCGGTCGCAGTGATGGATCGGGCACCTTCTCGGAGAGCGCGACGGCGCTCACCACGACGACGGGAGAGAAACCCACCGTGGCGGTGGGTTTCTCTCCCGTCACCGTCGCACCGCCCTCGCCCGCGGCCGCATCGCCCTCCCCCAGCAGCGCATCGAGCGCCGCGATCCGCTGCCCGATCAGGTGCGCGGGCGGCGCCAGGTGCGACTCGTATGTGACGCCGCGGCTCGGGTAGTAGCGCACGCGGCGCGGTGCCAGCCAGGCCCGGAGGCTCGACGCCAGCTCGCGCGCCTGGCGGTCGTCGCCGGCGACCACGATCGCCGGTGTGGCCTGATCGCGGTCCAGCAAGGCCGCGATCAGGAAGGGCCGCAGCGACACCGACACGAAGGCGCGGCCGCCCTCGGCGTGCAGTCGCCCGGTCTGCGGATCGTCGTCCGCGTGGTGAAGCAGCGAGGAGAGCATGCGCGCCCTCCGTAGCTAAGCAGAGCCGGGCGCTAGCTCAGCAGTTGCTCCACGGCGTCGGCCGCGGAATCGATCAGCGCCTGGACCGCCTCGCGCGGCTCCTTGAACTTGCCGAGCACGTAGGCGGCCACGCGGTCCGGGTCGGTCGTCGGGGGCCTGCCGACGCCGACGCGCACGCGCTGGAAGTCCCCGGTGCCGAGTGCCGACTTCACCGACCTCAGGCCGTTGTGCCCGGCCAGGCCGCCGCCGACGCGGCTGCGGATCTGGCCGAACGGCAGGTCGATCTCGTCATGGATCACGATCAGGCGGTCCGGCTCGACGTGCAGCTCGCCGCGCGCCGGGCCCACCGACTTGCCCGCATCGTTCATGTAGGTCTGCGGCATCAGGATCGCGACGCGCGTGATCCGGTCGTGGCCGCCGTTCGGGAGCACGACACGGCCGTCCGTGATCAATCCGCGGTATTTGGACCTGGGTTTGCCGAGCTCCCAGCGGGCACGCAGGCGCTCGGCCACGTCGAAGCCGACGTTGTGTGGCGAGCCCTCGTATTGGGGGCCCGGGTTACCCAGGCCGACGATCAGCCAGTCGACAGGCGCCAGCGACATTCGCCGCTGGTGCCGCTACTCGCCGGCTTCGGCTTCGTCGTCGCCCTCGGCCGCGCCCTCGCCGACAACCTCGGTCTCGGTCTCGAGCTCGTCGGCCGCCTCATCGGCGAGCATCCCGCGCGAGGTGCGGATCGTCGCGATCACGAGGTCCGGGTCGCCGATGATGGTGGTCCCCTCGGGCGGCTTGAGGTCGCCGAGCGTGACGCTGCCGTTGACCTCGAGCCCGGCGATGCTGTGCTGGATCACATCGGGGATCGCGGTCGGCTTCGCCTCGAGCGTGACCTCACGGATCGTGTTATCGAGGACGCCGCCGGTCTTGACGTCGGACTCGTCGATATCGATCAGCTCGATTGCAACCTGGGTCTGGATCGGCTTGTTGAGGTCGACGCGCAGCAGGTCGACGTGCATCGTCTCGCCGCTGACGGGGTGACGGACGCGCTCCTTGAGCACGACGGGCTCGGCCGCGGCGTCGTCGATCTGGAGGTCGATGACGGCGCTGGCATGGGCGAGTGTGTTGCGCAGCACGCGGGCGTCGATCTGGAAGGAGACCGGGTCCTTCCCACCGCCGTAGACGGTGCCGAGGACCAGGCCTTCGCGACGCGCACGGCGCGCACCGCGCGAGCCGACGGGCTCGCGGCTGGTGGCTAGAAGGCTTGTGGACTGTTCAGACATAAGTGCGCTCGATGGTAGCGGGGCGTGGAAGTTTCGGAATTCTCACTAGACGTGCTTTAGCTTGGCGGTAACCTACGCCTATGACGGACTTCCAGGTGATGCTGTTCCTCGTCGGGGTTCACATCTTTGGGTTCATCGCAGTCGGGCTGCTGATGCTTCCAGCGCTGCGCGACGACAACGCCGATTCCGGTGACGACGGCGGCAACTCTGACGACGGCTGGGGCAACCGCCCCAACGTCAAGCCTGACCCCAGCCGCTGGCCAGGCGGCGGGATCCCGCTGCCCGACGCCGACCAGTCCGCGGTGCGTCTGCGCGGGTCCGAGAAGCTCGGTGACAAGCTCTCACGGCCCGAGCGCCGGCCCGTCCGCGAGCCCGCCCGGCCTCGCAAGCCGGTTCGCGCCAACGACTGAGCCGCGTCAGAGGTAATCAGGCCGCGCTGATCAGGCCGCGTCGCTGAGCTCGAGGAAGCGCTCGACCGACGCCTCCTGATGCGCGATCTGCTCCGCGAGCGCGTGGGCGTGGCGAGCCGAGCGCTCCATGAAGTCGATCACGCAGCCCTCCGGGTCCTCGGCCAGCTGGTAGACGTGCGCGACCTCCTGCTGGATGCAGGCGATGCCCACGGGTGGCTGACCGCCGGCCAGCGTGCGCGCGTTGCAGACCGGTGTGACGATCATCTGCGAGTCGGGCGCGACCAGCGCCGTCGGCAGCAGCCGCGGCAGCGGGGCCGGGGCTTGCAGCTCGACCGAGGTCTGGGTGACGACGCTGCCGAGCACCCCGGCGAGTGCCTCGCGCCAGAGCGCGAGCACGACGTCGGCCCCGAGCACCGCGTCGCGGAGCGTGCGGGCCTGCTCGCCGTAGAGGCGCTCGGCGTCATCGCGGTCGGCGGCGTCGGCCAGATCGAGGTCGCAGGGGACGCGGAGCAGATCCCCCGCGGACACGTGCGAGCCGGCGCCGATGGCGCCTGGCGTCAGATACGTCTGCAGCGTGCCGAGGTCGCGGCGCGCGTGGAAGATCACCGTGACCACATCGCTCACCGGCAGCCCACCGATCGGCAGGGACAGGCTGACCGCCGACGCGGCGTCGAGCAGGGCGCGCTTCAGCAGCTCCTCCGCGTCACGATCGTGCTCCACACGACGGTCGCGCTCCGCATGACGGCCACGGTCCGCACCACGATCGCGGTCCGCATCTGCTCCGTCTTGCATGTCTCACCTCCTGATACCGGCAAGGATCGATGTGCGAACCCATTAAGCCACCAGCAGCGGCGGACAGGTAGTCTCCGGATCGCGATGAAGCTGCTCTACACGCCGTTCTCGATCGTCTTCGGGATCATCGGCGCTCGCGCCGGCAAGAAGGCCTTCGAGTCGCTCTGGGGCCAGATCTCGGAGGAGCCGATGCACTCGCCGAAGGAGGGCGAGCTCAGCCTCGCGCACGTGGCCGGCTCAGCCGCCCTGCGGGGAGCGACCCTCGCCGCCGCCTCGGCCGTCGCGGCGCAGCTATCGGTGCGGCTCTTCCACCACCTGTTCGGCGCCTGGCCGGTGAAGCCCAAGGCCGACGCGGCCTAGACGAGCTGTTCGAGGTCCGCCGGCGGCGTGGCCCCGCGGAGCGAGCACGCGAGCGCCGCGACGCGCACCGCGAACGCGGCCGCCGCCTCCTCGGGCCGGTCCGCACGCGCACCCGACGCGGGGAAGGAAAGTTGTCCTGGCGACAACTTTCCTTCCCCGCGT
>Ga0123356_10005451_pt1 | contig 12946 bp, 12 predicted proteins | sample TergutEmb28metaG_2_FD_92546 | JGI IMG/M metagenome (GOLD analysis project Ga0123356, IMG submission 92546) | Embiratermes neotenicus P3 segment gut microbial communities from Petit-Saut dam, French Guiana - Emb289 P3 | ecosystem: Host-associated > Arthropoda: Insects > Digestive system > Gut ... | reverse complement strand
TGCCGCGCGGGCAGATGGCCAGCCACGAACCCAGCCAGCTTTGAATGGAGGGCTTACCGATGAAACTCATGGACATTTTTTCCTTTGCAATGCTACCGGTCGTAGCGCAATCACAGTCCGGCGGCGCCTCAGGCGTACCGAGCGTGGCTATACCCAAAACCACCGCAGTAATGGTCATCCAGACTGTCAAGCCGGGTGTCACGCCTCAACAAGTCATGGCCATCATGCCGGCAGAGATCCGGGCGACCGTGAAGCTCTACTTCGACGGCAGGATCCGCCAGTGGTATTCACGCGGCGATGGCAAAGGCGTCGTCTTCCTGATCGACGCAAAGACCGAGGACGAGGCACGGGCCGTCATGGAAGCGCTACCGCTCGCGAAGGAACAGTTGATGGAGGAACAGTACATTCCCGTCGGGCCCTTGATGCCGCTGCGGGCATTGATGGGCCCAGGAGCGCAGTGACCTCAGGCTCGCGATAGCGCCGCGCCTGGCCTCGGGCTCCGGGCCCGAGGACAACTGCGGCGGTAGGCGACAGGTGACACCGGGGCCGCTGCGAAGCACGATTCGCGAGCGGTGGTTGCGGTGGGCGAGCTTGCCGTTACGAGAGGAGTCTTTGGTGGACGTACCACGCGACGAGGGCACAGACGATCGCCGTTGCGAGTACGTATGGAGTCACCGCCGCGACGACACGCCGTAATTTATGCGCCGAGGACACTCGGCGCGGTGGCGGCCACCTGGGTGGGTTCTGATACCTGCTCTTATCTACCATGCGTTGAGATCATGAGCGCAGCTGCTTAAGAGCGGCTTAAAGACTGTTGCTGCGCGGCGCAGCGTCCGGGCCGCACTGCCCAGAGCTTGACTCGGGACCAAGGTCCATAGTTTAGGATCGAGCTTCGGAAACGGAGGGCGAGGAGAGCCTCCAATGAGTGCACCGCACAGTCGTCGGGACCACGGTTGTCGTGCGCCGCTCCACGAGCATGCGCAACACACGGTGAGCGACCCGCAAGCCCACGGATCGCAGCGCGCGCCTCGGGAGCACTGCTCTCACGAGGCGGCGCCGCGGCTGCCCGCACGAGGCGAGAGCGCCACGCGTGACGTGACTGCCCCGGGCGCCGTGTACACCTGTCCGATGCACCCACAGATTCGGCGCAATGCGCCAGGCAATTGCCCGATCTGCGGCATGGCGCTCGAGCCGGTGCAGCCGACGGCCGGAGGTTCAAGTCCCGAGCTGCGGGACATGACACGGCGCTTCTGGATCGGGTCGGTGCTGGCGCTGCCATTGCTGATTCTCGAGATGGGCGGGCACCTCGCCGGTCTGAAGCTGCATCACTACGTCTCCCCAACTGCCTCATTGTGGATTCAGTTCGCGCTCGGGACTCCGGTCGTGCTCTGGGCCGGCTGGCCCTTGCTCGAGCGGGGCTGGGCTTCGGTGCGGCATCGTTCGCTCAACATGTTCAGCCTGATTGCGCTCGGGGTCGGCGCCGCCTATCTCTACAGTCTTGTCGCCACGTTTGTTCCGGGAATCTTTCCGAGCAGCCTGCGCGGAGAAGGGGGGCTCATCCCCGTCTACTACGAGGCCGCTGCCGTGATTACCGTGCTGGTTCTGCTCGGGCAGGTGCTCGAGCTCCGGGCGCACGAGAGGACCGGCAACGCGATCCGAGCGCTCCTCAATCTCGCACCGAAGACCGCACGGCGCCTCCGCGAGGATGGGAGCGACGAGGAGATTGCGCTCGAGGCGGTCGGCGTCGGGGACCGGTTGCGGGTGCGACCGGGCGAGACGGTGCCAGTGGACGGGTCGGTCCTCGAGGGCTCGAGCGCCGTCGATGAATCGATGGTGACCGGGGAATCCATGCCGGTCCCGAAGCAGGTCGGCGCGAAGCTCATCGGTGGAGCCCTCAACGGCAGCGGAGCGCTCATCATGCGGGCCGAGCGCGTGGGGTCGGACACGATGCTCGCCCGCATCGTGCACATGGTGGCCGAGGCGCAGCGAAGCCGTGCCCCGATCCAGCGCCTGGCGGATGTGTTCGCGGCCTGGTTCGTGCCCGCGGTGATCCTCGTTGCGATCGGCGCGTTCATCGCCTGGATGGTCTTCGGTCCGTCGCCCCAGCTCGCCTATGCGCTCGTGGCCGCCGTCTCGGTGCTCATCATCGCGTGCCCTTGTGCGCTGGGGCTAGCGACGCCGATGTCGATCATGGTGGGTGTCGGCAAGGGTGCTACCGCGGGTGTGCTCATCAAGAACGCTGAGGCGCTCGAGCGTCTGGAGAAAATCGATACCCTGGTCGTCGACAAGACCGGGACGTTGACCGCGGGGAAGCCGCGCGTGGTCGCAGTGGCACCGGCAGGTGGCTTTGACGAGGCGACCGTGCTGTCGCTCGCCGCAAGCCTCGAGCGCTCGAGCGAGCATCCGCTCGCGGCGGCGATTCTCGCTGCGGCGCGCGAGCGCGGCTTGACGCTCGAGGATCCGACGGACTTTCGCTCGATTACCGGGAAGGGTATCGCCGGGACGGTCGAGGGTCGGAAGGTTGCCGTGGGCAACGCCGCACTGCTCGAGGACCTGGGTGTGCCGGCCACCGAGTTGGAACCGCGCGCGGAGAGCTTGCGAGGGGAGGGTGCCACCGCGATGTTCGTCGCCATCGACGGCCGTGCCGCAGGCGTTATCGCGGTGGCCGATCCCATCAAGGCCAGCACGGCGGATGCGCTCGAGCGTTTGCGGCGTGACGGTATCCGCATCGTGATGGTCACGGGTGATCATCGCGCCACCGCCGCAGCGGTCGCACGGAAGCTGGGCATCACCGACATCGAGGCGGAAGTGCTTCCGGATGGGAAGAACGCGATCGTCCGGCGGCTGCGCGCCGAGGGACGTGTCGTCGCCATGGCCGGTGATGGCGTCAACGATGCGCCCGCGCTGGCTGAGGCCGAGGTCGGGATCGCGATGGGCACGGGCACGGATGTGGCGATGCAGAGCGCCGGCGTGACGCTCGTCAAGGGGGATCTTGCTGGCATCGCGCGCGCTCGAGCGCTCAGCCGCGCGACCATGCACAACATCCGCGAGAACCTGCTCCTCGCCTTCATCTACAACGTGCTCGGCATCCCGATTGCCGCCGGCGTGCTCTATCCCGTGCTGGGCCTGCTCCTTAGCCCGATCATCGCCGCCGCAGCCATGAGCCTGAGCTCACTGTCCGTCATCGGCAACGCGTTACGGCTCCGGTTTGCGCGGCTGTAACGGGCAGCGAAAGACCCGATGGATGCAATTGTCAGGGCGACTTTGGCTACCCGTCGACCTTCACTGGCCTGTCGCTCGGAGCGCGCGTGCCCGCTGCGAGGCGTCGCTGCGAGAAATTGAACAGCGCCATGCCGGTAAGCATGGCGGCGACGAACACCAGCACCTGCGGCGACAGGGTCGTGAGATTCACTACCGCCGGCCCGGGACATAGTCCTACCAAGCCCCAACCGACACCGAACAGCATCGCGCCGAACACGAGTGGTGCATCGATCTTGAGGTTGGTCGGCCAGTCGCACTGCTCCGCGAGGAGGGGCCGGCCACGTCGCTGCACAATCCCCACGCCCATCCGCGTTACAACGAGTGCCGCCGCCATTACCACGGCGAGGCTCGGATCCCAGTCACCGAGCACGTCGAGAAAACCGAGCACCTTGGCGGGGGATACCATCCCGGAGATGAGCAGCCCGCAGCCGAAAATGAAACCGCTGACAAGGCTCGCGAGTAGCAGCATGAGTCAGCCTCTCAGTGCGTGACGGGCGATGGCTACCACCACCATCGCGGTACCGACGAAGATCAACGTGGCGGCGATCGAGCGCGTAGACAACCGCGCGATTCCGCACACTCCGTGGCCGGAGGTGCAGCCACCGCCGAGCCGCGTGCCGAAACCGACCAGCAACCCGGCGCCGGCGACGAGGCCCCAGTTCGCCGGCATCTGTGGCATCGGCAGCGTGAAGCCGGCCACGCGAGCGACGACTGGCGCCAGAATGAGGCCCGCAACGAACGCTGCCCGCCAGCCCCTGCCGTCGGCATTGGCGATGAGCCCGTGGACAATGCCGCTGATGCCGGCGATGCGTCCGCTCGTGAGCATCAGGAGCGCAGCGGCAAACCCGATCAAGGCGCCGCCGAGTGCGGCCGAGAGTGGGGTAAAATTGTACACGCGGTCGCGCAGCCTCAACGCTCTGACAACAGGCTTTGAACTTGATGCTCGATGACGTTGAGGTCGGTCGCGCCCTTGTACACAATACGCACCTTCCCCTTCCGGTCTATCAGAAAGGTGACAGGAAGACCGAGCACGCCACCGTATGCTTCTCCGAGTTTCTCGTCGCCCATGACGACTGGGTAGTTCAAGCCGTATTTCTGGTAAGCAGTGCGTACCGGCTGCTCCTCCTCATCCATTGAGACGCCGACGAGCTGCAGGCCGCGTTGTCCATACTTACGTTGCCAGTCAGCGAAGCGTGGCACCTCAGCCAGACACGGTGCACACCAGGTGGCCCAGAAATTGAGAAGGATGACTTTGCCGCGATAATCCGCCAGAGACACAGGCCGTTGGTCCAAGTCCACCCGGGTGAAGTCCGGAGCGGTACGATTGGCTGCCGGGGCTGGAGCGGTCGCACCCGCGTGCGCAGCAGGCTGGAGGCTGAAGAACAGTACGTTCGCCATGAGGACGACGCTCATGCGATTGCAGCTCATCGGCCGCTGCCCGATCTAACGGCCTGTCGCCACAGGGTATCCCTGGGCCACCCAATTCGTGCCGAAGTCATCCGCGAGGTAAAGCGCCTTGACTCGGGTGAAGCCCAATGAAACCAATTCCCGGTAGGCGGGCCGGATATTCGGACACTTGGTCCAGGGACAGCACCCGCAATAGATGACGATCAGCCGGTCGCGCGGCAGGCTCCTCGCGCGGTCGCGGAGTGCCTGGAGCCCTGAGTCTTGTCCCGTCGCACCGACGTACTCCGACTGCGGAATATGTGCCTCGGCGTACAGAACATGTGAGCCGACTTGCAGGATCAGAGGTTTCTCGCCGGTGGAGGCACGCAAGATCGCCGCGAGTTCCGCAGGCCGCAGCAGCCTCCCAGGCGGGATCTCGGCATCGGCACGTGCGCCTTGTGCCGCTCGGCCTGGCTGGTCGGCGTACGCGTGGGCACAGAGTACGGAGAACACCGTCAGCAAGAATGCCGCGAAGGATGGGCCTCTTTCCAAAGTGACCGGGACCATATGTGCTTGCGTCCTCCCAATCACCATACCGGGTACGGCGTCGACGCTCAAACATGAGCTTCGGCGTTGTTGCATTCGAGCACTGGCGCCTGGCGCGCCCCAGGGTCGGGAATTTCGCCCGGCCGATAGTTGGGCAGCCGCCTGGCGGGCACAATCGACAGCAGCGCGATCATCGCCATGATCACGAGGCCCATTTTCAGCGCACGCAGCCGCGCGTCGGTATTGATTTGCACGGCCGCGGCGACTTGCTGCGGCGTCGCGGTCGTGGCCTCAAGGACGGTGCGCAGACGGTCATTGCTGACGAAAGTGAGATTGTTGTCGAGATCGACCCCTGACTGCAGTTCGGGAGTCAGTTGCGGATGGTCTGCAATCGCGCGCGAGACGGCGGCGCTCAGGAGGCCGACGAGCAGCGCAGCCGCGACCGCCGTGCCAACGGCGGTGGCGAGATTTTGCGTAGTGCCGCGGAGCGAGCCGACGTCGCCGGCGAGCTCTTTGGGGGATGCCGTGACCAGGACATTGAACACCAGCGTGACCAGCGCTCCCTGCCCGATGCCAAACAGGACCAGCCCCAGAAGGACAGGAATCTCGCTCCAGTTGTTGTGCACGACGAACGCCAGCCACAGCAATGCACCCGTGCAGATGGCAAAACCGCATGATCCGATCTGCCGCGGCGTAAGCTTGTCATAAAGGCTGACGATCAGGATGGCGGCGAAGAACACCGACAGATTGAACGGCATCATGACGATCGCAGTCGCGAGCGGCGACCGCCCTTGAATGACCTGGACATAAAGGGGCACCGAGAAGTTGAGCATCGCTGCCAGCGCGACGACGGAGAACATCGCGTAGACGGCAGCCCGCTCCTCTGGCGCTTCGATGACGGCGAGCACCAGCAACGGCGTCCTGCCCTTTTCCTCCCGCCGGTGCGTCCACATCAGGAAGGCCTGACCGATCATGACGCCCACAACAATCAGGATCGGAGCCGGCGACAGCCCCAGGGCATTGAATGGCGCGCCGGTCCGCGCGAGGAGGACTCCCCAGGTGTTGAGATTGTTGAAGCCGACGCTGATGAGAATGACCGCTAGGGCCGCAAGAACGACGCCGATCCAATCGATCGCGACATCCGCACTTCCCCGGTCGGGCTCCAGCTTGAAGCTGAGTACGAACGTGAGCGCCGACAGCGCGATGAGAAGCCCGAACGCGGGACGCCAGCCAATGTAAGTTCCCAAAACGCCGCCGATCAGGAACGCCGCGACACCCGCACCTGCTTGCGCCGACCCCAGCACGCCGAGCGCGGTGGCCTGCTGCGTGCCGTGATAGTTTTCGGCGATCAGCGCCACCAGGGAAGGCACGAGCGCAGCACCCGCCGCGCCGGCAAGCCCCTGCGCCGTCATCATCAGAGCAGCGTTCGGACTGAAGGTCATCAGGACCTGAGCCAGGCCGAACGCGACCACGACGGTGCGGAACACAGGCAGCGCACCATAACGCTGGTTCAGTTTCGCCCCCAGCATCACAAAGCCCGCCACCAGCATCGAGTACATCACAATGGCCGTTGCGACGGTTGTCGGCGGGACGTTGAAGCTCGCCACCATGCCGCCGAGCGCCACCGGCAACGAGGCGACGTTGTAGGACATGAGCACCTGGCCCAGCGCAATGGCGACCATCGGCAGCCATGACGCGCGCGGCCCGGATCTCGCGGACATGCGGACGGCCTCTACAGAAATGTCTTCGCTCCGGATCTTAAGGTGATCCGGCAAACGCGATCGAACCGAAATCGTCCTCGGCCGGTGTCGATTTGCGGGGTCCGGTTGATCTGGTACCAAAGGCGCCGGCATTGAGAACCCGCCGATACGTCAGGTGGCAGGACTCGGCGCAGACGCCGTGAAATCCAGATAGCCCCTGTCTCAGGGTTGGGATACCGGGAGGACCGCCTGAACTGCAGCTTGAAGTCCAAAGGTCACGCCGACGGACAGCAAATCCACGTCGCCGCGGCCGACGCTGATGCGCTCATATTCGGCGCGTACGGTGAAGCTGCTGAATTTCACTTGCGCACCGGCACCGTATGCCGGGTGCGTGCTGGTGCTGCTCGCCGAGAAGGGCGGAACAACGACCAGGGTGTCGGGGGAACAGGGAATATTGAGAGCGCACTTCGCCTGCCCCGCCGCTCTGACGTCGGATCGCAGCTGCGCCACACCGGCCTTGGCAAACACATCCAGATACGGCAGCGGAATCGGCAAGTAGCCCACGGCAAACAGCGCGGCAGCCTTGGGGTGACTCGTCGCCGTCACGTTGAGGCCGCCCTGGATCGGTGTTGACGGGAGATTCGCGGCAGCATTGACGGAACCGAAGTCGACATACGTCACTTCGGCGCCGAGAACGGACAGCGGACGAATCCCCGCCATCAGCTTCCAGCCGGTGGCACCGCCGTTGATGCTGTAGGGCCCGGAGAACTCCGGTAGCCCGAAGTCGCGGAAGTCGAGGTCATTGCGCACCTCTGAATGGCCCACCCCGGCGCCGACGTAGAACCCGAGCGGGTCGGCCGTGACGACCGGAGGGAAGCCCAGCATCATTACCGAGCCGGCGATAATGACAGCTCCCGTCTTGGGCGCTCCCGCGCCCACGGCGCGTAACCACCGACCGATCCCGAAGCCTTCCACGCCGCGGAGGGTTTCACCGTGAACTGCTGCGAGCTCCTCAGGGGGCTCTGCCGAGCCGACGGGCGGTGCAACGGTGCTTTCAGCCATGATCGAACCCCCTACGTTCGGTTGTGGTCAGGCGCCCGGGGCTGCGGGCTACAGTCCCGGCGCCACTAAGACTACCTCACTTCGCGGGTGCAGCACGGCGCGCCGCGCCGCGATCGTGTCAGTGGGCCTAATCGGCACCGGTTGTTCCAGCTCCTCTGGCCGCGCAGTGCCCACAGACGCCCGGCACGCCATGACGCCGTCCCGGCGCGCGCGGATGGTTCAGCCGCCGGTTCACGCTGTCTGAGCCGACCCAGCGGTTGCGATATCAGACTGCAGCGCCGTCGCGCAGCCGCAGACCGTGCACCGTGCCGTCGCCGCCGAACCAGTGATAGATCGCGGGATTGACCACGCGCATGGGCTTCGGGCCGATCCGGGCAAAGACGCCGTTCAGTTCGCGAGGGATGCGTCTACGGTACACGCCTGTGCAGCTGCCGGCTCGTCCAGTCGAGCGCTCGTCCTACGAGATTCGACGTGTTCATTTTTAGTTCCAGGACAGTAGGTTATCACACGATCATCACAATTAACTCGAAGAAACGACAACCTCCGCTCGTGCCAGGAATCGAGCGATCCTCCAGCAATCAAGCCCACCGCGCGCCAGACAATACCGACCGGGCGCGAGCCCAGCTGTGATCCCTCCCAGGGTCTTCCAGCGGGGGAAGGGTGGACTGCCGTCGCAGGTTCGATCTGCGTGGCCGAAGCCGATGTGATGGGACTCGAGCTCATGGCCCGAGCGAGCGCCAGACAGGCCGCGTGCGCAGGCGAATCACTCAGCGGTTGGCGCTACCAACGGACGCTTGTGAGACGGCAGGTCTCCATCGCGCGGTGTCTCGCCTCCACCAGACGCGACAACGACTTCCCCGAGCTCAACTCGTTTCTGAGGGTTGACGGGCCAGAACTCATCGCAGATCGCACAATACGCCTCGATCGGATAGCCGCCGTTCAACAGTCTCCTCAGGGCCGCCAAGCTATAGTGATCCTGTATCCGTTCGCGCCTACAGCAGGGGCATGTCGATGCGAAGAAAATCCGTTTACTCATGACGAAGAATCCGTTCACTTCATGAAGGGAAGACCTATACCGAGCGCGCCCAGCATCCAATCCCGGGAAACACGTAGGCGAAATGGGCCGCGCGCCTCGGGCTCGCTCATCCAGGCGATAGTGGCAGGCAGGAAATCGGCCACCCTTCGCGCTCGCGTGTCCACAGACGCTGGATCTTGTCCTCGGCTGCGAGCCAGTCCTCGAGCTCGTGGCCCGGCTGAAAACCGCGGCGCTCGGCGAGGTAGTACGCTGCTGCAGCGATCATCGCGTGCCGCAGATTCTCACAGCATCCCACGACATCAGCCTCTTCGAGAACCCTGATCGTGCTCCGCTCAAGCGCGCAAGCAGGCCGAGCCCCTTTGTTCTTTGGGCGCTGCGCCTCGCGCAGGCCCTCAGTTGCACCAGTGCTCATGGCAAAACCTCCTTCGGAACGTTGCTCAACGATCTTGAATGGAAGCATCGAAGGAAACGATTCGCGGAAGTACCTAGTGCCAGCTACCGGCGTGGTACAGGGCGATGGCGGCCCTTATCGAAGAGATCCCCGTCCTGCGTAACTCTAAGGTGATAGGTGCTATCACGTATGGCGGGGTCAAGACTGCGGAATGAGACTCTTGCGAGGAAATCGTGTCAGGAGAAACATGTGAACGCCTGCAATTCCCAGACATTTCGCGGACGTCCGGCTGAGCTGCGTCCGTTTGAGATCAAGGCAGCCGAGGCAGCAAAGGGTGCAGCCCGTAAGGCGACGGCTGCGTGGTATGAGGTGTCTACTGATAATGTGTCGGCCGAAGAGCTGTACGGCTGCGTTGACTGGTATCAATACCCGGAGCAGGGCGAACGAGAGCGAGAAGACAAGGCTAAGTGCGTTGGGGAACACTAGCGATGGTCGGCTCGAGTCGCGCTGCGGATGACGGAATGTGCAGGTAGAGCGAGAGCGGTCGCTTGACCGGCGACGCATTACTCAGGCGCGCGTGATCGCCGAGATCTGCGAGCCTGAAATCAGAGCTGAACCGTGGCGCACTCGGGTAGGAGGTGTAGCGCGGCCCCGGACGGTCATGGCGACGCAGCAGCGCAGCATCGAATCTGGCCGGCTCGTGCATGTGAAGCCCTCGCAACGACTATCAAGACAGCCGCGGCGATGACTACACGCCAGCGCCGCGGCTACCCTCCCTGATCTCGGTTCCTTATTGAACCTTGATCGTAGTGGGCTTCTTCACTTCCACCTGGGTCTTTGGCACGTGGATCGTGAGTACGCCGTCCTTGCACGCCGCGCGGATTGCGTCCGCATCGATCCCCTCGGGCAGCGCGAAGCTGCGCGAAAAGCTCCCATAGAAGCCCTCGACCTTGTGGAGCTTCTCGTCCTTCTGCTCCTCCTTCTGGCGCCGCTCACCGCTCAAGGTCAGCATGCCGTCTTCAACGGTGACGGACACATCCTCCTTGTTGACAGCCGGCAAGGCAGCGCGAATGAGGTATTCCTCCCCGGTCTCACTGATGTCCACCGACGGCGACCAGTCGGTGTTCATGTAGCCCGAGAAGGGTGTCAGACGGCCAAAAAGGGCCGGAAGTCCCTTGAACACGTCGTCCATCGAAGAGAAGGGTTCCCAGCGAATCAGACTCATGACATTTCTCCTCTTGTAACTGCCTGTCTGGAGATTAGGGGCTGCGCACAATGCGCTCAATCCGGATGAATGCGTATGCAACGCGTCAGTTCAGGCTGCGACACTGACAAGCAGCTGTTGCGCACGTGGACGCACGCCCGACACCGATCGCGCCGTTGACGTTCAGAAATGTAGCGTGAGCGCGGCGTAGAAGGTGCGGCGCGGCCCATAGGCGGACTGGAAGATGCCGATGCCTTCCGCCGGGCGGATCAGGTTGACGCGGTCGGAGACATTGAGAACCGTAACCCGGTTGGTCAGAACGCCGACGCCCGCTATGCGGAACGAGCGCTCGCCGCTCAGGTTGACCTGCACGACCTGCGGAAGCTGCTCGAGGTCGGCAAAGCCGCCGCGCATCCCGCGACTGAAGATGCCGTCAGCGGCGAACGTATAGTCGCCGCTGCGCCAGCTGACGCCGGCGGCAGCCCCATAGAGCGGCTGATGATCGATCACGATCGCGTGGCTGTCGATGTAGGCGAGTTCATGCGGGTCGAAGTTGAACTGCCCGGTCACAACGCCCTGCTGCCAGTTGCGACCGAAGGTCAGGTTGGCGTAGGCGGTCAAACCCTGGCTCTGATAGCGCGTCGCGAGCTCGCCGCCCCACATGTGGCCACGGTTGTAGTTGAACGGGGCGAAGATCGGCACGACGCCAAATTGTCCGGTGTCGAGATAGTGCGTGGTCCGCTCGTAGTAACCGTCCAACGAGATCGTCAGTTGGCCGGTGACCTGGCGGACAACGCCTGCGTCCACTTGGCGATCGTCCTCCGGGACCGGTGTCGGAACACCGGCTGGCCCTGCCGCCGTGGTGCCTTCGAATGAGGTCTGGACAGTGGGGGAGATACCCAGGAACGAGGGCACCTGGAAGTAGCGCGCGAAGCCAGCGTGCAATGTGGTAGCCCGGTCAGGGCGGTACACAAGGTTAATGCTCGGGTTGATCTGATGACCGGAGCTGAAGCCGCTCAAGGTATCCCAGCGGAGGCCGACCGCGAGAGTGAGCGGCGCGGCGATGCGCCAGGCATCGCTGATATAAGCGCCCGCGACGAGGTTAGTGGCATGAATGTTGTTGACGACGGTCAACGGCACGTCACTCAGGTTCATGCCGCCAGCGTTCACCGCAAACACCAGTGACGAGTCAGCGGACGTGACGCGGTATTCCCCGAGATAGAAGCCACCGCCGAGGGTGTGCGAGCCGAGCGTCCAGCTTAGATCTCCCTCGAGCGCGTAATCGTGATCCTCGCGCGCGGCGGTCGTTGCGACGCCCTGATAGATCAGTTCTCCCATCGGGTCGGGCTTGAAGCGCTGCGAGATCACATGCTGGCTGTAGGCGATCTGATAGGAGACATCCCTGGCCAGTGACCCGTTGAGGGACAGCACGGCGAGGGCGTCGCTGAAGTTGAGGAACGAGTCGATATGCGCCGAGGACGGCCTCGAGTGCACGCCGACCAACGCGTATTGCGGGGCAAGCCCCGCAACGTTCGGCAGCTGGTTCCGGCTCCCCGCGCCCGAGAGCAGCAGGCTCAGCGTGTCGGTCGAGGTCAGGGGATAGGAGAAGAAGCCAAACACCTGCCCTTGATGCGTGAAATTGTGAATTGGGGTCGGTCCCGGTGTGGCGGAGCTGAAGGCGGTGTTGCTCTGCTGATAGAGCGCGCTGACATAGATCCCCACTCCGTTGTGACAGCCCGCATATTGGAAACTCGGCTGGAAGGTATCGCGCTGCCCGCCGAGCACGGACAGATCGCCGAATTGTCTTTCGCAGCCGTCCCGGGTCTGGATGCTCACGACGCCGCCCGTAGCGTAGCTGTAGCGCGACGGCAGCACGCCATCCAGCAGATCCAACCGTTTGATGAACATGGGATTGAGCATCGACAGGAACGAGGGGTTGGTGTTGATGTCGAGCGGGATCAGAACGCCGTTGATCTGGTACTGAAACTGCGGTCCCTCGGTATTGCGGATGTGGATCTGCTGGTTCTGATCGATGGCGACGCCCGGCATCTGCGCCAGCACGTCCGTGAGTGGCGCGGTGTTGCCCTTGGGGGCCGCCGCGATCTGTTCAGCGGTGGTCGCGTAGTCATTGGCACCCGTCGGCGAGACCTTAGGTCCCGTGGCCTCCGCCGAGGCCTCGACGACGACGGTACTGAGCGTTTTGTCGGGAGCGCCGGTGTCAACGCTGTCTGCGTCCACGGTTGAGACCCTGAGGCACAAGACGCAAGCCACGAGTGCGCCTACCAGTTCGCACTTGCCACAAATTGCGGGGAGACCTTGGCGCGTCATGATCACAGATGCGAATACGAATGATTCGTATT
>Ga0123356_10005450_pt1 | contig 12947 bp, 9 predicted proteins | sample TergutEmb28metaG_2_FD_92546 | JGI IMG/M metagenome (GOLD analysis project Ga0123356, IMG submission 92546) | Embiratermes neotenicus P3 segment gut microbial communities from Petit-Saut dam, French Guiana - Emb289 P3 | ecosystem: Host-associated > Arthropoda: Insects > Digestive system > Gut ... | reverse complement strand
TGTTCTATTACGCGCATTACGGTGCAGAGAAGCGAGCCAAGGAGTTGGGCGACGTCGATGTCATCTGGACCGCGTCCACCACCTCCGATGCCAACCAGGAGGCACAGGTGCTGACCGGGTTGGTGTCGCGGCATGTTGATGGTGTGGCGGTGGACGCCAACGCGCCGCAGCCTCTGGTGGGGCCCATCGCGCAGGCGGTGGCGCAGGGCATCAAGGTGATCACTTGGGATTCCGACGTGCCAGACAGCAAACGGCCGTTGTTCTATGGCGTGGACAGCATCGCTATGGGCAGGAAGTTGGCGGAGGAGACGCTGAAGGCGATGGGCACCTCCGGCACCGTAATCCTGGTGAGCGGCGGCCCCGGCGCCACCAACCTGAACGCACGCTTGAAGGGAGCCACCGACACGCTAGCCAAGCATCCGGACATCAAGACGATGGGGCCTTTCTTCCACGACGACGACCTTGTGAAGGCACAGCAGCTCACCAATAACCTGCTGGTCTCGCACCCCGACGCCGGCGCCATCCTGATGGTCGCTGGCGTGCCGTTCTTCGGCAAAATGAGCGCCCTACCTGCGGTGATCAACAACAGGGGTAAGGTGAAGATCATCACCACGGACGTGCTCGCACCGGAGCTGCCGTTTGTGAAAGAGGGGTATGTACAGGCGCTCGTTGGACAGGATTACTGGGGCTGGGGCTACCAGTCGGTCAGCATTCTTCACAACCTGCTCACCCAATCGAACTGCCTCTACCCCAAGCTGGTGCCGCAGAACATGCCGGTGGTGACCGCGACGAATGTCGATGACTGGATCAAGCGCTGGAAGGCAGCCGCAACGCCGGATGGCGCGGCAGAGGCATTCAAGGAACCGCCAATAGGCTGCACGGGATGAGCGGCTCGCGTCCCATCCTGGAGCTGCGTGACATCACCAAGCACTTTGGCCCGGTCCACGCTCTGGACCGGGTGTCGTTCTCGCTGGCGCCGGGAGAGATCGTCGGTTTGGTGGGCGACAATGGGGCGGGGAAGTCAACGCTGGTCAAACTGATGTCCGGCGCCTTGCAGCCGGATGGCGGGACGCTCCGATTCGAGGACCGGGACGTGACGCTCCGCTCGCCGCTGGAAGCACGCGCGCTGGGCATCGAGACAGTCTATCAGGACCTCGCCGTAGTCCCCCACATGGACGTGGAAGCGAACCTCTTCCTCGGTCGCGAGGTCACCGGATCGCGCTGGTGGAACCGGTGGCTGCTGAACAAGGCGGCGATGCGGGCGCAGGCGCAACAGCATATCGCGTCACTGCAGGTGGGGTTGAAATCGGTGCGCCAGCCGGTGGGGCTGCTGTCGGGCGGACAGCGGCAGAGCGTTGCCGTGGCACGCGCGATTTCCTGGGGCCGCAAGGTCGTGATCATGGATGAACCCACCGCGGCGCTGGGCGTACGCGAGTCCCGCGGCGTGCTGGATTTGATCAAGCGGGTGAAGGAGCGCGGCATCGCGGTGGTTCTGGTCAGTCACAACATCCCGCATGTGTTCGAGGTAACGGACCGCGTTTTCGTCATGCGGCACGGCCGCCCGGCTGGCGATATACGGACCGCGGAGGCGCATATGAATGAGGTTCTGGGGCTGATTACCGGCGTCCCGGTCAGCACGTCGAGACTATAAGTGGCTTGATCACCGCTGCTTCGATGCGCAGTCTACCGCGACTGGCGGTTCGCCTCGCCGGCCGGCCTGCGACGCCATGTTGATAATCTTGCCATCGCGTCCCTGCGCTATCGTCTGCTTCGCCACCGCTCGCAGGGTAAACAGCAGGCCTTCGCCACTGACGTCAAATAAACGGTGGAAGCCTGCGTGCGCGATTTCCACAATCGGTGCCGGGTCGAACAGCGCAGCATTGTTCACCAGCACGTCGACCCCGCCGATTGCCGCCACGGTGGCGGAGACCATCGCGTCTATCGACGCCTGGTGGGTAACATCCGCGTGCACCGCGACGGCGGCAGCGCCCGACGGTGCCGCGGCAGTCTTGGCCGCATCGGTGTTGATGTCAGCGATCGCCGGCCACGCGCCCTCCGCAACGAAAGGCCCCACCATTGCCCGGCCGATGCCACGCGCGGCACCAGCGATCAGCGCTAGCTATCCATCCAGTCGCCGGGATGAGCTCACAGCTTCAACTCCTGCGCTGCAAGTTGCAGTGTCTTGCGCGCACCGTGTTGATAGAGCGCGGCCAGCCAATGGCGCAGCGGTGCCGTCAGCCGCGCATCGTCGCCCAGAGTGCCGAACAGCTGTTGGATCGACAGCACCGGCGCAGGATTGGGACCGCCCTCCTCCGCCTTCTGCCGCAGCAGCGCAGCGAGCGGATGCCGCACGTCGATCGGTTGGCCCGTTTCGTCAATGCCACGCACTCGGCGGATCCAGCCGGCAAGCGACAGCGCAAGCAGATCAACCGAGCCGCTCATCTCCAGCCGAGCCTGAATGGGTACGGTCAGCACGTTCAGGGGCGCGTCAGTATTGACGCGTTCCACTGTGTCGCGGATCGCAGGATTGGCAAAGCGCGCGATCAGCGTCCGCTTATATTGCGCCAGGTCGATTCCCGGCACCGGCGGCAGTGTCTGTCCGGTTTCCCGATCCATCAGCGCCGCCATCAGCCGGCGCAGCAGATCGTCCGCCATGGCTTCGTGGACGTAAGTGTAGCCTGCGAGTCGACCCAGCGCGGCGACGGCCAGATGGCTGCCGTTGAGAAGCCGCAGCTTCATCATCTCGTATGGCGTCACATCGGGAACGAACTGCGCACCCACCTTTTCCCAGTCGGGGCGGCCTGCGACGAAACGGTCCTCGATCACCCACTGAGTGAAATCCTCGCAGAACACCGGCCAGTTGTCGGAGATGCCATAGACGCTGGCGACGTATTCGATGTCGCTCGGCGCAGTCACCGGAGTGATGCGGTCCACCATCGTGTTGGGAAATGCGGCGTGCCGTTCGATCCATCCGGCCAGCGCCGGATCGCACAGCTGCGCCATTGTCAGAACCGCCGCACGCAATACGTGGCCGTTATGCTGGATGTTGTCGCAGCTCAGCGCGGTGAAAGCCTGCTGCTCCGCCTGCATGCGACGACGGTAGGATTCCACTATTATGCCGATTGCGCTGTGCGGTGTCCGCGGTGTGGCGAGGTCTGCTCTGATCTGCGGATGCTCCGGGTCGAACTGACGGGTGGCCGGGTTCAGGCAATAGCCGTTCTCGGTGACGGTCAGGCTAACGATGCGCACGTCTGGCTGCGCGATCGCATCCAGCAGGGCGGCGCTGGAATCGCCGGCGTAGATCACCTGCGCGATGGATCCGATCACCGCCACGCTTTCAACGCTGCCGCCGCGCTCCACCAGCGTGTACAGCCCGTCCTGCGGATCCAGACTGTCCGCCATGTGTTTGTCGGCCGGCAACAGGCCGGCTCCGGCGATGCTCCAGCTCAGCGCAGCGATGTCTTGTTGCATCAGTTCGTGCGTGTAACGCGCCATATGTGCGCGATGAAAACCACCCAAGCCGAGATGCACGATGCCAACACGGCGCTGCGCCAGCTGGTAGCGCGGCACTCGCACCGGTGCGGGCAATCGGCCGACGTTGTCGGCGCGCAGGGGGATCGTCATTTCAGCACCCCGAATGCGAGGCAGCGTAGGAATCGGAGCTGGACAACCCGCCGAGTTGCAGGATCGGCAGCGTCGTAGTGAATTGCATTCTCGCCAGCGTGCTTCGCATATGCGCGCTGGAATCGAGCGGAGCGGCAATGTGGGCAGGCCCGGCTGTGAGCACCGCGTGATGCCCCTTCAGGGAGAGCGCTTCGCGATACATGAACCATCTAGAAACAGCTATTCAATGAGGGACGGCGTGAAAGATCGCAGCGCCAGAGGAGTCGAACAGACTGGCACGGCCCGGGCGGAGGGTTAAGCGTACGGTCTCGCCGGCACGCACTCGGCTGAGGTCGTCGGTACGGGCAACGATTGTGGCCCCGGCGGCCGTACGTAGATACACCAGCGTCTCCACGCCGAGGTGCTCGACCAAATCAACCACGCCTGACAACGCCCCCTGGTCGGTAAGCTGCAAGTGTTCGGGACGCACGCCAAGTGTCAATTCGGTGCCAACCGCGGGCGGTGCAGGCGGCGCTGGAACCGCGATGTCTTCGCCACCCTGCAGCGTGAGCATCAACTGAGCGTCTGGACGCCCTGTAACCCGCACCGGCAATAGGTTCATTTTCGGCGAGCCGATGAAGCCGGCAACGAACAGATTGGCCGGCCGTTGATAGAGATCCAGCGGCGACCCCACCTGCTCCACCATGCCGCGATTCAGCACGACAATTCGATCGGCCATGGTCATTGCCTCGACCTGATCGTGGGTGACGTAGATCATCGTGGCCGCGAGCGTCTGGTGCAGTTTGACCAACTCGATTCGCATTTGCACGCGCAATGCGGCGTCCAGGTTCGACAGGGGCTCGTCGAACAGAAAGGCCTTCGGGTTACGCACGATCGCCCGCCCAATCGCGACGCGCTGGCGCTGGCCGCCCGACAGCATACGCGGTTTGCGGCCGAGTTCAGACTCAAGTTGCAGAGTGCGCGCAGCCTCGCGCACCTTGATGGCGACCTCAGCGCGCGGCATCCCCGCCATCTTGAGTGCGAAGCCCATATTTTGTGCGACCGTCATGTGTGGGTACAGCGCATAGGACTGAAACACCATCGCCAGCCCACGCTTGTCCGGTGGCATCGCATTCGAACGTTGGCCATCGATCAGGAAGTCGCCAGAGGTGATCTCCTCCAGTCCAGCGATCATGCGCAGCAGCGTCGTCTTGCCGCAGCCAGAAGGTCCAACGAACACAACAAACTCGCGCTCGGCGATCGTGAGGTCGACAGCTTTTACCGCCTCGAACCCACCGTACCACTTGCCGACCTGCCGCAGCTCCAGGATTGCCATGGCCGCCTCCTATTTCACGGCACCAACGGTGAGGCCGCGCACCAGGCGACGCTGTGCAAGGCTGCCGAAAATCAGGATCGGTGCCACCGCGAGCACTGAAGCTGCCGAAAGTTTCGCCCAGAACAGTCCCTCCGGCGCCGAGTAGCGGGCGATGAAGGCAGCGAGGGTGCCGGCGTGGGCCGCGGTCAGGTTGATGCTCCAGAACGATTCATTCCAGGATAGGATGATGGCGAGCAGCGCCGCCGAAACAATCCCGGGAGAAGCGAGCGGCAGCAACAGATGGGTCATCTGCCCGCGCGGACCGACCCCGTCCATGTGCGCCGCTTCCAGGATGTCGCGCGGGATGTCGCGGAAGAACGAGTACAACATCCAGATCACGATCGGCAGATTAATCAACGTGTTAATGACGACGAGGGCAATGCGTGTATCAAGCAAGCCAGCGTCGCGGCAGATCAGGTAGATTGGCACCAGAACACCGACCGGCGGCAGCATCTTGGTCGAGAGCATCCACACCAGCAGATTCTGTGTATGCCGTCCCGGCTGAAACGCCATGGCATAGGAGGTCGGAAACGCGATCATCAGTGCGAGCGCGGTCGATGCTAAACTGACGATGATGCTGTTCGCTGCGAATAGCGCATAGCCTGACTGCGCCATCGCTTCCGCAAAGCTTTGCAGAACTGGACGAAAGAAGACGATCGGCGGGATAGCGATCGCCTGCCCCTCGGTCTTGAAGGCGGTCAGCGTCATCCAGAGGATCGGAAAGAACATGAGGAAGGCGACGATCCAAGCCGCGATGGTTCCGGGCAGCGAGGCCTTGTCCTGATCCATCGGATTAACCCTCGATGTTGCGGGCGACTGCGCGCATCAGGAAGATCGCGACGATATTGGCGAGTACGATTGCAAGTACGCCCGCTGCCGACGCCCCGCCAATATCAAAATCGACCAACGCTCGTATATAGATGAGGTACGTGAGAGTGGTGGTCGCGTCACCAGGACCACCCGCTGTGGTCGTCAGGATTTCGGCAAAAATAGACAGTAGGAAGATCGACTCCATCATCACGGTGATCGCCATCGGCCGCGCCAGATGAGGCAGCACGATGTAGATGATGCGGCTGACCGGCTTCGCCCCGTCCATGCGAGCTGCCTCGAGCTGGTCGGTGTCGAGCGACTGCAACGCGGTGAGTAGGATCAGGGTTGCGAACGGCGTCCACTCCCAGGCGACGATGATTACCAGGGCGATCATTGGATAGACGGTCAACCAAGCCACGGGATGCAATCCGACGAGGGTGCAGAGCCAACCAATCAGGCCATTCAGCGGGTCGAACAGCAGGTTCTTCCAAATCAATGCCGCGACTGGCGGCAGCACGAAAAACGGAGCGATTACCATGAGCCGTGCCACGCCGCGACCGCGGAAGTTCTGGTTGAGCAGCAACGCGAATACTGTGCCGAGGACGAGGGTGATCGCCAACACGCTCAGCACCAATACCAGCGTATTGATGATGGCGGTCCAGAACGTCGGATCGGTGACGAGCAGGCGATAGTTCAGCAGCCCGACGAATCCGCGCCGTCCAGGATAGAGGAGATTGTAGCGCCGAAACGAATAAACCAGCGTCATTGCCAGAGGCACGAAGGCCCAAACCACCAGTAAGATGACGGCCGGCGCCAGCAGCAGCCAGGACGACCGGCGCCGCCCGCGTGCAAGCCCGTCCCGCGCCATTGCTCGGTCGGCAACTACGGTGGCGTTCATCACCGCGTCTGCCATGAGCCGACTCCACGCGCTACTGGATGTAGCCCGCCTGCTCCATGGTGCGCCGGGTCGAGTCCTGCGCCTTCGCAAGCGCCTGCTTCACGGTGTCTTGTCCGGCGAGCGCAGCAGCGATGTCCTGGCCGACGGTTGTGCCGATGCCCTGGAACTCCGGGATGCCCACGAACTGTACGCCGGTATAAGGCACGGGCTCCATTGTCGGATTCTCCGGATCGGCCGTCCTGATCGCCTGCTCGACGAGTGGCGCGAACGGCGCAGCCTTCAGGTAGTCAGCGTGCCTGTAGGTCGATTGACGTGTGCCGGGCGGGACTGCAACCCAGCCTCGGGAGTTTGCGACCAGTTCGATGTAGGCCTTGGACGTCGCCCAGGCGACGAACTTCTTCGCGTCGGCCTTGTTGTGTGACGAGACGGGGATCGCGAGCGCCCAGGACCACAGCCAATGCGCGCCATGCGGCGTGACCTCTTGGGGCGCCGGCGCGACACCGACGTCTTTAGCGACCTTCGACTTCGACGGATCATACAGATAGCCAGCGGCAACTGTGGCGTCGATCCACATGCCGCATCGGCCGTTTGCGAACAGTGCCAGGTTCTCGGTAAATCCGTTCGACGTCGCGTTCGGCGGTCCGTTCTTCTTCATCACATCGATGTAGAAGTTGATCGCCTTCTCCCAGGCCGGGCTGGTGAGCTGGGGCTCCCATTTTTTGTCGAACCAGCGCCCGCCGAACGTATTCACCACCGTGGTGAGGTAGGCCATGTTTTCGCCCCAGCCGGGCAGACCACGCAGGCAGATGCCGTAGATCCCCTTCGCAGGATCGTTGAGCTTGTCTGCGAACTGCTTGATCTGGGCATAGGTCGGCTGCGTCGGCATGGTGATACCGGCCGCCTTGAACAGATCCTCCCGATAGTAGGTCATCGAGCTTTCGCCGTAGAACGGTACCGCATAAAGCGCTTTGTTGTAGGACAGCCCGGCACGCACAGAGGGAAAGATATCGTCGGCATCATAAGACGGGCCGAGGTCGCCGACCGGCTCGAGCCAACCGTTCTTCGCCCATAGTGGCACCTCGTAGGTGCCGACCGTAACGATGTCGAACGTCCCGGCGTGAGTTGCGATGTCGGTCGTGGCGCGCTGGCGCAGCGTGTTCTCGGGGAGCACCACCCAGTCGAGCTTGATGCCGGTCTCCTTGGTGAACTCCGGCGACAGCGTCTGCATCACCAGCATGTCAGGATTGTTCACGGTGGCAATGGTAAGCGTCGTCGCGGCCGCCGCGCCGGCCCAGGCTGCCAACAAGCCCAGGACGCCGGCGGCGAACAGGGTGGTCCGGCTCACGCCGCGGCGCACTGGCTGATCTCTGACCGGAAGGAACGAGCGGAAAAGCCACGACCGACGACGGGCCATTGTGCGTGTCCTCCTGTTGAATACGGGCTGAACACCCGAATGGTCTTATGGGTCGAAGGTATGAGCCTTTCGTTTGGCAAGTCAACCACCCGCCGCGTGTGCGCGACCGGATACTGGCCATGCCACCTGGCTGACCGGCTGATGATCATGCTGGCGTTGAGACATGGGCTGATGCCCGTCGCGGCAGTACGCGCCTGGGTGGATCATGCGCCCGCTGATCCGCTCATCCGCATGCCCTCAGTTATCGGATGATCCCCCTGGCGGTAACGGCCCGTTCGCAGTGCCATCAGGCAGTCGAACGCATCAGCGTGCACGTGCCGGAAGGCAGGATTGCGCGTCCCCGCCGCCGGTCGCGCGCGCAAGGGCGCTAACATACTTGGGGCCCCATTCACCGACCGCAGCGACCCCGATCACGACATTGGTGACGCTTCTGCCGAAGCTTCGATCAGCGCCCGCAGCTCCTCAAAACTGGAGATGCCTTCCATGCCGCCCTGGCGGCTGACCGCAAGCGCACCGGCCGCGTTCGCGAGTCTGATACATTCGTCAATTGGCAGGCCTTGCCGCAGGCAGGCAATAAAGGTGGCGCCGAAACAATCGCCGGCACCGGTCGGATCAGCTTCTGTCACTTTATAGCCGGGAACATTGAGGGCGCAGCCGGCGTCGTAATAGCTGGCGCCTTGGGCGGCGCGCTTGACGACAATGCAAGAGATGCCGAGGCCGAGCAATTCGGTGATCGCCGCCTCCTCGGTATTCGCTTCCGTCGGAATCGTCAGTTCTGGGCCACTGGGAAGGAATATATCGCAGTATTGCAGCATGAACTCCAGTCCGGCACGCATCTCGGCGATGTTCAGCATCTCCTTGCGGATGTTGGGATCGAAGGAAACCATCGCACCATTGGCCTTGACGATCTCGATCGCCTTCCTGACCTCGTCGATCAGATGGAAGGAGAACAGCGAGGACCCCATTACGTGGAAATGACCGCAGTCCGCGAGCAATGCGGCCGCCGGCGGGTCGAGGACGGTACGGCCCGCAGCACTGCGCTTGAGGTTGAACAGGAAGTCGCGGTCGCCATCCTCGCGGTAGCGGACAAAGGCGCTGGCCGTGATCTGGTCGTCATCGATCCGGATGGCACTGATATCGACACCACCGCGTTGCAGCCGTTCTATGTTCATCCAGCCGAAATCGTCGTCGCCGACGCAACTGATGATGCCGGCCGGATGCCCAAGCCGCGCAGCCTGGGCGATAAAGATCGCCGGCGCTCCGCCGGGGAACGGGCCGCGCAGGTTGAGGGGCGTACGGAACCCGACGCCACGTTCATCCGCCATGATGTCCACAAGGATCTCACCCATGGTGACGATCTTGCCAGGCCGAATGGGGGGAAGGCTCATGGGGATGCTCCGTTCCCAGCCGAGCGGCGGGGATTTATGCGCGAGAAGTGCGCCGCCGCGCCCGGTTCTGCGACAACGGGTACAAGGCCCGCCGCCGCGAGCACATCGCCAGCGCGGGCACTGGGCGGCGTCGGAAATACCACATCGGTGACGAGCTCGAGCGACAGTCCGGAGGGGCGGTTTTCCAATGACAGCGCGGCGCGTTCTAACAATGCGATGCACCGTCCGGCGCGATGGCCGGCAGCTGCACAGAAGCGCTGCGCCTGCCGCGATGCGAGCAACAGGCCACCGTCATTGCCGAGCGTCTCAGCCTGCATGAGGAAATCCGTAATCGGGAATAGCTCCAGGCTGCGCAATGCCGCCGTACCCTCTAACGACACGGCGTCGGCGCCGAGCTCGCCACCGAGCACATGCAGGCGACCTTCCAACAAGCGGCGGGCCAGCGGCACTGCATCGAGCGAGGTGAGGACTACGGTGAGGCCAGGGATCTCGGCAAGCAGCGGAATGATCTGGCCCGGCATATCGCCGTGGCCGACCAGCAATGTGCGGTCGGGCTCGATCACCCGCGCGGCCAGGCGGAGCATCGGCAAGACCAGTGACTTGGCAAGCGGCGCGGATAGCTGACGATCGCGCGGATGGCTTGGACGGGCGGCGATCGCCTTGCCAAAACTTCGGACAAGTAGCCCTTGTTCTTCAAGATAGTTCAGGTCACCACGGATCGTGACAGCTGAGACCGAGAGCGCCTCGCTGAGTTCATCGACGCGCATCTGGCCGTGCTGGCGGATCCAGTCGGCAATCTTCAGCCGCCGCTGCAGGACGGCACTACGAATTCCGAACGTCAACCTCCACGCGCTCCGACGCGCGCCTGCACAGCAGACAGGCGGCAATTAAGTGATGGCAGTTGAGTCCGGGCGATGACGCTTCCCTCCCCAAGCCGGCGCCGCGACCGGCCAAACCGGTGCCGGGTCAGCTGATAGAATGAAAGCTGAGCCCTTTCAAGGTGGAGTACTGGGCTCACACAACGCTTGAACTCAACTGGCGTCTGGGTGAAGTCAGGGTGAGCTCGCCTGTAACATCACCCTCCGCGCCGCGTTGCGCATCGCCGTAGGGTGCAGCGCTTGTTAGCCGCAAGCCGCCTGTCACGCGTTCATATGGACGGGGACGGCAACAACCTGGTGTTATCAAGCCGCAATCCGGGCTGTCCTGTCGCGGTTGCAGGAAATTCAAAACATGATGGCAGGCGCTTACAGCCAATTGGACGCGGTATCACAGCCTCTGGCAACCCACGTCAGGCTACGGGCCCGGCAGCCACAGCGCAATTTGCGGGAACACCACCAGCAGGAACAGTAGTACGAACATGATAAGTTAGAACAGGATGGTCCAAGCACCACGTCGTCCAGCTCTCCAACCCAGATGTTCTCGATCACAATCAAATCCATGTCGATTGGCGGGGAGAGTTAAAAAAGCTCGACGAACATCACCAGCGGAACGCCGAACCGGTTTGGATCCGACCCACCAGGCAACGGTACCAACCGGATTGTGCGTATAGGCCTGCCACAATGACGCTGCGTTAATGCGATCTGCCGCCGGGGCGCCGGCCGCCGCGCCCGCCACAACAGCATGGCGGCGTGATGCCTGACCGCATACTGTTCCCCTCCCGCACGACGGGACTGATTCCCAGCGTGTCCGTCGAACCGTTGGGCAACGACCAACCGGTCCGGCCGCTTCTAGCTGCGTTACCCGCTCCGTTATGCCGGCAGTGCCTGGGGGCCGCGCACCAGGCGCCCAGGCAGTGCACCGGTTGGCGTTCCATCGCGCCAGACCAGCTGCCCGGCAACGATCGTCGCACTGTAGCCGGCGGCCCGTTGCATCAGCCGCCGCCCGCCTGACGGCAGATCATAGACCACTTCCGGCACGCGCAGCCGCAGATGATCGTAGTCGATCACATTGACGTCCGCGCGATAGCCAGCTGCCAGCACGCCGCGATCATGCAGGCCAATTGCGCGCGCATTGTCGCGTGTCAGGCGTCGGACCATCCATTCCAACGGGAACCGCCCTTCGGCACGATCCCGCGTCCAATGGGTCAGCCCATAGGTCAACGCTGAGGCATCGCACAGCACACCGACGTGTGCACCGCCGTCACCGAGACCGAGCAACGTGTTCGGATGCCGCATCATCTCGCGTACTGTGCCTAGGTCGCCATGCGCATAATTGCTGAGTGGTCGGTAAAGGATCGTGCGACCGTCGTCCTCCAGTAAACGATCATAAGTGAGCGCTGCCGGATCGAGACCGCGCCGGCGCGCCTCGGCCCCCATGCTACGCTCTGTAGTCGGCTCGTAATCCGGCGGATCGCCGAGCGGAAAGATCCGATCCCAGGTGCGCACGCGGCGTGCCAGAGCCGTTGGCCCGACGGCTTCGGCAAGCAGGCGGCGACGCAATTCGGATTCGCGCAAGGCAGCAATTCTCCGCGCAAACGGCAACCCCGCAACCGACTCGTAGGAAGGACAATCGACGAATGGATGCTGTGAGATTTCGAAACCGAGCAGAATGCCGGTGGGCCGGGTCAGCACCTGGCCGGTCATCATGAGGCCATCGCCATTGGCGGCTGCGATGGCGGCCAACAGCCGGCGCCATTCGTCCGGCTTGGCATCGCGCTCCAGCACCGTCATGGTCATCGGCCGGCCCGAGACGACCGCCAAGCGCCGCAACATCGCAAACTCGGCCGGCAATTGCTCGTCGAAATCGGAAATCACCTGCAACCAGCCCGCACCTGTTGCGCCGATCGCCGCCGCGATAGTGGCGAGCTCCGCCTCGGCGGCAGTCAAAGTCGGAATAGACTCGCCTGCCAATGTCTTGTGATTGAGCGTGCGCGAAGTGGAAAATCCCAGCGCACCCGCCTGAATGCCTTCGGCCGCAAGGTGCGCCATGGCGACAGAATCTGCCTCAGTTGCAGGCTCGCGTGCAACGCCACGTTCTCCCATAACATGCACGCGCAACGCGGCATGGGGCACTTGCGTCGCGACATCGAGATCGAACCTGCGTGCGGCCAGGCTGTCGAGATAGTCCGGGAAGCTCTCCCAATTCCACGGCAGGCCTTCGGTAAGCACCACTTCGGGGATATCCTCGACGCCCTCCATCAACTCAATCAGCCTATGGCGATTCTTTGGATGGCATGGCGCGAAACCGACGCCGCAATTCCCGGTCAAAACCGTCGTAACGCCCTGGCAAGACGATGGCGTGATGTGTTCTGCCCAAGTGACTTGCGCGTCGTAGTGGGTGTGCAGATCGATGAAGCCGGGGGTGACGAGAAGGCCGCGTGCGTCGATCTCGTTGGTTCCACGCTCGGAGATCTGACCGATTTCAACGATGCGATTGCCTGCGATCGCAATATCGGCAACGCGCGGCGAGCCCCCTGTTCCGTCGACAATGGTGCCGTTGCGGATCACCATACTCGGACTT
>Ga0123356_10005449_pt1 | contig 12947 bp, 12 predicted proteins | sample TergutEmb28metaG_2_FD_92546 | JGI IMG/M metagenome (GOLD analysis project Ga0123356, IMG submission 92546) | Embiratermes neotenicus P3 segment gut microbial communities from Petit-Saut dam, French Guiana - Emb289 P3 | ecosystem: Host-associated > Arthropoda: Insects > Digestive system > Gut ... | reverse complement strand
TAAGGTGCTCGGTTATGTTGAGCGTATGTGCGTCGAGGAATACGGCATAGAATATCAATACTGATAGTTTGAGTTTTTCTTTAAATAGTGGTAGAATAGCTATTGAAACGCGGGAGCGTCATCAATGGCTATTCTGCTTTTGGAGAAAGGACTGGCGCAGTATGTTTAGAATCATATCCGCAAGGGAAGCTGTAAATCTGATCAAAGATGGAGACTGTGTCGGAATAAATTCATTCATCGCGTGGTCAAATCCGGAGGCTCTCCATGATGCGTTATATGAACGGTTTATAGAGACCGGGGAACCGAAGGAGCTTCGTCTGTTTTGCGCTGCCGGTTTTGGTAACTGGGATGAAAATCGCTTTGCCGACCGTTATATTAAAGCAGGTGCAGTTCGTGAAGTTGTTGCGGGGCACTATGGAGGTATGCCGGCGACGAGAAGATTAGCACTCGAGGGAAAAATCGAAGCATATAACCTCCCGATGGGCGCTTTATCACATACTATCCGTGCGGCAGCAGCCGGAAAAGACTGGTTACTCAGTGAGGTTGGAGTAGGTATTTTCTGCGACCCGCGAGTAGGCACTTACGCATTAAATGATAAATCAAAGAGGGAACTGGTTAAAGTTGTCGAGGTGGAAGGCAAGGAGCATCTGCTGATCTATACGCCAAAGATCGATGTAGCGTTTATAAAAGGAACAACAGCCGATCCAAACGGGAACATATCTTTTGAGAAAGAGTATCTAATGGTAGACGCTCTGTCGATCGCACAAGCGACAAAACGTAACGGCGGTATAGTGATCGTCGAAGTGGAGCGGCTGAGTCATGAATTCTCCAGACCGCGTAACGTAATCGTTCCGGGGCTGCTGGTTGATGCTGTGGTCGTTTGTGAAAACGCTTTTGATGAAGGCGACTATAATCCGGCTTTATCCGGGGATATGCACGTGCCCGCGACACATATGGACTATTACATCAACAAGCTTGCTGACAAAGTAAGGAAATCGGGGAATGACAGGAAATATCGCGATATGACAGCTGATATAATCGGCGACCGCGCAGCAAGAGAGTTAAAACCGGAGCAGATAGTTAATATTGGTATCGGTATCCCCGAAACTGTCGGGAAACACGCGTCCAGCCAGGGGATACTAAAAGATATATATATCACAGTGGAAGCAGGGGGGATAGGCGGGCTTCCCGCTCCCGGGCTGGCGTTCGGTGCAACCATCGGCGCGGACATGATATGCGAAGTGGCGACCCAGTTTGACTTTTACGACGGCGGAGGTCTTGATATATGTTTCCTTGGCGGACTGGAAGCAGATAAACATGGTAATGTAAACGCTCACCATCTGGAAGGTTATTACTCCGGTATCGGAGGATTCGCCAACATCACACACGCGACCAAGATCATAGTATTCTGCTTGAGTTTTACAACAAAAGGGCTGGAAGTCGCAAAAGACGGAAATGATGTTGTGATCAAACACGAAGGTACCGTAAAGAAGTTTAAGCGAAATGTATCAGCGATCAGCTTCTCCGGCAAGCATGCGCTGGAGAGAGGGCAAAAAGTGATCTATGTTACCGAACGCTGTGTATTTGAGTTAACAGAAAACGGAATAAAATTAAAAGAAGTATACCCCGGAATCGACGAAAAAAGCCAAATCCGGGATATTCTCGATTTTGAAGTTTAAAAGTTGACAAGGGGACAATCCCTGCGAGGGGAAAGGGGGGTTGTCAACTTATTGATTTCGAAAGCTAAACAGCTCTTCGGTGGCTAAAGCGATTTTTGTTATTGCGAAATCACTGCTGTCCGGAAACAGATAAAGTGTATCGTCGGTAGTATTCAGGTCGATGCAGTCACCGCGGCCCATGTAATCATACTCAATGTGGCAGGAATGCTGTGTCGCTGCAGGCCAGGTGATATCATAGGGTATATCTTTATATGCTCCGGTAAGCCTGAAACCGTCCATATTATGAGTGAGGCGCCAATGTTCTTCAAAAACGATAAAGCGTGAGTCATTTGGAAGAGATTCTACGCGAACTGATGATTCGCTCGAATATGTACCCTCCAGCACCTCCTTACGAACATTAAGCCGCTCCCATTCATACCAGTCAGGAATATGGGAAAATTCAGTTTCTCCGGTCAAAGCGCTAAGCTCGCCCAGCTCACTCATTTCCCAGGCTTTACCGCAGCTTCCGCAGAAAAGTGTAGAGCCCTTTGAGGTCATCCTGAATTCGACCTTACAGGCAGGGCATTGATAAAGAACCTTGTGCAGTCCTTCGGCACGGGTTTTTGTTTTTACCCGGATTCCTTTTTCCTTCTGCCAGGTATAATCGTCATATTGGAATGCCTCAACTATCCTTGAATTTAACTCGTCGACAGACAGGTTCTGTGTTTCTTCCTGAGTGAAAAGCAGCTTAAACTCCGATTCTACCGGTTTGACACCGCGGTTTTTAAGATTCCAAAACGGAGAGTTGATATGATGTCCGTGCATGATGAGAGTAACTACAGGGAGATTCATTTTTCTTACCATTTTTCCGAGGGATTTCGGCATTACCGCTGTAGTACCGCACAGTGAGTAACGGGCTTCCGGAAACAGGGCAACTATATCGCCGTTGTTTCTGGCGTGCAGCATATTTATAACAAGATTGGGGCTTCTTACAAACTTACGGTTACAAATGCATCCCACCGCGCGCAGCAGCCATCCTCTGCCGATAAAACCGTCGATCGCGACAACATAGGTCGATCTTTTCGGAAAAATCGCCATAGTCATTATCTTAAAATCCATAAAAGCATTATGATTGCATAACAGGAAATACGGCGGTTTTAGATCCTTTGGCATTCCGTCTTTATTTATTTTAGCCCTGTGTGACAAATAGTCCGGTAAACTCAGGAGCCATGTAATAGGTCTTAAAATATGCCACTGTCTGTTCGGCCGCCGGGTCATATCGTATCTTTTAAAATCACCTATCATTTTTGTGTAAATCCTCTTATCTTTTCACCATAATTTGCTAAGTATATCACAGCAGACAAAGTAAAGCAAAAAACGATATTTACAAAAAGTCTACACATTGCCGCCCTAAGGATGTATAATACCCATACTCACACGGAGGTAATGTATGTCAAACAGTTATGTAACATTTACAGATGTTGTGCGCGAGTATCAAAGCGGACAGGTCGTTGTACGCGCCGCGGACGGTATCTGTTTCGAACTTGATAAAGGGAAGTTCAGCATCATAGTCGGTCCGTCGGGCGCGGGGAAAACCACTGTGCTGAACATACTGGGCGGTATGGATACAGCCACTTCAGGCAAAGTGACTGTTGACGGTCGTGATATTTCACACCTGTCAAAGCGTGATATATGCACATACAGGCGGAACGATGTTGGTTTTGTGTTCCAGTTTTATAATCTGATACCAAATCTTACAGCCCTTGAAAACGTCGAGCTCGGGTTGCAAATATGCAATGATGCGCTTGATCCCCATCTGGTTTTGAGCGAGGTCGGGCTTGATCACAGGTTAAACAATTTCCCGGCGCAGCTTTCCGGCGGTGAGCAGCAGCGTGTGGCGATAGCCCGTGCTCTTTCAAAAAACCCGAAGCTTTTACTGTGCGACGAACCAACAGGCGCGCTGGATCATGAGACAGGAAAAAGTATCTTAAAACTTTTGCAGGAAACATGCCGCGAAAAAGGTGTTACCGTTGTCGTTATCACACATAATATCGCGATAACCCCAATGGCTGACAGAGTTGTTAAGATAAAAAGCGGTAGGGTTGAGTCGGTAATCGACAATACAGCGCCGATGTCGATATCAGATATAGAATGGTAGAAAAATGACAGCGTACTGGAAGGACACATTCAGAGAAATAATCAAGTCGCTTGGGCGTTATGTATCGCTTATCATCATAACCGCGCTCGGAGCGGCGTCTGTTGCCGGGATCCAGGCGACTTCGATCAACATGAGAGCGATCGCTGATAAAACGTACAAGGAACGCGCTCTATATGACATACAGCTAAAATCGACGACCGGTTTCGAAGACGATGATATATCAGCGCTGAGAAACTCACCGGGCGTTGGTATCGTCATGCCTACAAGTATTTTTGATTCATATATTTACCTGGAAAACGAAACGCGTACAATACGTACATTTGCGCTGCCGGAAGGGTTAAATAACATTGAATTGCTGGACGGACGATTACCGGCAAACGCTGAAGAATGCGCTGTCGAGCGTGCGATATTGCGGCAGTGGGGGTTACAGATCGGCGACAGTATACAGCTTGGCCTGGACGAAATGGACGATTATTATGACATACTCGCAAGCAGTGAGTTTACTATCGTTGGTGTGGTCAAATCACCTTTTTTTATTATACCCTACGACAGGGGGAACACATCACGCGGCGACGGCAGATTAAATTACTATGCGTATCTGCATCCGGACGCTTTTGAACTCGATGTGTTTACCGATGTATATATCCTTATGGAAGAATCACGGAGTATCAACAATCTATCCGACGATTATTACGCTTCTGCCGACGAGTGGGTGCGTTTTATAAAGCAGACCGGTAACACGCGTACATACGCAAAGTCACAGGAGTTCGCAGACGCGCAGATCGAGATCGACGACGGGTGGCTGGAGTATTACGACGGTCTGGCTGAACTGGAGGAAAAAGTCGCGGACGGGCGCAGGGAATTAAACGATGCCGAAATCGAGCTTAACGACGCGAGGATCAAGCTGGAAGACGGGCAAAAAGAGCTCGACGATGCAAAAACAGAGCTGGAAAACGGACAACGCGAGCTCGACAGTAAAATCGCGGACGCGCACAGAGAAATCGACAGGAATACACGAGAGCTTGAAAACGGTCAGGCAGAAATCAATGATAACCGGGCAGCGCTTATTGACGGTCAGGTCGAGCTTGACGCAGCGCGTAATACGCTCAATGATAACCAACGTGCACTGGAAGCGATAGCTCCATACGGCGCGTCCCCGGAACTGGATGCTCAGTATGATATGATCTATTACGCGTTGGGACAGTTAGATTATAAGCAGGCGGAGCTGGATGCGGGACAAGCGGAGCTTGACGCAGCGGAGAGAATCGTTCGCGACGGCTTGGCAAGGATAAGCAGAGCGCTTGATACACTCGACCGCGAACGCGCGGACGCGCAGGCGGAAATCGACGACGGTTGGATAAAACTCGAAGAGGGGAGAGTTGAACTCGAAGACGGCCGGGCGGAATACTATGAAGGTTTGGAAGAGTGGCTTGACGGAGCTGCTACGCTGGACCGGGAGGAAGCGGACGCGATAATCGAACTTAAAGACGCTAAAATCGAGCTCGAGGACGCGCAAAAAAAGCTGGATGACGCGCCAACGCCGGAGTGGTACTATTTTACTCGCGAAGACAACTTCGCGTACGATTCATACTATCAGGACACACTTCGTCTCGAGGGCATAGGATACGTTTTCCCGATAGTGTTTTTTATCGTAGCCGTCCTCGTGTCACTGACAACCATGTCACGCATGGTAGACGAGCAACGGACACAGATCGGAATTTACAAAGCGCTTGGATACGGGATAGTTCGTATAACCATGAAAATTCTGGTATACGCATTCAGCGCAAGTGTGATAGGAGGCTGGGCAGGGGTGCTGATCGGCAGCAATCTCTTCCCCCGTGTTATTTATGACGCTTATATGCATATGTATGATATGCCTCCGATAGAAACTCCGATACCCGTCGTAATAAGCCTGATTGCTGTCGCAACCTCGGTTATGCTGGTAATGGCTGTGACCGTAATAACGATCCTGCGTACAATGCGTAATGTCCCTGCAGAACTTATGCGTCCGAAAACCCCTCCTGCCGGTAAGAGAGTACTGATAGAAAAAATCCCGCTCATTTGGAACAGGCTGAAGTTTATCAATAAAGTAACCGCAAGGAATATCTTCAGGTACAAAAAACGTTTTATTATGACACTGGCCGGAGTCGCAGGCTGTACAGCCATTTTACTGACATCATTCGGACTGCGTGACAGTCTCGGAGCTATTGCGCCATTGCAATATGAAAAGCTTACGTCATACTCCTTAAGGGCATACCTTAAGGAGATCACTTCCGAGCAGCAACGCGAAGAACTCGATTCGATCATAACAGGCGAGCGGCTGTACATTCGCGAAGAGTCAATTACAGCTAAAGGCAGCGCGTTTTCCGTGTCAATGATAATTCCCGAAGCAGCAGACAGAGTAGATGATTTTATCAACCTTTATTCGCGTACGTCAGGAGCTCGTATACCGCTTGAAAAAAATGGGGTACTTGTCACAGAGAAGCTGGCGCGCGAGCTTGATATATCAAAGGGTGACCGCTTTGAGTTTACACAAGGCGACGGAGGCTTACAGGCGGCTGTTGTGACAGGTGTGGTCGAGAACTATGTGATGCACCATGTGTACATGCCGCCCGAGCTGTATCTTGAGATGTTTGGCAGGCAACCGCTGATGAACAGCGTCCTGATCGACGGAGATAATGAAACCGCACCTGCGCTGCTTGACAATAGCAACGTAGGTGCGATAATGCATACTTCAAACCTCAGGGACAATACAGCAGACGCGACCGATGCTATGGACATAGTAGCGCTGGTGCTTATCTTCCTCGCCTGCGCGCTTGCTTTTATAGTCCTTTTCAATCTGACGAATATAAATATAACCGAGCGTATCCGCGAGCTTGCAACTATAAAAGTACTGGGGTTTTATAATGAAGAGCTTTCTATGTATATATACAGGGAAAACGGCATAGTAACTGTAATGGGTATAGCTTTGGGGCTTTTCTGCGGCATTTTTCTGCATGGTTATGTTCTGATGGCAGCGGAGATAGACATGCTTATGTTCCCGAGGATAGTACAGCCATGGAGTTATTTTTACTCGATCGGACTGTCGGTTGTGTTTGCGGTGTTTGTAAATCTTGTAATGAATATAAAACTGGCAAGAATCGACATGGTAGAATCGCTTAAGAATGTGGACTAATCAAATAATTTTGACACTTTCGCTATGGTGTCTATGATCTCAAGGTTCTGCGGGCAAATGCCTTCACATGCCCCGCAGGCTGTACAGTCGCGCGCTTTTCCGTGACCTCCGGTCATCCAGTTATAACTGCCGCCCAGATTTGTCTCGGTGTTGTGGATAAGATAACTGTTATACAGACCGATAAGCATAGGTATACGAATATTCGCCGGGCAAGCCTTACAATAGTTGCACTCGGTGCAAGCGATACGCGGAACTCCGTTTAATATTTCGATAGCCTCTTCTATGAGCGCATGCTCATCATTGGTTAACGGCTTAAGATCGGAGTATATGGAGATGTTATCAGCCATTTGCTCGTAATTGCTCATACCGCTCAGCGTTACAAACACACCTTCCAGCTGCGCGACAAACTGCAGCGCCCACCATGCCAGCGACACATTCGGTTTTGCACCACGCAGCAGTCCGGCGATCGGCGAACCGGGGCTGGTCAGTTTTCCTCCTAAAAGCGGCTCCATAACGATCACCGGGACATTATGCTTTCGTGAGATCTCGTGTAAGAGACGGGCTTGAACCCTGGGATTGTCCCAGTCAAGGTAGTTGATCTGGAGCTGGGTGAACTCCGCTTCCGGATGCTTTGTGAGGATCTCGTCAAGATCTCCGGGCGGTCCGTGGAATGAAAACCCAACGTGCTTAACAAGACCCTGTTTTTTTAACTTAGCGACGTACTCCCACGCGCCCAGTTCTTCGGCAAGCCTGTTCCCGCCGGAATTGATACCGTGCAGCAGATAAAAATCTACATAGTCCGCGCCGAGCCTTTCAAGCGATGTGTTAAAGATATCTTCCATAGACCTGACGGGATTTACCATGTTCAACGGGAGTTTTGTAGCGATCTGGAAGTTCTCTCGCGGATGCCGCTTGATCAATGATTCACAAAGAGCAACTTCCGCACCGTCGTAAACATAAGCCGCGTCAAAATATGTTCCGCCGCTCTCCAGAAAAGCGTCGGTCATTTTATTTATCTGCTCTGTGTCGTGTTTTCCGTTGATTCGTGGTAAACGCATATAACCAAAGCCGAGCTTGCCGATTTTCTCCGTTTGAATGGTTCCTGACATTAAGTAAACCTCCATGTGTCTTATATTGATACTCTCATTATACATTGGAAATGGAAAAAAAAGAAGTCTTTTCATTAAGTTAAGGAAAAACTGACCCGCCGTCTATCAGTAAAACGGCGGGTTTGTGTTATATTTATGTTTATATGCTGCAGGTTCTTACTCGGCAGGTGCGCCGCCTCCTGCTTTCCAGTCATCAAAAGCTTTCATCACTGCTTCGTATGTCTGCTTGGTGACGTCAGGCAGCTTGTCGAATCCGCCGAACATTTTAGCGACCTCGTCAAAACCCTTTTGAACAGCCGCGCGCATACTGTCGATCTGCTTATCGCTTGCTCCTTCTCCAACCAGAGCTTTTGCGAAATCCATAAGCCTTTCAGTAGTCTTCTTGACTCCGAAGAAGCCGTCTTCGCTGATGAGTTCCTGCGCTTGTGCCCTGTCGGCATCACTTAGCTTGATACCTTTTGCTCTTACTGCCCAGAAGCCTTGCCCGGAAGCATCGTCTTTCCCGATCGCGGAAGCTACGAGCTTTCTGACTGAGTCAGCAACATGATTTGTATCTTTCCAGAGTCTGTCGATCGCTGCCGGATCCGCAGCTCCTTTTACAGAAGGAGTATACGTGTCAACAGGCTGCTTAAAAAGATCGACTGTTCCTTTTCCTTGCTCTTTGCCGGTTTTTACTGTGTTTTGAAAGTTGTTGTACAGGTTTGGTGTGTTACCGATATTTCCAGTTTTCATTTTAGGATCCCTCCATTTTATTATTGTGGCGACGGCGTCCGGTGCCTGCTCCTTATTAAATCTGACAAAAATAGAATACAATACTCAGAGTCCGCCATATATGTATTATCGAAACAATTATAGCAAACTTTAGCAAAATAATGTTATTTATCATGAAAATAAGCGGAATCACATTTTATTGACAAAAACAAGCAATTTCACTTATACTTAAAGCAAGAAACTGCTTGCCGGAGCCCGTACCGGCGATCGACCGAAAATTGTGAGAGAGAATGCCTATGAAGAAAATACTTCTCGTGGACGATGTGATCGCGAATCTGACTGCATGTAAAAAAGCGTTAAAGGGCTCATACGAGGTGTATACGGTGACTTCGGCTGAAAAAATGTTTGAGGTGCTTGAGCATGTAATTCCCGATCTGATCCTGATGGATGTTGAGATGCCGGGGATGAACGGATACGATACGATGCGCAAGATGCATTCATTTGACGCTTATAAAGATATACCCGTGATTTTTGTGTCGGCTATGGACGATGCGGAGAGTGAGTTGGTGGGACTGGACTTAGGCGCTGTAGATTATATCCATAAACCTTTTACAAGCTCTCTGCTTAATAAACGGATCGAAAGGCATTTGTCCAACAGTTCAAGCAAAGTCGATATCGCAAGTGAAATAGAAGAACCGCTGGATAAGATAATCGAGATGATCGAAGCCGCGCTTAAAACATACAATATTGATGATATAAGGCACTGTCTCTATAAGGCTGATGTTGAGGCGCGTATCATGAAAGAGATATTCAAACGAAGAATGTAATATGGCGGGAGATGATAAATGGACTTTATTCTCGGGATAGGGATAATACTTGTCATAGGCGCGCTTTCCTGTAAGCTTTCGATAAAAGCAGGCTCGCCTGTTTTACTTGGGTTTATACTTATAGGAATGCTGATAGGAAACTGGTTTGAGTTTGAAAGCATGACTTTGGTTGAGCATCTGTGCGATTTCGGTCTGTTGCTTATTATCTTTACCGGCGGGTTTCAGACAAACTTCCAGCAAGCAAGACCCGTTCTCACACTATCATCGGTACTATCAGTCGCGGGAACGCTCCTGACGACTGCGTTTTCGTTTGCTTTTGCTTATTTTGTACTTTCAATGGAATTTTATCAGGCGCTGCTGCTCGGAGCGATAATCTCCGCTACAGACGCCGCGTCGGTTTTTTCAATTTTACAATCAAGAAAATTGGAGCTGAAGAGCAATCTGGACTCAGTACTGGAAATCGAAAGCGGCTCCAATGATCCGCTGGGTCACATGCTTGCTTTGTTCCTGATCCTGTTAGCCAAGGGTGAGCTGAGCAGTGTTCCGGTATTCTTTATTCTGGAGATTTGTGTCGGCGTCTTATCAGGTATATTGATAGCACGGATCGGTCAATGGCTGATCAATAAATTAAATGTTGATATCGACGGATTGTATGCCGTGCTTCTCTGCGGAACCGCATTTCTCATATACGGAGCGGCGGCTCAGTTTGGCGGGAGCGGCTTTTTAGCCGTGTATATCGGCGGTATCATCCTTGGCAACAGTAAGCTTGTATATAAAAGATTCCTTTCCAGAATGTTCAGCGCTATTTATATGTGTATGCAGATAATGCTCTTTATAGTTCTGGGAATACTCACGGTTCCTGCTTCAATAGCAAAAGTCGCAGTAAGCGGGCTTATCTTCGCGGCGTTTCTGATACTTGTTGCAAGGCCGGTCGTGGTGTACATCCTGATGAAACCGTTCAGCCGTCCACTGAACGAAATCGCGCTCGTAGCGTGGGGCGGCTTCCGCGGCGCCCCTTCCATAGTGTTCGCAACACACCTGCTAATATCGGGCTTGCCGTACGGTGAGTACGTCTTCAGCATGGTGTTTTTCGTGTGTATCCTATCGGTCGTAATACAAGGCTCGTCATTTGCTCATATCGCAAAGAAGCTGAAGCTGGTGGACGAGTAGGTGTCACTCAGACAAACTAATTATCCATAAAATGGTCTATCTCTTCAGCTCTATAAAAGGACGCAGCAATACCAACGCTCCGGTGTTTCGCCATCCCGCTGTACACGATTGATACACGAAAAGATTAAAAAACACAGGCCAAACCTTGCAAAACAGCGACTACATCATAACGAAGTAGTCGCTGTTTGGATATACCGGAAACCCTTAACTAACTATTTTTCCACTCGCTCCAACGCTTGTTAATAAATTGCGAATACGATACTGATTGTATATATGATAATACAAGTTGGGTATGCATGCTTAACTGAAATACATTTTTAATTGCCTTCACTTCAAGAAGTGTTTCTTCAGCAGATAACTTTCCTCTGCAATACTTTTCAACAGCTATAGCAACTTTGTCATTTGCAATAGGACCGGAGACAATATCATATGAATGTCTCGGCTCTTTGTTACTCATACTGTTTGTTGTTTTTTGTCTGTTGTCTCTAACGAAATTTAACCATTCAAGCGTTGGGCTATCAAATCTGAGGCGAGAAATACTATCATCACTTAATATAGCTTTATTTATCTCGTAATGCATTACGGTGGGTGTTTCAGAAATACTTGATTTGTCAATAGCCCAGTCGCGTGCATTTCCTAATTTATCGGACAAATAAAAGCCCTTTCCGAAATCTGTACGTAAACGGCTTTTGTCGAAGTCAATGTTACCTATCTTCATATTTGTGCCATGAAAGAGTATCATATAGCTTTTGCCTCTCGTAATTTATCGGCTAATAGTTCTGCCATATATTCAAAACCTTGTGTATGAAATGATCTATAACCATCAAGAATCCACTTTATTAAATCATACTTATTAAGCAAATCTACTGTATCGGTAACAGGTTTTCCAATATCTTCGGATGTGCTTTGCACAACATATGTCAACCAGACAGCTCTGTCTGCTTCGGTGTGTACATTTTTTCTCATATCAACACACTCCTGTATCATAGTGCTATTTTTGTAGTAACCATGATTATTTAATCACAAATAGCCTTGTTTTGCAAGAACAATACATCAAAATGGTCTATCCCTGCAACCTGACAGAAAAACGCAACAATACCAACGGCTCCGGCGTTTCAGCAAACCGCTGTACATGCTCTGTACACGAAAAAATATATAATAAACAGAGACTCTTCTTTGCAGAAAACGACAACTGTACCACTATGGCACAGTTGTCGTTTATCTGAGATCACTAAGTTATCTACTCATTCAATCATTGTTACGCTGTGATTTTTTCATACCTTTCTGAACACAGAGTTTCCAGCATGAAAGCGTATGGGGACAGATTGCCGCTTACTACCATTTTAAACACTCGCGGACTGCAGCCGGACACCAGTATAACACCTTGTTCGTTCATAGTCACGGGTTGCTGTTGATTCCTACTTTGAACATTCCAAAATACCACAGTGGGTAGTATATAGCCATGCTTTGAAAACATTCTCTTTGCATTTTCAAAGTTTGTGAGATCGGCGTTATAGGTACAATGGTCAAACTCCATATCAGAATCTAATTGAGCCTTGATATAGTTGATAACATCTCGCTTAACAGAACTGTTAAGTAAAACCAACAAATCATCATAGCGCCCGAATTCAGGCACAGCCCATATGTTCTTTACTACAGACTCAGGAGAATGCTTTGTCATATACTCCAGAATCGTGCGGAATACTTTTCTTTCACCTAACCCGCCGCGTACATCGCGTGCATAAAACAGGATTTTTACCGCAATATCATGCCGTCTTTTGTTCATCATTGGAAAAAAGTTACGAACTCTTGATTGGCATTAATTTTCTGGTGGGAGAAGATAGATTTGAACTATCGTAGCCCGAAGGAAACGGGTTTACAGCCCGCTGCAATTGACCGCTCTGCCATTCTCCCATGTGGCACCTCCGCTCTGACTTGAACAGAGAATACCAGAATCAAAATCTGGGATGTTACCATTACATCACGGAGGATTATTAAGTTTTGGAGCATCAGGTGAGAATTGAACTCACAATATCAAAGCTTTGCAGGCTTGACCCGGACCATCCGGTCTGACGCATGGCACCCTCGGAAAGACTCAAACTCTCACATATCCTGCGTCCGTAGCGCAGTGCTCTATTC
>Ga0123356_10005448_pt1 | contig 12947 bp, 12 predicted proteins | sample TergutEmb28metaG_2_FD_92546 | JGI IMG/M metagenome (GOLD analysis project Ga0123356, IMG submission 92546) | Embiratermes neotenicus P3 segment gut microbial communities from Petit-Saut dam, French Guiana - Emb289 P3 | ecosystem: Host-associated > Arthropoda: Insects > Digestive system > Gut ... | reverse complement strand
TAAACGTAAAGTCAAGATCGGTGAACTTGTCGACGAGCCCAACAACCCTGTCAGAAAAGGTTATGCATTCGCAGGTTGGTATTCGGACGAAGATCTGACCAAAGAATGGAACTTCAAAGATGCAATCTACGGCAAACTGACTCTGTACGCCAAATGGCAGATTCAGGAAGAGTCCGCGATCGTCCGGGAACCGATCTTACAGGAACCCGCTCTGCAGGCAAATCCTGCATAATCCCGATATTATCAAGTGCACGGCAAGCGAAAAAACGCTTGCCGTGCTTCCCGTTATCCGGTATATTAAATTCGCCGATTATACAGGTTTTATTATTTCGGAGGAAGTTTTATGGTCGATACGATTTTATTTGATTTGGACGGAACTTTGGTTCGTTTTACACAGGATGATTTTATTCAATTATATTTTACCGAGTTGAGTAAGGTTTTTGTAAAGCTTGGATTAGATGCCGAAAAAGCCGTTAAAGGTGTATGGGCAGGTACAAAGGCGATGGTACTCAATGACGGCGGAGAATTGAATACCAAAAGATTTTGGGATGCTTTTTCGGTTTATATGGATATAGACGGAGATTTATTACAAGCCGCAGAAGATGCATGTGACAGTTTTTATATAAACGAGTTCGATTCGGTAAAATCAATTGTTAAGCATCACGATATCCCCGCAAAACTTGCACGAACAATGGCCGACCGCGGATACAAAGTAATATTGGCAACAAATCCTCTCTTTCCGCCGTGTGCTGTTGACACGCGTCTCGGTTGGATAGGTATGACCAAAGATGATTTTGAACATATTACACATTATGAAAACAGCTCATATTGCAAACCCAATCCTGATTATTACAAAGAAGTCTTTGAAAAAATCGGAAAATCTCCTCAGCAATGTCTGATGGTCGGTAATAATCCCGCCGAAGATATGTGTGCCGCAAAACTCGGAGCAGACGTTTTCTTAGTGACAGATTACATGGAAAATGATTCAGATATTGATATTGATGCTTTCCGTAACGGATCGATAGAAGATTTGGAAAAATATTTATTATCAATGCCGATTCTTAATAATTAATACAGGAACAAAAAATAATGAAAATAGGTCTTATAGGTCTTAACAGAACAGGCAAAACCACGTTGTTCAGCTTACTCACCGGCAAAGAAGATGCCGGTTCATTTTCGAGCGGCAAAAGTTCCGCAAATATAGGAACATGCACTGTTCCGGATGAACGTATCGATTTTCTTTCGGATATTTGTAAACCGAAAAAAACGACATATGCAAAAATCGAATTGACAGATATTGCAGGCTTCTCTGTTTCATCCGACAATATAAACTCCGGGGCCTCAAAATTTCTCAATGATGTACGTCCGTGTGATGCGCTTGTCCATGTTTTGCGTGCTTTTGAATCCGGTTCGGTTGCACATGATTCCGGCAACACAGATCCTGCACGGGATTTTGAAGCGGTCGAAACGGAAATGATGTTTGCCGATCTTGAAATGATCGAAAAAAGGATCGGTCGTATCAAAGCGGGAAAAAAAGTAACAAAAGAGCATGAAGTCGAAATCGCAATACTGGAAAAATGTTTTGAGCAATTGGAGTCCGGCGGTTCATTGTCGGATGCGGACTTGACCGAGTCGGAACGCATTCTTATCCGCGGTTTTGCATTTCTGACAGAAAAGCCCCGTCTTGCAGTAGTCAATCTTGATGAAACGCAATGGGAAAGTAAAGCTTGGCATAACAAAGATAAACTGTATGAATTATGTAACGGACAAAACATTCCGGTATTGGAACTTTGTATAGATACGGAAATGGAAATAAGTCGTTTGCCGCAGGAAGACAAGCAACTCTTTATGACCGATCTGGGCATTACGCAATCGGGTGTCGCAACTCTGGCTCAAGCCGCATATAAACTGTTGGGTTTGATTTCTTTTATGACCATCGGAGAAGATGAAGTCAAAGCATGGACGATCGATGCGGGAACGAGTGCAAAGATTGCAGCAGGTAAAATCCATACAGATATAGAGCGCGGATTTATACGTGCGGAAGTTATAAAATATGAAGATTTACATGAACTCGGCTCTGCAGCAGCCGTAAAAGAAAAAGGTCTTTTCCGTTTGGAAGGAAAAGACTATGTTGTATCGGACGGAGATATTATTAATTTCAGATTTAATGTTTAATGGAAAAACTGTGCCGTGTAATTAGCACCGTCACCTATATATTGTGCTGCGCTTCGTGATGAACCGTTGGCTGCAAAGGTCGGATCGACAAGTTCCCATGTACGACCGTTAAAATGAATCACATTATCAAGCCATCCGTCTTCTTCACTGTATACGCTGATCCATGCGTGATAAACATCACCCGTATAACCGATAACCAATTTCGTCGGAATACGTTGACTTCGGAGCATTGCAGCCATCAATGCAGCATAATCAAAACAAATCCCTTCACCTCTTGCAAGGACTTCGTCTAAATCCGGTATATATCCGCTTTGTACTGTTTCTGCAAGATGTGTATCATAATCTATATGTGTAATGATATAGTGATATATTGCCGTGACTTTATCCATAAAATCAGTGATACCGGCTGTCAGTTCAGCCGCTTTTCTTACTGCGGCACTGTTTTTATTAAAATTAACATATTGGTTCGGTCGCAAAAACGGTGCAAACTCATCCGTCAGCACGACATCGATCGTTGCAGACAGCACCATCGAGTATCTTGTACCTTCAACCTGTTTGAAGACCCCTATTTCATAAACACCGTTACCGCCCGATAACGGAAAAACATCAAACTGTCCGTTCGGTTGGATTGAATATGTATATTGGATTCCTTCAGGTATGGTCAGCAACAACTTTATTTTCATATCCGTGGCTTCCGTGTATTTTGCCATTATATAACCGTCTTGTGCATTTGAAAAATCAATAACTGCCTGTCCGTTTTCTTCAACCGCCTGCCCTGAAGCCGCAGGAACCAGTATATCAGGAAGGTTGACCGTGGCAGTAACGACCGGAGTTTGTGATGACGGCATTTCCTGTTCTGTGTGTGAAGGGGAAGGCGTTTGTGTATCATGGTCGTCATCCGAAGTATTCATATCGATGCTTATAAAATCACATCCGGAAAAAATAACGGTCATCAGCAAACCCAAAAGTAATATTATCAAACCGGTACGTTTTTTCATCATTAGGGCTTACCTCCTTCCGCATTTTTCGGCATCTTTTATTTTCGCTTATTTTTGGCAAAATGTCAAGTATTCTGATATGTTTTAAAAATAATTTAACATTTGTGACATTTTTGCCGGTCCGCTTTTCATTAAATCCTTAAAATAAGTTGACAGGTACATATGTGTGGTATATAATTCACTTCCGTGAAAAATTGTTTACAGGAGTAAAAAACCTGTTTTATACGAAAGGAATATATACATATTATGCTCAGAACATATCAACCCAAAAAAAGAAAACGTGCAAAAGAACACGGATTTCGTAAAAGAATGTCTTCAAAAAGCGGACGTAAGGTTCTTGCCCGCAGGCGTTTGAAAGGTCGCGCAAAAATATCTGCATAAAATGAAGTTCACATCTTCACTGACGAAAAACTATGAATTTAAAAGACTGTACAATAAAGGCAGAAATGTCGCATCAAAATATGTTGTTATCTATTGTACAAAAACAGGAAAACCGGAAAATCGACTCGGTATCACTGTCAGCACCAAACTCGGCGGAGCTGTGCAGCGAAACCGTATAAAACGCCGTCTGAAAGAAATCTATCGTTTAAACGAAAATTCTGTGCGTATCGGATATAACATAGTCATTGTTGCCAGAATGAGAAGTCGTGACGCCGGATGGAGCGATTTACAATCTTCCGTTCTGTCACTTTTTTATAAACTCGACCTGATCAATAAAACCGAAAATTCCGATGAACGTGTCCGTGACAAGGATAAACATGCGATATGAAACGTATACTCATCGCAATAATACGATTTTACAGAAAGCATTTATCAACACCGGCAATTCCGAAGTGCAGGTTTTTTCCGACCTGCTCTATCTATGCGCTGGAAGCACTTGAGAAATACGGAGCTTTTAAAGGAAGTATGCTTACATTGCAACGTTTTTTTAAGTGTCATCCTTTCCACAAAGGCGGGTATGACCCTGTTCCCTAGTTAAATCATTATCCGACGGACACGATATCCGACGGTTCTACAGTTAGGAGTCTGCTATGTTTAACGCGATCGCAAGACCGTTCGGCATTTTATTGATGTTCTTATATGAATTGGTCAATAACTATGCTTTGGCACTGTTTCTTGTTGCCGTTGTAGTAAAAGTTCTTTTGCTCCCCTTCCAAATGAAGGGTAAACGAGGAATGATGCGACAAACGAGGCTCCAACCGAGAATCGCAGAACTTCAAAAACGCCACGCTGCAAATAAACAAAAACTTAATGAAGAAATGGCAAAATTATACAAGGAAGAAGGCGTTAACCCCGCTTCCGGCTGTTTGTGGAACTTTATTCAAATGCCGATCATGATTGCACTTTTCTTCGCAATTCGCCAACCCCTGACAATAATGATGGGTGTTGCCCGCGAATTGTTGGATGAAGGCGGTGCAATTTATTTAAAACTGCAGGAAATGGGATTTGAAAGCAACTTAGGTCCCGGAATGGAGCAAATCGACCAAGCTCAATTTATAACCGCTCATTTCAACATCTTCGCTCCTCTCAGCGATCACCTGCAACGGATATCATTCACTCTCGGAAATATAAACCTTGCAGTTACGCCCGAATGGCAAATTTGGAACTTCCCGTGGGATGATTCGGCTGTTCTTATACCGATGCTTGTACTGTTTATGTTTCCTCTTTTATCGGGCGGAGCTCAATTCGTATCTGCCGCGATAATGCGTAAAATGAATGCAAGCGGAACACCCGAAGCCGGCGGTACAATGGGAAATATCATTAAGTTCATGCCTCTGATGTCTGTTTGGTTCGGATTTATCTTACCCGCAGCTCTCAGTTTTTATTGGACGATCGGTACGATATTGCAAATAGGACAGGATATATGGCTGACTAAAAAATATACAAAGATCCTTGATGCCGAAGAAGCCGACAGAGCGGTCATCCGTCAGGCAAAAGAAGCCGATTTGGAAGCAAAACGTATTGAAACAGAACAGAAAAAAGCTGAAGGAATTACCGAACGCAACACAAACACATCCAAGCGCAAGAAAAAGAAAAGCACTAAGCAGGATCAAATTGAAAAAGCGGCAGAGTGGGAAAAGAAAAATGCACCCGCTCCCGTTGAAGTACCGAATGAACCGAGCAGAGTCGGAAACAGACGATACGCACGCGGTCGTGCATACGATCCCGAAAGATTTACAAAAGATACGGTCGATTTAACTGGTGAACCTGTTGAAATCATTGACGACATCGATAATCTTGAAAACGAACAATCTCCCGCAAATGCATATGAATATTCGGGCGAAGACGTCGATTACACAGAAGAACTGTATGACGACGACGATGACGATGACGATGACGATGACGACGACGATGAATATGAAGAAGACGATGACGAATATGAAGACGATGACGAATATGAAGACGATGACGAAGACGACGAATACGAAGACGACGACGATGATGAAGATGACAAAGATTCTTCAGAATCGGAAAAGTTTGAAACCAAGCGATTTGATTAATTGGAGTGTTTAATAATATGCAAAAATCAATAGAAGTACAGGGACGAACGGAAGAAGAGGCAATCGAATCGGCTCTTGAGCAGCTGGGATTACCGCGTGATGATGTATCGGTTGAAATAATAGAGCAGGCAGGAAAAGGATTTTTAGGTTTAAAAAATACACCTGCAATCGTTAAAGTATTTTATGAAGCTAAAGAAGAAAGAGCAGAACAGGCCGAAAGCTTTCTTGAAGGTTTGTTTAAACGAATGGAAATCGACGTGAGCCTGGATATAACGGAAACCGATGATTCCGTAAATATTATTCTGACCGGAAAAGACCCCGGAGCTTTGATCGGACGCAGAGGAGAAACTCTGGATGCAATACAGCACTTGACAAATTATGTCGTCAACAGAAGTGTTTCCGGTCGTGTAAGGATCAATCTTGATGCGGAAAACTACAGGCAAAGAAGAAACGAAGCTCTTGAAAACCTCGCTTCCAGAACAGCAGGAAAAGTTTTAAAATACAGACGCAATATGACGCTTGATCCTATGAATGCATATGAACGTCATGTAATTCACTCTGCTTTGCAGGATCACGGGCAGGTTTCGACATTTTCTGTCGGAAGCGAACCGAACAGGCGTGTTGTCGTCGCTTTCGGAGAAGGCAAAGACAGTTCTTCAAATCAGGAATCACCGCAATATCGCGAATGGAGTTAAATCAATAACATACAGAGGTCGGGTTGTCCGGACCTCTGTTTGCAAATCAGACTTTTGGAGGTATTGATATGGTCTTTGATAAAATGAAAGAAATATTGGCAGAACAATTTGATATCGATCCGAAAACAATTACAGAAAATACCGATTTGATGAATGATTTGGGAGCGGATTCTCTTGATCTTGTCGAACTTATCATGACCCTTGAAGAAGAATACGGAGTCAGTGCAACCGACGAGTCTGTATATGAACATAAAACCGTCGGAGATATTTCAAACTATATTGAAACATTGGTGAAGTAATTGAAAAAGTACGGATTAAATGAACTCAGAGAAATGTTCCTTACCTTTTTTGAGGAAAAGGGACATCTGCGTCTGCCGAGTTTCCCGCTTATACCGCAAAACGATGCATCTTTATTACTTATAGGTTCAGGCATGGCACCAATGAAGCCATGGTTTACGGGTGAATCCGAACCGCCTCGGAAACGTGTTTGCACATGTCAAAAATGCATTCGCACCACAGATATCGACAATGTCGGTAAAACTTCAAGACACGGATCATACTTTGAAATGTTGGGCAATTTTTCGTTCGGCGATTATTTCAAACATGATGCCGTCGTTTGGTGTTGGGAATTTTTAACGCAGCGCGTCGAATTGGATCCGAATCTTTTATATCCGTCAGTTTATTATGAAGATGACGAAGCATATAATATATGGGTCGATGTTGTCGGAATTTCTCCCGATCGAATGACAAAGTTGGGAAAAGAAGACAACTTCTGGGAACACGGCAGCGGTCCTTGCGGACCTTGTTCGGAAGTGTATTTTGATCGAGGTGCGGAAAACGGATGCGGCAAACCGCAATGTGCTCCCGGTTGCGAATGCGATCGTTATATTGAAGTATGGAATAATGTTTTCACTCAATTTAATAATGACGGTGAGGGTAATTATACCGAATTAAACCAAAAAAACATAGATACGGGAATGGGTCTTGAACGACTTGCATGTGTAAGCCAAGGTGTCGATAACTTGTTTGAAGTTGACACCGTTGCCGGGATCATTGATAAGGTTTCCGAAATCAGCGGTGTTATTTATAAAAAAAATCATGAATCGGATATATCGATCCGCGTGATCACAGATCACATAAGAGCAGCAACCATGATGATTTGTGACGGTGTTCTGCCTTCAAATGAAGGTCGCGGATATGTTTTACGCAGATTATTACGCCGGGCTGCACGACACGGCAAACTGCTCGGTATCGAAGAAATCTTCTTGTTTGAGCTGTGTAAAACGGTTATTGATCTCAATAAAAATGCATACCCTGATTTAATTGAAAAAACCGGGTTTATATTAAAAGTAATAAAAACCGAAGAAGAAAGCTTCAGCAGAACTATCGACGCAGGAACAACAATGTTAAGCGATCTTATCGAAAATATGAAATCAACCGGATCAACAGTTTTACCGGGTGAAGATGCTTTCAGGTTATATGACACATACGGATTTCCGCTTGATCTTACCGTTGATATACTTTCCGATCGCAACATGACCGTTGACGAAGATTCATTCAATGAAAAAATGGAAGAACAACGTGTACGCGCACGAAAAGCAAGAGAAGCTCTCGGTGATTCGGCATGGGCGGGAATTGATTTGGGATTGGATAATACTCCGACGAAATTTACCGGTTATGACACCGTCAATGATACCGGCAAAGTGCTTGCGATCATCACGCAAGGTGAAGTCGCTTCATCGATACGCGAAGGTGATGAAGGTATAATCGTATTGGATAAAACACCTTTCTATGCTGAAAAAGGCGGGCAATCCTCAGACTTCGGAATAATCTCATGCGGCGATGCTGTTTTCAGCGTTACCGGTGTTCAGTTAAGCAAAGGTGATAAAGACTTGCATCACGGAGTTATGCGCTCCGGTGTAATTTCAGTTGATGATACCGTTAATATTGAAGTTGATATAACACGCCGAAATGCGATCATGCGTGCTCATACCGCAACACATCTTTTACACAAAGCCCTGAAAACAACTCTGGGCGATCATGTAAATCAAGCGGGTTCTCTGGTCGAACCGGATAAAATAAGATTCGACTTCACACATTTTTCGGCTCTTACAAAAGAAGAATTGTTAAGCATTGAGAAGTTTGTTAACGAAGCGGTTTTAAACGGGTTTGACGTAACTTCCGACGAAATGCCTGTCAATGATGCTAAAGCACTTGGTGCAACAGCACTTTTCGGCGAAAAGTACGGTGATATCGTCCGTGTTGTAAAAATGGGTGATTCCGTTGAATTATGCGGCGGCACACACCTTAATAACACAGCAAAATCAGGAGCATTCACCATTATGTCCGAATTTTCTGTTGCTTCGGGTGTACGTCGAATTGAAGCACTGGTCGGAAATGCAACGCTTGAATTATTAAATTCTTCCCGCAAGTATCTGTCCGATCTCGCCGGCATACTGAAAGCCAATGCACCCGAAGAAATTGCCGGTAAATTAGAGCAAAATATAAATACAATGCGAGAGCTCAGAAGCAAACTTGATGCTGCGATTTCTAAAGATTCAGACGGTGAAGCTCGTCGTATTCTGACCGGCGCAAGAAATATCGGCGGATTGAAGGTCATAACATCATTTATTGAGGGTGCAGATGTTGATCTTGACAAACTTCGCCATATCGAAGATACCCTTCGCGACTGGGAAGTAGGCATCGTAGCCGTTCTCGCCGCAATCAAAGACGAAAAGATCACCATCATGGCTGCATGCGGTAAAGTCGCTGTCGAAAAAGGAATAAAAGCCGGAGATCTGATCAAAGAAATAACAAAAATCTGCGACGGCTCAGGCGGAGGCAAACCCGAATTCGCAATGGGCGGAGGCAAAGACCCCTCAAAACTCAAAGACGCACTCAACGCAGTCGATATTTTTGTTAAACAAAAACTCGACGTGTAGAAAATTTAACGGAGGATAGCTATGGTAAAACTTCAAAACGAACTCGGATTTATCAATATCGCCGGGGATGTTTTTACAACACTTTCGGGCGATGCCGCAACTAATTGTTTCGGTGTAAAGGGAATGACCGTTCGTTCAATGACAGACGGTTTTGTACACCTGCTCAAAAGAGAATTCATGGGAAAAGGTGTCCATGTCACCTATAATAACGACAGTACTATTTCCATAGAATTGCATATTGCGGTCGACAGAGGAGTTAATATCCCTGTTGTCAGTGAAAGTATTAAAGAACAAGTACGATATAAAGTATCAAGCGCAACAGGCGTTGATGTCAAGCGAGTGGATATTTTTGTTGATACAATGTTGCTCGGATAGGGAGGGAACTGTGTGACTCAGTCAATTACCGGCGAACTGTATAAACAAATGATAATCAATGCAGCGGCCGCAATAGAAAACAACAAGCAAGAAATAAATGAACTCAATGTTTTCCCGGTGCCGGACGGTGATACGGGAACAAATATGAGCCTTACGATCAGTGCTGCGGAAACAGCATTGGCTTCTATGACCCCCGGAACATTATCGCATGTCACCGATACAGCTGCAAGCGCGTTACTCAGAGGTGCCCGCGGTAACTCCGGAGTTATTTTATCATTGTTATTCCGCGGTTTTTCAAGAAGCTTGAAAGATATTGACGCCGCAAATGCGGCTGAATTTGCCGATGCTTTAACGGCAGGTGTTGATTCTGCATATAAAGCTGTTATGAAACCTGCCGAAGGGACGATCCTTACCGTGTCGCGACTCGCAGCTGTCGCTGCAGTTACTGCCGCAGAAAGTGAAAGTGATGTCGAAGTCGTGCTCGAACGAGCTTTGGAAGCCGGTCATATTGCACTGGCAGATACGATCAACCAAAATCCCGTGTTGCAAAAAGCCGGCGTCATTGATGCAGGCGGTAAAGGGTATTTATATATTCTCGACGGTATGTTATCGGCTCTTCGCGGAGTTATTTTGGAAAAAGCGATAACTGCGCCGATTGACAGCGGAAAAGCTGATTTTTCACAATACACGGCAGAAGACATCAAGTTTGCTTATTGCACGGAGTTTCTTATCGAACGAAAACAAACAACAAAAGAAGCCAACAGATTTCGTGACTTTCTCGATGTACGCGGTGACAGTATAGTGGTCGTTGACGATGAAACGATAATAAAAGTTCATGTACATACAAATGACCCCGGTGCAGTGCTTACCGAGGCTTTGACATACGGTTCGTTATTATCGATCAAAATAGAAAACATGCGTGAACAACATTCGGAAATGTCCGGTGAAACAGATTACGATCCGTCGCAAGTCAGTCCCGGTAAAACGGATGAAATGAAATCATTCGGTTTTGTTGCGGTTTGTGCAGGTAAAGGACTTGAAGATATTTTTCTTAACTTAGGCGCAGATAAGATCATAACAGGCGGTCAGACCATGAACCCGTCGACCGAAGATATTTTGGATAAAATCATTGCAACACCGGCAAACACTGTCTTTGTCTTACCGAATAATAAAAACATAATAATGGCGGCCGAACAATGTATCCCGCTAACGGATAAACGAGTTATTGTTATACCGACAAAAAGTATTCCGCAGGGTGTTTCTGCTATGTTGTCCGTTGACGGAGTCGATGATGTCGATGAAATGATAAAAACGATGACAGAAACAATAAAGAATGTTCATACGGCTTTAATAACCACTGCCGCAAGAAACTCTGTGTTTGACGGTAAAAAAATAAAAAAAGGTGCACATTTGGCACTTGTAGACGATTCTCTTACAGCAAGCAACAGTAATTTTGATTCTGTCATAAGCGCTGTCGCGATAGCTCTGGGAAGTTATTCTCCGGAATTTATAACTATTTTTACGGGTGAAGGTTCAAACGACGCAGAAGTCGATGCATTATCCGGTTTCATTAATTCATATACTCCGGATGCTGAGTTGACGGTGATAGACGGCGGTCAACCGGTATATCGATACATAATCTCAGCTGAATAATCATAAACACTGCGGGGACCGGGTTATTATGAACTCCGGTCCCCTATTTTTTATTTTTCTTTTATCCTTCGTATTTCAATACTGCCGCATGAAACCGATCCGGTAACTTTTAATACCGGGGGATTTTCTGTCGGTATTGTACGACCTGAGTATTCAATACTTCCAAGAGATGAGCTCGTATTGTCGATCACATGCCAGTGACGGGGTATATACATTTCAATCGATCCGAATTTACAATCAAGAAATGCTTCCGCTCCGTCGGGACTGAGTGTTACATGATCGAAGTAAACTTCAAGTCCGCCGAAACTGCAATCAAGTTCCACCGTTTCAAGAGCATCTGCATGAAGATATCTGCTCCCGCCTCCGAACTTTACACTTATCCGCGGATTATTATCTCCGCCGCCTTCTTCAAACTGACCTTCATCCGTGTTTATTTTTTGTGAAGTGACATCGCCGTCATCATCTATGTAAACCACATCTATATCATTTTTGTTTTTGTTCTTTTTTCCTGATGAATATTTAAACTTAAACTTTTTTTGCGGTATTATAACATGCAGACCCGCTGTGACCAAAAGTGTTATAAGAACAAGGGGCCAGAAGTTTAAAACGGGAAGTTCAAGCGGTCTTTGAAAAATATAATACAATGCTGCAATCGGTATCGGAAGTGATGCAAATGAAGCATCAGCAATGCATTGAACAAAAAATGCCGCCGCCAATATTGCTATGGCTATACTCCAAAAGCCGAGATCCGGAAATCCGCCGAATTGGCTTGCTATCACGAGTGCGGCAACAAGTAAAAGGAAGACCCCCCATCCCCATGCTCTGTGTTTTTTTCCTCTTTTGTATTCAAAAATCATTTTCAGTTCCTCCGTTCTTTCATTTTTTCTTTTAACGAACCGTAGTAATGTCTTGATACATATATATGTTTATGTGTTCCCGCAAATTGTACCCGGCTTGATGATGTCAGATTTCGGTTTACGGCATATATTCGTTTCGTGTTTACGATCGTTCCCTTTGCGGCTCTGATAAAATAATGAGGTAACATTTCTTCCAGTTCATATAATCTGTATTTAACCCTGAACGAATCGTTACCGGTGTGTGCATATATTTGTTCACCTTCGGTTTCGAAAAACAGCACTTCGTCTGTCGGTAAATAATATTCCTGCGTTCCTTTATAAAAAACCATTTTGGGAGCGGACATGCTTTGAACAAATGCCTGAAGCTTGTGAACGGTATCGTCGACCCGGGCACAGCGAATGATTATTTCGTCTTCCGACGATCCGTCGGTCAATTCGATACGCATTTTCATTCAAACCCATCCTCCTGACAACACCCGCATTATACCAATCACCGCAAATTCTTTCAATAAAAAACCGATTACAGGTAAATAAATCCCCGTAAGTGGTAAATAAATACCGTTATCATGCAAATATTTCTTGACGCAACCGGTTTCACTGTGGTATCATGTACCTCGTTGCAAATGCATACTTCGTATGCATCAGGAGATTGCAAGCAATCTCTGCTTAATATCGCGGGGTGGAGCAGTCCGGTAGCTCGTTGGGCTCATAACCCAAAGGTCGTAGGTTCAAATCCTGCCCCCGCAACCAC
>Ga0123356_10005447_pt1 | contig 12949 bp, 8 predicted proteins | sample TergutEmb28metaG_2_FD_92546 | JGI IMG/M metagenome (GOLD analysis project Ga0123356, IMG submission 92546) | Embiratermes neotenicus P3 segment gut microbial communities from Petit-Saut dam, French Guiana - Emb289 P3 | ecosystem: Host-associated > Arthropoda: Insects > Digestive system > Gut ... | reverse complement strand
GACTATTGCTTCTTCCATACTTTTTAGCCCCTGAATGTAGTGTCCTTTTACAGGTTGAGCTTCTACTATACGGATCGAAGGATTTTGCTCTTTTAGCATCATGCCAACGCCCATTATTGTGCCAGATGTGCCTAATGACGAAACAAAGTGCGTTATTTTACCTTCTGTTTGCTCCCATATTTCTTCAGCCGTTGTTTTATAGTGGGCGATTTTATTGTATACATTGGAAAATTGATTTGGATTAAAGTACTTATTCGGATGTTTGGAAATAAGTTCTTCTGTTCTTAGAATGGCTCCGTCTGTGCCAAGCTCCGGTTCGGTGAGGATTATTTCTCCGCCGAAGGCACGGATCATTTTTTGCCGCTCGACAGAAACTGCAGAGCTCATAACTATCTGGACTCTGTAGCCCTTGACTACACCTATCATAGCCAGTGCTATGCCGGTATTTCCCGATGTCGCTTCTATAATGATTTTATCTTTTGTTAAAGCGCCGTCGAGCTCTGCCTGCTCGATCATTCTTAATGCGATCCTGTCCTTGATGCTTCCTGTCGGATTAAATCCTTCAAGCTTTGCATAAAGCTCAACATTTGGATTTGTGTTGATATTATTGATGCGTACCATTGGAGTGTGTCCGATCGCGTCTAATATATTGCCGTATATCAATGTAGTATGTCCTCCATGATCTTAAGCTGTAAAATGTAACCAAAGCCTTATAGCAGTAATGCTTTCGGTCCGGTCCGGGTCGGCGACAAGAGCAAAATACCTGCTTTGCTCTCCTATTGTACCTGCAAGGATATACTTTCCGATGTCATTTGATAATGATGCTGAGAGTTCCTCGATAATGTTAAAGTCAAAGTTTTCGATAAGGTAATCTACCGAGGTTTCCATATCATCGCCAACTCTAATATTGTATATGGGTATATCGTCTGTTTCGGCAAAGACCGAACGAAGCACATGAACCTCCTGGAAAGAAAACCTTTCTAAGATCACGGACATCCCGTATTCACCATAACCCCAGTTTACTTTATCTCTTAAGACCCAGTTTTGGCCTTCCCAGGCACGGATCATGTCCTTTGCATCTGCACTCATGTTCTCTGCAGTTTCATAGAAATCAGGATGACCAAACAGTTCCATAGTATCGTCTTCAGTCAGTCCTATCATCAAGGCGCCGTCAAAACCAAGCTCTCGTAATCCCGACACCAATAACGAACTGGTTTCGGTAGGATCATAAAGACTCATGTCGAGATTGCCCGGCTGATCATCTGTGTCATCCGTATCTTCAATGTTTTCATCCGGAAAAATCTCTTTTGCTTCAACAAATATCGTATTGCCGTCGGGATGTGATGTGAACACAAAAGTATATTCCAAGTCGTCGTGAGTAAAATTATAAAAGTAGGAGGTCTCCTCGGTTTCAGGGTCGGTTACAGGTGCTGACTTGACGGCTTCGAAGCTGTTCATGACCCTGTCGATTCTTACTTTTGAGTTTATTGTTCTGATCCCGAAAATCGTCCAATCGCTTGACATAAGATCGATGTTGTTGACAACATCGCTGTCTTGGAAGCTAAAGATAACTCCGGGTTCGCCCGAGCCGGGATAGATCAGGTTTTGGCCTACCCTGGAGCCGGATGACGGTGGACCGAAAACATCCATAACCTCTTGCGGAGTAGCGCCGATGAAATGGATCAAATCGTCTCTTCTTATTGATATGCGGGCATTTGGTTCATCGCGTGCTTGCTGTATCGGTACTTCATTGTTTGAATTATTCCCGAAAAGACAACCTGACAGAGCTGCAGGCGCGAGCAAAACTACAAGAACAACCGGCAAAATACGAAAGCCATATGCTCGTAATTTCATTGACTATATCTCCATGTGTTCACAACGTAAATGCATGCCGTCACAAAACGGCTTGTTTATTGACTCGCCGCAGCGGCAGAGTGTTACTCGATTTCTTACCTCATATTCGAATCCATCTGCGCCGATGATTTGGATTTCGCCTTTTACATATATCGGACCTAAGTGCTCAGCCGGTTCATCAATGATAAGGTATATTTCCTTTTCAAGCTCCGGTTCCAGTTTTTTGCCGGTTTTTTTGTCAACAAGAGTGAACCTGCCGGAAGAACATCCGCATCCGACTTCTTCGGCATACTTTCTGAGTGCCGGCTCGTCGGCATACTCAAAAGCGTTCCAAAACCCGTCGCCACGGTCGCAAAATCTGGCAACTGCACAGAGTTTTTGATTATCCATAGCGTCAAAAACCGGGCCTTGTACATATTCGGCTTCTTTATCGTATGGTTTTCTGTTGTCTGTTTCCTTGCCGAGAAAACCGGCATGAACGTGGCTTCCATCGCAAAACGGTTTATTTTTAGAGTGACCGCATCTGCAAAGAAACTTTGGAGAGTCTGTTTTTTCATGCTCTTTGGCTACTCTGTAGCTGCTAATGCCTCCATCGTGACTGTCAACACTGAAGACTTCTTTTACCGGGATATCTTCGCTTACACTATATGGTCCGTTTTCAATGATTTTGACTTTCATGGGTTCTCCTTTACTTATTTTTTTCACATTCGGCTTTTATTGACTCTGCTGTTTGCTTGACTCCTTCAACGTCTCCGCTAAGAATCAACTCCGACATTTCGCTCAGGAGTTTTGCCAGATCTTTTGGCCATCCTTTTTCTCTTAATTCATTTAGCAGATCCTTTGCAGTTTTATTGTCATAAGCTTCGTTTGCTTCTATTATTGTAATGATTTTTTCTTTTAAGTCTACATAGTCGCTGTCTGTGACCGTAATTACCTGCTCCTCGTTTTCCTGTGGTGAGAAATTATTGATAACAGCCTTTAGTTCTTCAATAAATGCGGGAGTTTCCTTAATCGTATCTTTGTCAGTGTCCCAGCCTGCTTGTTCAAGTTTTGCGGCAAATAATGACAGATCACTCTCTCCGACATTTAGTAGTGCGTTTTTCATAGCGTGGACTGTGATCGTGTATGCTTTTACATCTTCTTCATCATATGTACCGTCTTTGTCAACAAAAGCTTCCAGCTCGCTGACAGCTTTTTCCGCGTCCAGCAAAAAGAATTCAGCCAGTTGCGGGGAAACTACAAGCGGCGTTGACTCATGTTCTATGCTTCTTTTAGAGTAAAGCATTTTTCTACGCACTTCATCAAGTACTTCATCGGGTTGTTTGTCTTGAACATACTTTTTAAGGACTACATTCAAGTAACGTACATCTACAGGTTTTGAAACGAAATCGTCAAATCCGTTTTGCAGGAATATGTCCATTTGCCCAATCAAGGCGTTTGCTGTCAATGCGACAATTGTTCCATTGTAGCCCATTTCTCGAATTATCTTTGTTGCTTCGATCCCGTCCATTTTCGGCATCATGTGATCCATGAAAATAATATCATAATCGTTTCCGGCCTCTATTTTTTCTATGGCTTTATAGCCGCTGTTGACAGTTTCAACTGTCAACTCGTACGGGTTCATAAGGCCTCTGGCAACATACAGATTTGACTCAACATCGTCTACCACAAGAACCTTGCCATATGGCATCGGCTCAAAGATCACGTTCGAGTTTTTCATCCGGCTCATTTTGTACATGTTAAACTTTTGAAGATTTTCGACCAAGTCAACACCAAGTACTTCTGCATTTTCATATTTCTGAGGCAGCCGGATTATGAATTCGGTCCCTTTTTTCGGCACACTTTTTACGGAGATATTGCCGTCCATTATCTTAACTAGATTACGTGTTATGCTCATACCAAGACCGGTACCTTCTTTTGCACGGTTGGCTTCAAAGTTGAACCTGGTGAACTCATCAAAAATCGTTTTTACCTGTTCATTTGTCATACCCTGTCCGGTATCGCTAACAGTAAGGATCAACGTTACATCATGTTGTTCGTCACTGTCGGATCGATCAGATTGTGGTTTTGTTTGACTATCATGTTCAATGTCAAAAGATAGTTTTATTTCACCTTGTTCTGTGTACTTAAATGCGTTGGATAGCAAGTTGTTGAGGATTTGTTTGATTCGAAGCTCATCGCCAAACAGAACGGAGGGGATGTTTTCGTTGACAAAGAGTTTAAACTCAATGGGTTTACTTTCGTTGCGCATGTAGTTTAATACTGCAGTATCGTTAATCAAACTGGCTGTTTCGTAATTTGCCATGTATAGTTCCAGTTTCCCTGCTTCAATTTTTGACAAATCCAGGATATCATTAATAATGCCAAGCAGCATGTCGCCGGAGTTGTATATCCTGTTTAATCCGTCGCTCACATTTGTGGTTAGCGACTTATCATGAACAAGGATTTCGGTGATGCCTAAAATAACATTCATGGGTGTGCGTATTTCGTGGCTCATGTTTGCAATAAAATCGCTCTTGAATTTAGAGTGGATCTCAGCTTCTTCTTTTAGTTTAGCAACCTCATCAAATGGTTTTTTTATAAATGTTGAGACTATTATTGCGACTATGATACTCAAGAAAACACTTATCGAGCCTGCAACAAGTAATCCCTGATCAACAGTTCTGTACGGGCTTTCGGGAAGTGGTGCGATTATTCCCAAAAACCATCCTTCTTCGGAGCCGCTGATGGGACGAAATGCGCAAAGCCGCGGTATCCCGCTGATAGAGAAACGTCCGGTTCCGGCTTCGCCCGCAATTGCTCTTTCCAATACTTTTGCAACTTCTTCGTATCCGGGGTCTTCTTCTGCGCGTTTAATGAAGTTCATTCTGTTGTTTACCCATTCCGGGCGTATGTTTGCAAGGACTGTTCCTTCTTTGTCATCTACAAAAATATGTCCGCTGTCCCAAATTTTGAAGGTTGAAACCATATCTGAAAAGAACATGCCGGGAAGTGTAAATGCCAAGATCTTGCTGTTGTGTCCGGGCAGGGGTACAGCAAGGTAGAATAAAACAGTATCATCAGTAGGTATCGATGATGAGAGCCTGCTAAAACCTTCAAATGCCTGCCTTATGTATTGATCGGTCATTATGTCGCCTTGTGGAGGTTTTTCTCCTGTTGAAACGACAACACCTTCGGAAATGTCAAGAACAGAGATCCCGATAAAATGTTGGTATTTTGCGCTTATTTGCATTATTGCGTCGTTCCACTGTGCCTGATCGTTGGTGACTAAAAAATCAGCAGCTCTTTCGGCTGTCATTTTAAGCAGCGCGATCTCACTGCTGAGAAAGTGATCTGCAATATCAGACACAAGCATAAGGTCTGTTTCCTGAGCTCTGTCTATACTGTTTCTTACAATGACTATACCTATGATAACGCTTGATGATACAATTACCACGCTTGTGATAACAATAATTAAAATAGTTCTGATACGTATGCTCAAATTATTCCCCCCCAGCCGATATGATATTTATCCAAATTATCGTTAAATAATACTTAAAAATGTTTTACATAATTGTTTTGGCTAGACAAATCATATCATATAACATATCGAATCACAACGAAAAGAATGTATGTCGCAGGGCTATAAATAAGCTGTCAAAAAGTGAGCTTTATCTTTCGTTATTTATAGCGAAAAATGTTTTAGAAATTTCTCATTTAAATGTGGCTTTTTTCTAGACAAGAGGGTAACCTGTGTGGTATTGTAAATCTGCTATAAACCTTTAAACGGCAACGAATAATAGCAAGAGAATAGCATTGTTTTAAAGGGATTAGTATCATATTTTTTAGGAGGAATATTTTAATGAAAAAAGTCTTTATGCTGTTTGTTGCGGTTACTATGCTCGTAACACTGGCTGCATGCGGTGGCGGCGACGGAAGTGATTCTGATGAGTTCAAAGTCGCTCTTTTACTGCCGGGACCCATAACAGACAGAGCGTGGAGCGCATCGGGGCATGCAGGACTCATGGCTGTAGAGCGTGAGTTTGGTCTTGAGGTCGCCTTTAATGAGAGCGTGCAACCTGCTGATATGGAGTCCGGATTCCGCTTTTTTGCATCCAATGGTTATAATATAATCATTGGTATGGGCTCGCAGTTCACAGATGCACTTTTGACAGTTGCCGAAGAGTTTCCGAGTCATTATTTCATAATTGTAAACGGCAGTGAGTTCAGAGACAACGTCCGCAGCGTTCAGTTGTCGGATGAACAGGCAGGATATGTCGCCGGTGCACTGGCTACATTACTGACAGAGACAGGTATTGTAGGCATGGTTGCCGGTCAGGAAGTTCCGCCGATACTGCGCGGTCTTAATGGTTTCGAACAGGCAGTTCGTGATACATCTGCACGCATCGGAAAAGATGTCAGAGCGGTCACAAGCCTCACAGGAAGCATGGATGACGTTGCTTTAGCTAAGGAGATAGCTCTTTCGACTATCGATCAGGGCGCGGATGTTTTATATGAGCTTGCAAACCAGGCAGGCAGTGGTGTAATCGAGGCTGTTGTTGAGAGAGATAAGCTGGTCATCGGTTCAAGTACAGACCAGAACTCAGCAGCTCCAAATCATGTTGTGCAAAGTATGGTTAGAGATACTCCGGCTGCTTACGTACATTTCGTAAAGCAAATACTTGATGGTGAGTTCACTCCCGAAGTCGTTCTTTACGGAGTCGGTGAAGGCGTTATCCATCTTGCACCGTGGCACGGCTTTGAAAACGTCGTACCTCAGGATGTAAAGGATGAACTGGCGGCCATCATGAATGACATTGCAGAAGGAAGAATCGTTGTATCCGGACAAGGCAGTTAATGTTTTATTACTAAAAGCATGGGAATAGGGCCTTAAAGACTCTATTCCCAAAGCTTGCAGCCTGAGGCTGCTTTAGTTCATCAATGTGAGGGTCTATGACATGAAAGATAAATTTCGTAATTTTCAATACAAAAATCTTCTCTTTCCTGTTCTTGCCGTCCTGCTAGCTCTTATCATAAGCGCTGTTATTGTTTCTCTGCTGGGTTATAACTGGTTTTTTGCGTATCAAAACCTTTTCCAGGGTGCTGCAGGTAATCTGCGAAATATCGGTGAAACGATCACAAGAGCTATACCGCTTATTTTTACGGGGCTGAGTTTTGCAATAGGCAGAAGATGCGGCCTTATAAATCTGGGTGCTGAAGGGCAAGTTTTTATGGGTGGCTTATTTGCCACTTTCGTCGGAGTCACATTTACGGGATTACCGGCGTTCATACATCTGCCTCTGGCGATTATAGCAGGAACGATTGGCGGTGGTCTTTTAGGTCTGCTGATAGGTTGGCTTAAAAACCGTTTTGGCGCAAGTGAGCTGATAACAGGAATAATGTTCAACTACATTGCTATAATGTTGGTTGGTTATTTTGTATCTACTACACATGGTCCTTTAAGAGACAGAGACGCTTTTCTCTCGCAGTCGGCAAGAATGCCCGATTCTGCGGTGCTTCCGCGTATTTTGGAAGGCACCCGCATCCATGCCGGACTGTTTATAGCGATTTTGGCTCTTATTTTCTTTTATGTGTTCTTATGGAAAACACCAAAAGGATATGAGATACGAGCAGCCGGATTAAATCCCGATGCAGCCCGTTACTCGGGAATCGATGTTAAGAAAAACGTGCTGCTTGCTATGTTTATGGCAGGTGGTTTTGCGGGGCTTGCGGGGAGTATAGAAACGCTGGGGGTGCATTTACGTCTCTTGCCGGACTTTTCGGCGAACTTCGGATTTGACGGTATTGCGGTGTCCTTGTTGGGTAATAATGCGCCTATAGGGATACTCTTGTCTGCCATTTTATTTGGTATGTTGCGAAGCGGAGCTCAGCAGATGCAAATGGCAGCTCAGGTTCCGGTCGCGGTAGTGCAGATAATTCAGTCATTGGTTATCCTGTTTGTTGTAGGTAGAGAATTATATGCACATGTTGGCAGATTCTTCGGGAGAATCGGTAATTTACTTAAAAAAGGGGGTGCGGGCTAAGTGTCTATCTTAGATGAGATCACTAATTTCCTGGCAGCTAACTTACGATCTGCTGCACCTATAATGATTTGTGCTACAGGTCTCGTATTCAGCGCAAAAGCCGGTATCGTAAATATCAGCGCAGAAGGCATGATGCTCATAGGAGCCGTCACTGCTGCAATTGGTTCGCATTTGACAGGCAGTGTATTGGTCGGAGTACTTTTAGCGCTTGTTTCCACAATGTTCGTTTCGTTGATTTTTGCTTTTTTTACAGTGACACTTAGGGCAGATCAAACAGTTGTCGGAATGGCATTAAACATCTTCGGTTTGGGCATGAGCACCACGTTGTCTCGTTTCTTTTTCCGTGGTGATTTTATTGGCACGGTCAACTCTTTTCAACCCCTCGAGATTCCGCTTTTGTCACAGATTCCGATTTTGGGGCGTGCACTGTTCTCCCAAACCTTACCGGTATATATTATATTGATTTTTATACCAATTGCTTTTTTTGTAATGTATAAAACTGATTTGGGGCTAAGGATCCGCGCAGTCGGTGAACATCCTAAGACATGTGATACAGTAGGAATCAATGTATATCGCATTCGATACGGCACCATACTTTACAGCGGCCTTCTTGCAGGATTTGCAGGTACGTTTGTGTCACTTGGAGCTTTAAGTATATTTACGGAGGACATGGTTGCGGGTCGTGGCTTTATGGCTGTTGCGGCGGTCGTGTTTGGTGGCTATAATCCACTTGGTGTACTAGGCGCTTCTATGATCTTCGGCGCAGGTGATGCTCTAATATTCCGCATACAGGCTGCCGGGACTCAGATTCCGTTCCAGTTTATAAACATGATTCCGTACGTCATAACGGTCTTTGCAATTTGTGGGCTTGTCGGCAAGACACAAGTTCCGTCAGATACCGGACGTCCATACATCAAGGACTAGGGGAGGTAGATTATGGAATTTCTTGAAATGAAAAGCATATCAAAAACCTTTCCCGGTGTTGTGGCAAACGACAACGTGGATTTTAGCGTTAAAAAGGGCGAGATCCACGCTTTGCTTGGAGAGAACGGCGCAGGAAAAAGTACGCTTATGAACATTTTGTACGGACTGTACAGACATAGTTCAGGCGAAATATTCCTACGTGGCGAGGAAGTAGATATAAAGGATCCAAAAGCCGCCATTGACCTGGGTATCGGCATGGTGCATCAGCATTTTATGCTTATTCCGGCACTCTCGGCAGTTGAGAATGTTATTTTGGGTATGAAGAACAAGCAAATTCTCGATTTGAACAAGTCGGCGAAGGAGCTTGAAGATCTGGCCGCAGGGTATGGCATGAAGATCGATCCTTTTGCGAAGGTTTGGCAGCTTTCTGTCGGTCAGCAACAACGCCTGGAAATCATCAAGGCTTTGCATAGGGGGGCGGAACTGCTGATTTTAGACGAACCTACTGCTGTTTTGACTCCTCAGGAGGTCGGTGAGTTGTTTGGTATGATCCGTCAATTGACCGCTGAAGGTCATACTGTTATTTTCATTACCCATAAGCTGGCAGAGGTAATGGAGATATGCGATCGTTGTACGGTACTGCGTATGGGCAAGCTGGAAGCTACGGTAAACATTTCGGATATAAAGGATAAGCAGGAACTGGCGAACTTGATGGTTGGACGCGATGTTGAGCTTGCTATTGATAAGGATCCGCCTGTTGTCGGAGAGTCTGTATTAAATGTAGAGGGGCTTAATGCAAAAAACAACAAGGGCCTTACTGCGCTTCATGATGTCTCTTTCGAATTACGGGGTGGCGAGATACTGGGAGTTGCCGGAGTAGACGGAAACGGGCAGTCTGAGTTGATAGAGTGTCTTACGGGTCTTAGAGTGGTTGAAAGCGGGAAAATAAAAATCAAAGGTGTGGATGTTGAGAACTTTTCCCCACGAAAAATATTGGAACAACAGGTATCACATATACCTGAGGATCGGCATAAATCGGGTATGCTCAAAGACATGTCCATTAAAGAAAACATGATTTTGATGAGTTATTACAAGCAGCCGTATTCAAGTAAAGGGCTTTTGCGCTGGAAATGGATAGCGGAGCATGTGACCGAGATTTGTACGAACTTTTCAGTTAAAACTCCCAGTATAGAGGAGATGGCAGGGAAGCTTTCGGGCGGCAACCAGCAGAAGTTCGTAGTTGGTCGTGAAATCGACCGTGGCCCGGATCTTCTCATCGCTATGCATCCGTCCAGAGGACTTGATATAGGTGCTACCAAGTACATTCAGTCGCGTATCCTTGAGGAGCGCAACAAAGGAACTGCAGTTTTGCTGGTTTCAACAGAACTCGATGAGGTGTTGGAGCTTTCCGATCGCGTTATGGTCATGTATGAGGGCGATATTGTAGGGATTCTGGATTCGGCTGAGGCGACAAGGGAGAAAATTGGTGTCATGATGGCAGGCGCTGTAGAAGCAAGCTGAGTAAGTTAAGCAAGGAACGGATACGCATATCTATAATAAAAAAGAGCCTGTGGTTGTTGAAATTACAGGCTTTTTTGCAGACGGACGGAGTTGAGTTTTGGGGCTTGGGAAAGCAGTTATAAATCTTGCTAAAATGTCATTAAAAGTTCATATTTGTGTATTACAATGCACAAATTGCTTCAAAAACTTGAGAGGTTTTGTTTTGGTTTTTGGTCTGTTCCGGAAAAATTCTTATGTTTTCGAGGTGTGAATCATGAAACATATTGCGGATAAAATGCTTGCATATATAAGAGGCATTGTCGATGACACCAACGATACCGCATTGGATGTTGGCGACGTTCCGGAGGATTTCAGCGAGTTAGCGGAAGAGTTAAAAACCTTCGGAGACTACGTTGTTGAGACAAGGAAAAAACACGACGATGCTTTAAGTGAAATGCAGATGCACAATGCGTCGATCGAGCAGTTCAACCTGTTGTTTTCGGAGCTTATACACTATATTCCTCAGCAGATCATCGTTGTGGAGAAGGAGAATCTCACAATCCTGATGATGAACGAAGCTGCGATTATGGAAATGCATATAAACCATGAGTACATTGAAACCATCACCGGACTCATGGAGGAACATCTTATTTCCGCAAGCGGAGTTGAAGTTGAAATCGATTATAATTACGAGGACGTAAGGCGTCATTTGCAAGTAAGGGCGTATGAGGTGGAATGGGACAGACAGATAGCTATGATTTATGCTATTTCGGATATAAGCGATTCCAAGAGTGAAATTATGGAGTTGGAAATCCACGCTTACCGCGACAGTCTGACAAATCTTTACAACAGAGCATTTGGAATGAAGACATTGGAGGAATGGCTTGAAGAGAAGAAGCGTTTTGTTTTGGTTTTTGCTGACTTAGACAGGCTTAAGTATATAAATGATGAGTTCGGGCATAATGAGGGTGATATGTATATTATGAATGCCGCAAAGCACCTTTTGTCTTTCCCGGAAGATGCAGTGATTTGCCGTCTCGGCGGCGATGAATACATGGTGCTTGTCCCTGATGCCGGAAGTAAAGAGGTTGAGGATAAGACTGCTGCTATATACAATTATCTCAGTAACGATGATTATCTGGCCGATAAGGAGTACACATACAGCATAAGCTTTGGGTTTGTGGCTGTTGATGAGGATAATACGCACCCGTCCGGCACGCTTTTAAGTATTGCCGACGAAAGAATGTACGAAAGTAAAAAAGCAAGGAAAAAAGCAAGGATGCAGGAAAGTCAAGTGTAGATATGGGAGTTAAGAGAAGCCTCTTGAGTTGAAGTGAGGCTTCTTTTTATGCCTTTTTTCAAAGCGATGTGGCCGGAGTGTTATTATGGGGACTAATTGCGAGGATGGGCAAGTATTGGACCATACTATATGGTATATGTGTTATAATCACTAGTATGTATAATAAAGGAGTATCACAGTATGCGTGATGAAGAGAATGTAGGCAGGGAAAAGAAAACGAAGAAAACGTATCTGTTAATGATACTTGGTGTTCTTATGAAATACTCGGATGAAGAGAACCCTTTGTCTCAAGCTGAGATCGGCAGACTTGTTGAAAAAGAGTATGGCGAAAAGATTTATGACAGGAATACAAATAAAAAGACTTTGCGGGACAATCTGATTGCATTACGTGATTTTTTACATAGTGCAGATTTCGGGTATACGCTCGAGCATTCAGATAAAGAAAGGATGGTGGCTTTTACTTTTAAAGAAAAAGAAACCAAACTAGTTGAAGGGACGAGTTCATATGGCTGGTATCTGGACAGAGATATCAGTAATGCAGAGCTGATCCCTCTTATAGATAGTCTTTTATTCTCGAAGTACATTCCATACAGTGCCCGCGAGAGTTTGATTGAGAATCTAAAAGGCTTGTCCAGTGTGCATTTTAAGCACGATATCAAGCTCCCGGAAAATAAATCATCAAACAAGCAGTTTTTCTATAATCTTGAGCTTTTATCGGATGCCATATCGAGGGGCAAAAGAGTTTGTTTCAATATGATTTATTTCGGAGCGGATTCCGGCGTGGATTCCGGAGGAAAGCCACGTGTTCATTTAGGAAAAGACGATAAACCGCATTTGTATAAGGTGAGTCCATATGAAATCATAATAACAAACGGACGGTATTACCTTATTTGCGCAAACAGCGCGGGCAGCAATCTTTGTCATTATCGGATCGACTATATTCACGAGTTGAAATTTTTAAAGAAAAATGAAGACGGTGAAGATATATATGAAAACCACATACAAAATCGTCCCATGAGGGAGATGAAAGGTCATGAAAATGGAATCGATCTCAAAAAATTCATGCGCGAACACATTTATATGTATAATGGAGACAGTGTACCGGTGGAGTTCATCGCAGATAAAGTCGCGAACCCCGCCATCGTAAACCAAATAATAGACTGGTTCGGCGACGGGGTATCCTTTTCAAACGAAACCGAAAAAAGCGTCATAGCAAGAGTAACCGTAAATGAAAAAGCAATGCTCTATTGGGCACTGCAGTTCGGCAAAAGCGTGGAGATATTGAAACCGCAATCGCTGCGGGACGAGGTAGCAGAGGCGGTTAAGGGGATGTGGGAAAAGTATGGGT
>Ga0123356_10005446_pt1 | contig 12950 bp, 11 predicted proteins | sample TergutEmb28metaG_2_FD_92546 | JGI IMG/M metagenome (GOLD analysis project Ga0123356, IMG submission 92546) | Embiratermes neotenicus P3 segment gut microbial communities from Petit-Saut dam, French Guiana - Emb289 P3 | ecosystem: Host-associated > Arthropoda: Insects > Digestive system > Gut ... | reverse complement strand
TTCCTTTCGGTGATGCAGGTCGGTACGACCGTGGCGGGGTTTCTTATGAGCGCGATCGCCGCTACGGGCATAGCGGAGGCATTCGCTGATCAGCTCGAGGCGACAGGTATTCCTTACGCCAGGCAGATCGGTATAGTCGTGATAACTTTGGTACTGGCCTTTATAAATCTCGTTTTCGGGGAGCTGGTACCCAAAAGGCTCGCCCTGCAGCATAGTGACAGTATAGCGATCGCTATAGCGAAGCCTGTACATATTTCATCGATAATCGTTTTTCCATTTGTATGGCTGCTTTCAAAGACGGTCGGGGCGATCCTGCTTTTATTCCGTATCAAAGAGGACAAGATCGAAGAGATCTACAGTGAAGAGCAGATACTGTCAATACTTGAAGTAGGGCAGGAGGCCGGCCACATAGACGAGACTGGCAAGGAGATGATAGACAATATCTTCGAATTCGACGACAAGCTGGCTTATGAAATAATGACGCCAAGGACGGATATCTATATGCAGGATATCAAGTCGCCTCTTTCAGAATATGTGGACGAGATGCTGAACACGAGATTCTCGCGCATCCCTTACTTTGACAAGGACAACGACGATATAGTAGGCGTCCTGTATATGAAAGATTTTCTCATTGAAGCCAGAAAGTCGGGGTTTACCCGTATTAATGTGAAAAAACTGCTTAAAAAGCCGTATTTCGTGCCTGAGAGCAAGAATATAGCCGATCTGTTCGAGGAACTGAAAGAAACCAAGACGCATATGGCTTTTCTTGTAGACGAGTATGGCGGGCTGTCCGGGCTCGTGACTATAGAAGACCTCGTTGAGGAAGTAATGGGGGATATAAGCGACGAATATGACGACGACGAGCCAAAGCTTGAAAAAATCTCTGACGCTGAGTGGCTGATCGACGGAAACTATTATCTGGATGACCTGAACGAGGAGCTTGGGTTAAAGATGGAATCAAAAGACTATGAGACCATAGGCGGTCTTTTGATTGACAAATTGGGCGAGATAACGGACGATGAAGATAACAAGGAAAAGCAGGTCGTTTTGATCGATAATTGCAGATTTACCATAGAGTCCTGGAAGGATCGGCGAATCGAGAATGTGCGGCTCGAACTTCTTGATGATCCGGAAAAGACCGAAGACGTTGCAGGGGATTGAATCTCTTTCGGATTTTGTAATACGAGCGTAACAAAAAAGGAGTCCAGATGGGTGATAATGAAATCCAAAGCCAGGCGCGTGTGCCTGACGACGTGATTGCGTCGTACGTATTTAATGCAACGATAAATACAGACGGCGTTCGCGGCATGGGCCACAGCAAGTCGGCGGCAGCGCTCAGAAAAAGCATTCTGGGCCAGGATAAGAACACTCGCGGAGTAAGAGTCGTTTATGATGAAGAACGAGGTTATACGGTTGAAGTATTCCTGATAGCGACTTACAAAGCGAATATACCCGAAACAGCGTGGAATGTGCAGAAAAAAGTACACGACGGGCTTTTAGAAGAGTTTGGCATAAAGCCGAGAGATATAAATATACATGTGCAGGGAGTACACTTGGAGTGATTTTGTTGGAAGAGACAGATATATCGAAAATCAAATACCGCAAGAAGACACGGGAGCTTTTGATGCGCCTTCTTTTTCAAATGGCGGCGACGGACGATTTTTCTGATGAAGCGAAAGATGCTTTTTTAACTGATACCTCGCATTTGTTTGACGAAGATTCCTGTGAAACACCTGATCTGCCGTATTTTAACTGGGCTTTTCAATGCGTAAGGGATCATCTTGAAGAAATCGACTCGGAACTGACGAAGGCAAGCGAGGGCTGGGCTGTTCAGCGTATGGGAACCGCGGAACTGGCGATACTCAGGGTGGCCGCGGCCGAGCTTTTGTATATCGACGGAATCGACGTCAGCGTCTCTATCAACGAAGCCGTGAATTTGGCGAAAAAGTACGGTACCGATAAGTCCGCGCCGTTTGTCAACGGAGTGCTTGGCACGATCGCGCGTCAGAGCGAAAGGGCGCAAGGATGAAACTGCGCTATATAAGAGGTATTGAGACTCTAAGGGCTGTAGGCCTGATACTTGTTGTGATCTATCATTTGTTTACCGAGTATTTGCCCGGGGGATTCTTCGGCGTCGACGTATTCTTTGTGATCTCGGGATTTCTCGTGGCTAGCCTGTTTGTAAAGGAAAGACGGGAAACAGATGGCATAAACATAATTTCGTTTTATGTAAGACGTATTCAGAGGCTTTTGCCGGCTGCCGCCTTCATGGTAGTAGTCACGCTAGCTCTCTCACTGTTGATATCGCCGGACATCAGAGTAGGTTTGCGCGATCAGACAGCCGCGGTTTTCGGCTGGGTCACGAATTACTATGAGATAATGCTCGGCGGGTCATATGAAGACCAGTTCATTCCGCGTCTGTTCGTGCATACATGGGCGCTAGCGGTCGAAATGCATTACTACATTATCGCGGGAATAATATTTTTTGTCGTATGCACGATATGCGTGCGTATTTCCAAACATGTCGAAAGAATAAATACTTTGTCTGTCGACGGAGATAGGGCAGCTCCTCCCGAGAAGCGAATCCTGTTCATTATTTTCGCCGCTCTTGCGGTCTTTTCGTACATAAATATGCAATTCGGATATATAGGACTGGAGGATCCGTCACCGGTCTATTACGCAACACTGACGCGAATGTATCCATTAATGATCGGATCGGCTCTGGGAGTCGCATTCGGCATGAAGATACCGAAAAAAAGGCTGCCTGTAGCAATATCACTGCCCGGGTTTATACTTGCAACGCTGGCGATAGTGTGGATGGCGAGAGAGTTTACTTTCAGCGACGCGAGGACCTACTCATACGGTATATTGATCGCGTCTCTGCTCGCGGCGATCGCAATTTCCTGCCTTATGTCGCTGCAGCTGAAAAAATTCTTCGGAGATCCTAAAATATTCGCGGTCCTTGGAAAAAGATCGTACAGTATCTATTTATTTCATTGGCCGCTCTACAACATATTCAAGGAGTTCGGTATCAATGGTACAGGGCCGTTCACCGAGAACACTCCTCAGCCGGTTTATGCGGGCCTGTCGCTTGTGGCTACAGCTGTATTAGCCGAAGTATCGTACAGAGTATTTGAAATGCATAGATTCGCGCCTATCGCGAAGAAAGAGCCGGCGTCTGTGCATCATGGTCTTACAGCGGCGGAAAAATACGCCGCGATCGGGCGCGAGGAAAGTGTTGTTGTGCCGGAGCCTCCAGTGGAAGCGCCGATGCCTGCGTCTAAGAAAAGAAAGCATAGCGTGCTTTTGATACCGACTATCGCGATAATGTGTGTTTGCGGTTTCTTCTCCGCGTATTCGCTGATAAACGAGCCCGAAAAAACAGTCGTTGAAGAAGGATATATACATCAACAAGTGTTGATAAACATAAGCAAGATGGCTCAGTACAACGATTACCTGTCGGATCTCGATATGAACCCGGTTGCAATGCACGGTCGCGGCGACCTGCTGCCGCCGACGCCGTCTGAGCTGGAAGCCGCGCTCGATCTTGATAATGACGCGGATACGACTTTGCAGAACGCTATAGACGCGTTCAACCAGGAAAACCCAACAGGGCCGATCTTGCCGATACTGCCGCCGGGAGGTGCAAATGTGACACTGTTCGGAGATTCGGTACCGCTTGGCGCTGCGGAGGTTCTTCAGGAAACTCTGGGATCCGTAATAATTGACGCGGAGGTCTCACGAACGCTGAACGAAGGGATCATGCTAATAAATGACTATAACGCGCGCGGGGAGCTCGGGGAGTACATAGTCTTGGCGCTGTTTACAAACCCGTTGCCCAACTTTATCGAACTGACTTATAACACGCTTGACGCGGTACCGCCGGGACACAAGGTAATAGTCGTGACTCCGTTCGGGAAGGATTATATGGAGCCTACGGCTGAATTTATCAGGGGGCTGCCATGGAGGTACGATTACGTGACAGTAGCTGACTGGAATGCCGCGATCCGTGACCACAGGGATCTTTTGGCGGCTGACGGGCTGCATATGAAGGGCAGGGATTCTATGCAGCTATACGCAAACCTGATCGCGAAGGCTATCGACCAGGCGAGCAGGAAGCCCGCGAAGAGATAGCAGGAGAGAAATGAACAGGGCTAAAAGGGTTTTAGGTTGGATAATTGGGATCATCGCGGTGCTTGCGATGATCGGATGCGCCATGTTCAGCATGGGATTCTTTGTGCAGCAGGATATAAAAGAAGTCGAAATGTACCCGATGCCTTTCGGCAGCTTTTATACGGGCAAGTTGGTAGACGGGATCAAAAACGGGCACGGCAGTATAATATACAGCAACGGCGACCGTTATACAGGTGACTTTGTCAATGGGGAATACCACGGCAGCGGATCGTTTGAGTCTGCTGAAGGGTGGAAAATCAACGCGACTTTCTCACACGGGCTGCCAAATGGCAATGGTTTGCTAGAACTTGGAAACGGCAACGTTTTCGAGGGATACTTTGACGCGGCAACTATCGAAGGAGAAGGCGTTTTTACCTCATATACCGGATGGATATTTGATGGACTTTGGGTCAAGGGAAGCCCGACAGGAGAAGGCATTTTTACTTATGCCGACGGCTCTGTATATGAAGGCGGTTTTGAATACGGAGTGGCCACCGGACCAGGGGAATATACAGACGCGGAAGGCTGGAGTTTCAAGGGCGGTTTTTCACAGGGGCTCTTTGAAGGATACGGAACACTTACTTTTGCGATAGGCGAAAGCCTTACAGGTATATGGACCGCGGGAGCTTTAACAGAGTTAACGTCTATGTCAATACCGGAATAATTCCAGTTCTTCCGGTGTCGGGCTGCCGGCCATAGCGCCTTTTTTTGTAACAGTGATCGAACCCGCTTTATTCGCGAAAACAAGTGTTTCTTCAAGTTTGTCAGGAGAGAGGCTGTCGTGTAATGGCTTTCCGATAAAACGCGACAGCATGGCTCCGTTGAACGCGTCGCCGGCGCCGGTCGTATCGACAGCGGCTACAGGTATTCCTTCGGTTTCCGCTAAAAAATCAGGCGTGTAAACAGCCGCGCCGTTTTTGCCGCGGGTGACGAATAATACACCTGCCCCTTCTTTAAAGCATGTTTCTGCCGCAGTTTTTTCATCAGAAGTACCGAATATGAAGTCAAGTTCGTCGTCACTGACTTTGACAATGTCGGCAAAAGGAAGAAATTCCAGGATAGTCATTTTCAGTTCTTCATGATCATCCCATAGGGGAAGCCTGACGTTGGGGTCGTAGGAAACCAGAATGCCTGCGTCTTTAGCATTTCTTAGCGCTTTCAGATGCGCTTCTTTTGATGGTGAGCCAGGTATGAGTCCGATCGAACCGAAATGCAGTATGTCACCGGACGAGAAGAGTTCTTCAGGAATGTCGCATTCAGAAAGCAGCATGTCGGCGCCGGGTTTTCGCGCGAACGTAAATGAACGGTCTCCGTCGGGAGTAAGCGTAACGAAGGACATCGTTGTACAGGCAGAACCGGTCATTGTCATAAATGTCGTGTCGACGCCGTAACCTTTCATTACATCGATCATTATGCGACCGAAGCCGTCGTCTCCGACCATGCCGATGAAAGAGGAAGGCACTCCAAGTTTTGCGGCCGCGACCGCCGTGTTTGCCGTCGCTCCGCCCGGCATAGGTGCCAGCAGCGGCGCCTCGCCCGCCGGTATGAAGTCTACAATAGCTTCGCCTATACAAAACAGATGATTCATAATCCGCATTTTAGCACATAAAAAACTGTCGTGATATACTATAGCTATGTTTGTCGATAAAGCTACAATCGTCATTAGATCAGGGAAAGGCGGAGACGGGGCCGTTAGTTTTCGCCGCGAACCCTTTGTGCCGAACGGCGGTCCTGACGGAGGCAACGGCGGGAAAGGCGGAGATATAGTTTTTTGCGCCGATCGCGGGCTTCGTACTCTGATGGATCTCAAATATATGAAAAAGTATAAGGCGCCGCCCGGTCAGGAGGGGATGTCCTCCAATAAGTACGGAAAAGGAGGAGAGGATCTCGTTATACGTGTGCCTGTAGGCAGCGTTATTATCGACGAGGAATCCGGCGCCTTTATGGCTGATCTGGCGGAAGACGGCGCGCGTTTTGTTGCAGCGATCGGAGGTAAAGGCGGCCTAGGAAACAGCAGTTTCAAAAACTCTGTAAGACAGGCGCCTAACTTCGCCGAAGCCGGTACGCAGGGTCAGGAAAGGACAATCGTGATCGAGCTAAAGCTGATCGCGGACGTTGGTATCATAGGGCTGCCTAACGTAGGTAAATCCACGCTGCTGGCTTCTTCGACCGGCGCGAAACCTAAGATAGCAAACTATCATTTCACCACTATTGCGCCGAATCTCGGAGTCGTCGAGCTTGCCAATACCTCTTTTGTGCTGGCCGATATACCAGGTCTGATCGAAGGGGCCGCTGACGGCGCGGGGCTGGGGCATGATTTTCTGAAACACGTCGAGCGTACCAAAGTATTGATACATGTAGTGGACGCGTCCGGCTCCGAAGGCCGAAAACCGCTTGACGACTTCATAACAGTCATGGGGGAAATAAAATCTTATTCGGAATTGCTTGCCAAAAAACCACAGATAGCAGCGCTAAACAAGATAGATATCGGAACGGATGATCTGGATGAGCTGATCGGATTTCTCGACTCAGAAGGAATCAAATATTATATGATCAGCGCGGCTACGAATGAGGGCGTCGGTGAACTAATGAACGCGGCGGCCGGGATGCTTGCCGCGGCTGAGCGTGACGGCGGAGATATGCCTGTTTGGGGTGACCAGAGCCTTTGGATGCGGGTGACCCGGATCGAAGATGAGCCGGACTACCGCGATATCAAGATAGATGTGTCTGAGGATGGCGCGTTTGTTCTGTCGGGCAAACAGCTTCACAAGATATTTGATTCTACTAATTTTAATGACCACGGGTCGATCGGATATTTAAACAAATTCCTCGTTTCGAATAAGATCATTCGTAAGTTAAAAGATCGCGGCCTTGAAGACGGCGGAACGATACGCATAAAAGATTTTGATATGGAGTGGTATGACGACGAGTGAGGCATACCTGAGGATTCTTGAGACGTACGAGGCGCCGGAGCATGTAAAGCGGCATTGTATCGCAGTAGGCGACGCGTCTTATCATATCTGCGCGGCTCTTGAGGCCGCGGGGGTCGCAGGGCTCGATCCTGAAGCGATAAGGACGGCAGGTTACCTGCACGATATTGCCCGTGCGGGCCGAGACCATGATATAAAAGGAGCGGAGCTGCTTAGCGGGATCGACTTCAATGATTTCGGGCTTGATGTAGACGAAGCTACCAGGAGCGCTGCTGTTGATATAGTATCGCGCCATATGCGGATGGGACTTCCGAGCGAAGTCTCCGATATGGATTCCGCCGCTGTAGTCGCGCTTGCGGATCGCACAGTCAAAGAAGGGACATATGTCGGGTATGAGGCGCGAATGGAGGATCTTGTCATTCGATACGCCGATGTGCCCGAAGTGATAGAGCGCGTACGCGTCAATATGGACAGAGCCTTATCTCTTATAGCCGAAATAGAAGATTTAACCGGCAGATCTCTTAAGGATATCGTAACTGAAGGGCATATCGAAGCCGGAGATTTACTTCGTATGGTTGAGCGTCCGGGACGCTATATCGGAGGAGAGATCGGCAGCGTCACAAAAGAATGGGAAAAGGCCGGTTTTCACTTATGTTTCGCTTTTCCTGATCTATATGAGATAGGCATGTCGTACACCGGGATGCAAATAATCTACGGCCTTATGAACGCTCGCGAGGATTCTTTGTGCGAACGTGTATTTGCGCCGTCTGAAGATATGGCTGTGCAGCTGGCTGATCGTGGCTTGCCGCTGTTTTCGCTTGAAAGCCGGATGCCGCTCAATCGGTTCGATATGATAGGGTTCACGCTACAGTACGAACTTTCATATACGAATGTACTTAGGATGCTAAAACTTGCGGGGATAACGCTGTATTCGTCCGAGCGATGTGAAGGGGATCCCTTTATAGTGGCCGGCGGGCCTTGCTGCGCCAACGCGGAGCCAGTAGCGCCGTTTTTCGATCTTGTTTGTGTGGGAGACGGTGAGGAATTGCTTCCCGCGCTGGCTGAGGCTTATATCGAATGGATTGCTTCGTCACCTTCGGCTCCTCGCAATGACTTCCTGCGTTTAGCGTCAAAGATCCCCGGTGTATACGCACCAGGGTTTTATGAACCTGTCTACGACTTAAAAACAGGGGATACAGCCGTTTTTTCTCATTATGTGAAGAAATACACGGATTTACCCGATAAAATCCTAAGAGCCGCTGTTAGCGATCTAGACACGGCGTTTTATCCAGTAAAACCGGTCGTCTCGCATATAGAAAGCGTTCACGACAGAGTTTCAGTAGAAATAATGCGCGGATGCTACCGAAAATGCAGGTTCTGTCAGGCCGGTTACGCCTGCGATGGAGTTCGCAGGAGATCCCCTGAATGCATAAAGGAATTGATATTCAAAACATTTGAGAATACCGGATATGACGAGGCGACGCTGCTTTCCCTTTCTACGGGAGATTACCCCGGCATAGAAGATCTAGTAACTGATCTTATGGACGAGCTTTCACATGCGGACGCGACGCTGTCTATGCCTTCGCTCAGACTGGATTCTCTGAAACAAGACACTTTGCGTAAAATCGCGGAATACAAACGCTCAGGTCTTACTTTCGCGCCGGAAGCGGGTACTCAGCGTTTGCGTGATCTTATAGGAAAGCAAATCGCCGAAGAAGATATCCTAAAGACTATGGATATATGCCTGCCGCTTGGATTTACGAAGTTCAAGTTTTATTTTATGATAGGTCTTCCGGGCGAGGAATACGAGGATTTGGACGGTATAGCTGCGCTGGCCGGAATGGTCGTCAGGCACGTTAAGTCGCTTTCAACGATAAGCGGGGAAAAGTATCGTTTTAATCTGTCTGTCAGTGTCTCGAACTTCGTGCCTAAACCGGGTACTCCTTTTGAGCGGGAGCGGGGGAACAGCGAAGAAGAGTTGATCACTAAGATACATTATCTTAAAGACGCCGTGCGCAAGGTCAAAGGCGTATCATTCAAGTATCACGACACCCGTATGAGCCGCGTAGAGATGCTGCTCGCGAAAGGCGACAGGCGCGCCTCTGAGGCCGTACGGCTGGCCGCCGAGCGAGGGACCGGCTTTGACAGCTGGCGTGAGCATTTCAACTATGAAAATTGGATGAATGCTTTTGCTGACGCAGGGCTTAAGCCTGAAGATATGTACACCGGAGAAGGGCCGCTGCCTTGGTCTCTCATAGGGCAGGGGAAGGCATATGAGTAGATGAAGGTCGTATTCGAGTTTACCAAATCAGGAGATATGATATATATTTCACACCTCGATCTGGGGAGGCTTTTCCTAAGAGTACTTAGAATGTCAGGTCTAAGACCTGTGTACTCGCAAGGTTTCAACCCGCATCCGAAGATGAGCTTTACGTTGCCGCTTTCACTTGGCATTCATTCGGTCTGTGAGCTACTGGAATTTGAGACTGATGGGCAAATCGTATCGTTGGATAAAGTTAACGAGAGGCTGCCCGAAGGCGTGCGCGTTTTATCCTGGAGCGAAAAACCCGGAAGTATTACTAAATCACTAGCGTCTTTTGTATCTGCGGCGTCTTACGAATTCATGTGCGAGGGAATATCGGACGCGCCGTCTCTGCTCGCTGCTTTTTTCGAACTTGATAGCTTTCCTGTACAAAAGCTCGATAAAAAAACCGGGACTCAAAAAACAAAAGATATCCGCGGAGAAATGCTGGATTACAGGATCATAAAAAACATGCGCGGCAGGATGCTCGCGGAAGCGACACTTTCGGCCATGCCTGGCAAGACGCTTAATCCTGTCATATTTTTCGAAGCGTTTTGCGAATCAGCCGGTCTAAACAAAGACTCACTCGCGCCGGTTATTACAAGAACGGCGATACTCGGATCGGACGGCAAACCGCTAAAAGAAGTGCTACAATAGACGCGTCATGGAAAAACAGGGGCTATCAACAAATACTCTTAAGATCATAGCGATCGTCGCGATGGTTTGCGATCACGCGCCGTACATAATGCAAGGTTGGCAGGAACTATATTATGTCTACCCATGGTTCCTGCTTCACGCGTTCGGCAGGCTCACCGCGCCTATATTCTTTTTCCTGATCGCACTCGGTTACAGGCGCACAAGTAACGCAAACCGTTATACTATCAGACTGATAATATTTGCTTGCTTATCATACTTACCGTATATCATGTATTTCAAAGGCGGCTTGCCGAACAGCCACAATTTCCTTGAGCTAAACGTGATATTTACAATGCTTGTCGGTCTCTTGCTCCTCAGGTCGATACATGAAATAAGAAATATCGCGCTTAAAATCGTCTGTATCGTGTTATGCCTGATCGGCGGGTACTGGTGCGATTTCGGTTTATACGGCATAGCCCTGATACTTGTCTGTGACGTTGCAAGGGACAGCAGACGCGGCACGATACTAGCAATGGGCGCGGTAATAATGGCATATTTCTATGTTAGCGTAGGCAGGGTGCTGCCGCGCGACTCGGGTATTTTCGATAACTTTTCGCAGATCGGCTCAAATCCTATCGTTTTCAATTATCTGGTCGTAATGCTATTCCAGTTCCTTCCGCTATTATTCATCGCGTTTCATACCAGCTGGTACAAAGGCGCAAAGGCAGAAAAGAAGCCTTCATTCCTCGCAAAATGGGGCTTTTATATATTCTATCCTGCACATATCACGGTATTTTTGATTATAAGAACGTTCTTGATCTAGAAAAATAATATAATAATGTAAATATATGGTTGCTTTCTCTAAATAATACCACTATACTATTTCATAGCGGGACGGCAGCGTGATCCTTAGCTGAAAGGATTATCGCTATGACATATGAAAATATATCATTGCTCATACTGAGTATCCAGACCGTTATTTCACTGCTTGCGTTGATCGTTATGTATCAACAAAAGAAATAACCGCCTTGCGGCGAAGGCGGCAATCTCCCAACTTACGTTAATTCTGGGATTGCGCGCCTCTACCAAGGCATACCGTCCCGTAAACTTAGTATAGTATAAAAAAGAGGTTTGTCAAATGAGAAAAATAAAAATTGACGAAAAAAAATGGAAGCCAATAATCGTTGGAATAGTAGTGTTTATCATAGTTTTTATAGGTCTGACAATATATCAACAGACATCAGAAAAAGCTCAGGGAGACGTGGTTATAATCAATGACAAGATTGATACAGTTGATGAAGAAATACCGGTTGATATTGTAGTTATTACCGAACCGTCGGTTATTTTTATCGACGTTGACGGGGCTGTCAATCTAAGCGGAATTTTTGCTTTACCTGCCGGGAGCCGCGTCGCGGACGCGATAGTCGCGGCGGGAGGGCTGGCAGAGAACGCGGATGTCAGGTATATAAACCGCGCTTACGTGCTTTCTGACGGCGACAAGCTCTATATACCGACGGTATCAGAGGTTGCGGATGGGACGGCTCCGCCGTCAGCGGGCCATGTGACAGAAAGTGCAGGCGCAGTCGGAACAGCTTCTCAGGGAAGCACAGGGACATCGCTCATCAATATCAATACCGCAAGTTCTGAAGAACTTCAAAAGCTGAACGGGGTTGGGCCAGCTATTGCGCAGAGAATCATAGATCATCGCACAAATAAAGGCATGTTCAACCGAATTGAAGACCTGATGAACGTGAGCGGGATCGGCGCGAAGACTTTTGAGAAACTTCGCGATCATATCACGGTATAAGTATAGCTGTTTATGAAATACCTATGATCGTGGATGCCTTTGCGTATCCTGTGGGGCCGCCGAAGGGATCGATATCACCGTTCTCATCGGGGACTGAATAAAAGAAATACGCATTTAAGGTGTAGCTGCCCGGTGCAAGGGCTACCAGTGAAGGAAAGCGGTCTTTAAGGTCAGCCCAGTCTACGTCAGTGATATATGTCCCTTCATCGTGTAATTCAAAAGTATATAAATCAAAATCGGGATTCGGCTCGATGGCAAGTACGTTCAGTTTGAGCTGTAAGCTCTCGCCAGGTTTTAATTCTTTAGTCACAAAATCCATCGTATTAATACCGAGCTGATCACTCGGTTTGACCCTCTGCATGAGCTCTGAGTATATGAATAAAGCCTCAGGTGTTTCAAATGTGCCGGAACCTTGTACATAAGAAACGGTTTTATCCCCGTTGTTCTCGACCAGAACAGTTGCCTGGAAAGGATTTCCCGGCAAGATAGCCATACGCTCGAGAACGTTGACAGAAAAATCAAGCCCGGCATACTGGTCTTTTACAAGTCCCGAAACGAGGTCGGGCGCGGAATTATCTTCATGCATATCAGTATTACCTTCCTGAGACGAGTCGGCAGGCGGAGCGCTACCGGCCTGGCAACCTGTAATGAACAGCGCGATAATTATTGCTATTATAAAATATTTTTTCATGGTCAGTCTCCCCCGTAACAATAGTCTATATAATTTATATATTATACATCCATTAAACAAAACTTAAAACAAGTGTTAAAATATCAGGTATGGAACAGCAGTCACTTTTTCAGGATAAAGCTTATATGCCGCTTGCGGCACGGGTACGTCCGGATACTTTGGAAGGATATTTCGGGCAGGAGCATTTGCTCGGGCCGGGCAAAGCGCTAAGGCAGCTTATCGAGAGCGATCAGGCGCCGTCGATGGTATTCTGGGGACCTCCGGGATCCGGAAAGACTACACTTGCCCGTATCATAGCAAAACATACGAACGCGCATTTTATCGACTTTTCAGCCGTGACGAGCGGCATCAAAGAAATTCGCGGTGTAATGGAAAAGGCAGAGAGCAACAGGTTCCTGGGGCAGAAAACCA
>Ga0123356_10005445_pt1 | contig 12951 bp, 11 predicted proteins | sample TergutEmb28metaG_2_FD_92546 | JGI IMG/M metagenome (GOLD analysis project Ga0123356, IMG submission 92546) | Embiratermes neotenicus P3 segment gut microbial communities from Petit-Saut dam, French Guiana - Emb289 P3 | ecosystem: Host-associated > Arthropoda: Insects > Digestive system > Gut ... | reverse complement strand
TGGTTCTGAATTTTCCGTGAAAATGGCTTATAAGTCAGAAACTTGTTAAATTTCTGTGAAAATGGCTTATAAGTCAGAAACTTGTTAAATTTCTGTGAAAATGGCTTATAAGTCAGAAACTTGTTAAATTTCTGTGAAAATGGCTTATAAGTCAGAAATTTCACTTTTTTGACATCGCGAATATTGATGACATATCGGCTATCGTTGATATGCTCCCTCTCTTTATCAGATAGTATTCGCGTACCGCTGCGAAACCGCATTCTTTGCATGACGGCGTTCCTTTCATCGGACATCCGTTGTGATGGCTTCCGTCCGGTATTATGAACACCGTAACGTAATAAGGACATTTTTTGCCCCAATCCTCTTCCTTCAGAAGTTCCAGACCCTTTTTTGAATTCAATATGGGATATTTGTTCTTCTTCAGTTCTTTTATCCTGTTCACTGCGTCTATCTTTTCATCCTTGGTCAGCGTTATATCATACGGCGGAGGTGTGATGAAATTGAATATTATCCCTGCCAGTTTATCGTTGTTCTTAACAAGTTCCGCTGTTTGTTCAATGAAGTCCACATTATCTCTCTGCAATACCATATTTGCGTATATCGATCCGCTGAATTCCGTGTTATTGATATTTTCCGTCAATTTATCAAAAACGCCTTCTCCTCTTATGAGGTCGTGTATGTGCTTCGGACCGTCGAGACTTATTGATATCACATCAGATCCCGTGAATATTTTGTTCGTTCCGTTCGTGGTGTATCCGACGTTCGTATAGCCTACATCTTTAGCCGCTTTGATGATGTCTCCGAGATCTTTGTCACCATCATTCCATAGCGTCGTCTCGCCGCCTTCGAAATATGCTATCCTTGCTCCTTTTTTGAATTGATATCTCAGATCTTCCGTTATTTCGTCGTACGTGAGTTTACTTTTTCCCAGTTCTTCCGTGTTCTGTGAATGAATGCTGCAATGCTTGCACCTGAGGTTGCATGCGTATTGTATGACCATCGTGTTGACCAATGGCGCTTTGCTTCCGAACAAAGAACGTAACCACCACTTCGCATAACCGAACATCTCACCCATGGACATGTCTGACGTATATTCCGACCCGTGTCAAATACCTTTCTTTGAAATGAATACCCGCCTGATCATTTTAACGGCATACAGAAGATTAATTATCCGTTCAGCGTTGGATGTACCGTGAGATACGTCGTAGCGATCACCGGCGCATCAGGAATTGCGTACGGTGTCAAGATACTGAAAGAATTGCCAGGGGAACGTATATTGGTAATTTCGGACATGGGAAAGAAGATAATACCTGCGGAGACCGATCTTTCTGTTAACGATATAGAAAAGATGGCGGATGTCGTTTTTGATGATCATGATCTCTTCGCTTCGATATCATCGGGAAGTTATCACTTTGATGCAATGATAATTGCACCATGCAGCTCTTCAACTTTAGCAAAGATCGCTTCCGGTCTTTCCGATACATTGATAACAAGGGCTGCCGCCGTTGCCTTGAAAGAATCGAGGAAATTGATACTTGTTACTCGTGAGACGCCTAAAAGTGCGATCATGTTAGAGAACGAACTGAAACTGGCGAGATCCGGTGTGACGATATTGGATGCGAATCCTGGATTTTACTCTAAACCGAGAACGATCGACGACATCATATCATTCATAGCCGGACGCTGCATGGATCAGTTGAGGATAGAACATTCTCTGTATGAGAAATGGAAATGATGTTCTGACGGTACGTTGGGATCGTCCTGTCATATCTTTATCGTTTAAGTGACAAACATCATTCGATGTATATCGCCGGTCTGCCGGGTATCGCCATCTTCGATTTGTTCTGCGGATCGTAAATGCCCTTGTCATCGGCGGAGAATACTTCCGCTTTTATTCCGATCTCGGATGTAATGAATTGTGCCGCAGCAGCAAGATGTTCCGTTTCGTTCAGTTTTTGCAAAGCGAAACGACCGTCATTGGATGTTCTGGTCATGTCCGTTACAAATTTTTTCACCAATTCGGGAACTGCTTTGCCGTGCTCTCTCAGTGAAGCGTCGGACATGCATGCTTTCGTCAAACTCGGAATATCAAGTTTTCCGGATGACGCCATCTCCAGCGCCATCGACATTACTTTCTTTTTCCATTCCTGCGACGTGTAAATGATAACGCGCTTCGCATCCATCTTCGTTACCTTGATTATCTGTGAGATGTCAGAAATGACGTCACGTATCAGTGTTTCACCGAATTCTGCGCCCGCATCGCCTTTTTCTGTCTCCGGAAATACGTACTCCGCCGCCAGACCGTCAAAGTTACAGATGTTCCACAACTCTTCCGCGATATGCGGCGTTATCGGCGACATGGATGATATCCACATTTTCAGCGAATCACGTATCGTATCGTAATCCGCACCGCCCCTCCGCACATACCATTTCATGTCGTTGAACATCTCAAAATATGATTCAGATGCCATCTGGCGGAGATCATAACTTTTCATTGCTTTGTGAATTTCCGACATATGGGTCGCACATCTTGACAGTAACCATTTGTCTATGTCCGATACCTTTTCCGCATCCGTCAGGGAGTTCAGTTCTCCCGCCATCGTTATGATGCGATCCAAACGCTGACGGTACGTCATTACGATATCTTCATCCCATTCGACATCCGCGAATGGTGATGCCACATGCGCATAATACAACCTCAACGCATCGACACCGAATTTCTCCGCTGCGCCTGGTATGGGTTGTGCGCCGCCTTTTGATTTAGATATCTTACTTTTCTTTCCTGTGATGTACCAATTGACCATTATTCCCTTCGGAAGTCTGTCGTCCGGAAGTATTGCCGCGTGATTGAATAAGAACGTAGGAAAGTGAACGGTCATATGATCCTTTCCTCCCAGATTGAGATCTAACGGATACCAGTACTGAACTTCTTCCCTTATCTTCTGCAGAAGTTCCTTCGATATCTTCGTTTTCTTTGATATTTCATCAACTTTTCCTTTTCCGAGTATCACGTGATCGAAGAACGATTCGTTCATCTGTTCCGGCGATATCTGTTTGCTGTTCGCGTACATTGATATTGTATAGTATATCGGATACAGCGTCGAATCGGAAATTGCTTCTATTGTCCATTTTTCGTCATAAGGGAACTTCGTTCCCAGCCAGTTGCCCTGTCTTACGCATGCCCTTTCGCGGAACCAATTAAGGACGCCGTGAATGTTGTTCTTGTATTCCGGAGGCTCTATCTGCATCGTCTTACAGTGATCGCTCGTTCTCTTTGTTAATTCTTCATCCGCATAATTGATGAACCACTGATCGTCCACCCGTTTTATCATTACGGGACATCCGCATCTGCATACCACTTCTTCGCTGAGATCGTGGAATGTTTCCGCTTCTCCGGAATCTATCATTTCCTGTTTCATCTTCTCTTTTGCGTCTTCCACCCTCAGACCGGCAAATTTTCCGCAGGTATCCTTCATTTTGCCTGTGTGGTATCCGTCCTTGTAGACCTGTTTCTTCGCATCGATCAGTTTTTCATCTCCGGAGCGCTCTATGTTCATCCTTTCAATTATGTCCTTGGCAGGAAAATTGCCGTATCCTTCCATTGATATTATTGATATCGGAACGGCGGAATCTATCTGATCTTTTGTTAAATTGTATCTCTTTGTGATGTTCGGATCATCCTTCACTTCCTGTAATGATATCCAGTCGTCGGGTGCGTCCGAAGGCACCGACGTTACTAATCCCGTTCCTACGGCGGGGTCGCAGAATGCGGCCGGAAATACCGGCACCGTGCGGTGTATCATCGGTGCTTCGCACATCCATCCCACCATGTCCTTTCCTTTGATCGTTCCGATAATTTTGCAGTCATCCTTCTGGTATGACAGTTTTTTCGCTGCCGCTTGCGAAACTATCCATGTTTCATTGCCTTTCCTTACTTTAGCGTATTCCACATCGGGATTTACCCAGAAATTCACCTGTCCGTATACCGTTTCCGGTCTCAGGGTTGCAGCGATAAGGAAAACGTCGTTGCATCTGAATTTCAATAACGTATATTCCTGCGTCTCCGCATTACCGCCTTTGGATATGTCCGTTTCAGACGGATCGACGGCAACAGGACCGCATTCCGTACATGCAGGCATGAAGTAAGGTTTTTGAATAAGTAATGAAGCATCATTCAGTTTCATGAACTGCCATTGCATGAACTTGGCGTAATCCGGATACAATGTACATGTGAATCTTCTCCAGTCGGATAGAAAACCAAACCTTTTCCAATAATCATTGACGTAAACTTCGTTGAAGAAGTTCACAAGTGCTAAAGGATCCTTTATCTCGTCAAGTTTTGAATCTGAACATCCGTTCCTTTTCAGATATTCTATCATACCTGTATCGTTCTTCGCTATTCTGTGTGCCAAAGTCACGGCACCGTTGCCTGTTGCGTGCGTTCCCACCGGAAACAGAACGTTATGGCCGGTCATTCTTTTGTATCTGCCTATTGCATCTGCGTAGGTATAACCGCGCATATGGCCTACGTGCAGATAACCTGATACACCGGGATATGCAAAAACGATCATGAATTTCGGTCTGCCATCCGGTTCGGCCTTGTCCAAACCTTTGGCAGCCCATTCTTTCTGCCACTTATCTTCCATCTCTCCGTAACCGCGCACCATATCTTTCAGCAGTCAGGGATGTGCGTATTTGTTATATACTTATTTAGCGATGCGTCTGTGACAAATGTCTGACGAACGAAAAAAGAATTGTAATACGTCGGTTCGCGAAAAAATGCGGATCGTGTAAGACAACCCTGAATTTGTAAGACCATTGTAATGCGTTCGTAAGACAAGTATTAAATATCATGTATTACATCTTGCTTATCAGAGTCATAAGGGATGATGCACTCTAAACAATGTCCAAAGGTGACAGCAATGGGAAGCAAGAGCATAACGATAAGGATGAGCATAAAGGACGTCCAGACAATGGTCGAATACCTTGTTGATCATCCCGAGATCGAGGGAACCTCCGAACTTGTCAGGGCTGCCGTCATGAAGTACATCAAAAGGGATGGGGATGCTGCTTCGCAGGACAATTTAGGCGGAACCTTCGTCCGCCTGAACGCGGTGGAACTGGATGCCATTCATTTGGCAATGGCCACGGGACCGTACATATCCGAAGAGGAGTTCGTAAGAGATCACCTCCGAAAGGCTATCGCTCCGGATATCGAGAAACGTGTCGCGAGCCTGCTGGATGCTTCGCAGACATTGACACCGTGAACGAAGAAAAAATGGGATGGGAAAGCACGGATCTACGGGGCTGGGCCCCGTAGTTCCGACAATACACGAAAGAGGGATGGAAATGGGAAAGACCACAACGAATATCGAACCGCGCATAGCGGTCGTAGGCATCGGAGGTGCGGGCTGCAATGTTATCAATGATATTTATTGGGCGGACGCATCTGTCAGGACCATTGCCATCAACACCGATAAGGATTCTTTGAAACAGACCATGTCTGACCTGAAAGTATGTCTTTGCAAGGACGTTACGAAAGGCGAAGGCGCAAAGGGCGATACGCTGCTGGCGGAAAGGTGTGCAAAGGCACATCTGGAAGAGATACGCGGCGCGCTAACAGGTAACGATACGGTATTCATAATCGCCGGCATGGGCGGCGGCACCGGAACGGGCGTTGCTCCTGTGGTTGCTGCTTTGGCCCATTCGATGAATCTGATAACATTCACAATAGCGATCAGGCCGTTCTCCTTTGAGACGAACAGAAGAAAGGTCGCCCGAGAAGGAATAACAAAAGTTTCGAGATCTTGTCCTATGACAGTTGTCATCGAAAATGACAAGATACTCGCAAAGGCGCCGAACATGACGATGAACGATGCATTCAGAATGGTCAACAGAAGTGTTGTTAAATTTGTAGCGGAGAAGAAGAAAGAACTCTCCGGCGTGATGAATGAACAAATAGAGATGATACACACGATGATGACCCAGCGCAGTGATGCGCACTCGTTGTCATCATACATCGGAACGACGTTCGCTTAACAATTACGATGATATCTCCCCACGGACGGGCTGCCTGCCCGTCCAACAATCCTCTTCATCAGTTTTAGATACTCTTTCTGCTATGCTGTCTTGTGAAGATCGGACTGATAGTCAATCCCATTGCAGGCATGGGCGGTTCCGTCGGTCTCAAAGGCACAGACGGCGACGCATACGAAAAGGCAATTGAATTGGGTGCCGTAAGAACGTCGCATCTGGCGGCGAAAAGGGCTCTTGCTCTTGTTCGAAATGATATATCGTTCACAACGGCAAAGAACTTAGGCAGCAGCGTATTGAATTATCTGGACATTGCTCATGACATCATATCGTTATCATCAGATGATGATACAAAAAGCGAAGATACAAAAGCGGCAGCAACGATAATGAAAAAAGATTGCGACCTTATCCTGTTCTGCGGCGGCGACGGAACAGCAAGGGATATTCTCGACGCTGTCGGAACTGATGTTCCCGTTCTGGGCATTCCTGCCGGTGTCAAAATGTATTCGTCCGTGTTCGCGTCAACTCCTGAGGACATCCCGAACATCATACACGGATTCGTTTCCGGTTATGCGAAGACAGCGGAACGTGATGTCATGGATATAAACGAAGATGATCACCGGAACGGTGTACTATCGGCAAAATTATACGGTTTCATGAAAGTTCCCTACGTTCCTTCCCTTGTTCAGTCATGCAAAGGCGTTTATGAAGGAAGCAACGAGGAGGAAGAAATTGACGAGATCGCCGAATACGTGATATCGGAGATGCGTAACGACACGTTGTATATCATTGGCCCCGGGAGTACCGCATGCCGCATCATGGAACGCATTGGCCTCGGTCACACTCTTCTGGGGATCGACGCAGTGTTCGACGGCAAGGCCGCAGGCCTGAATATGAATGAGAAAGAATTATTATCGCTTATATCCGGATATAAGAAAATAATTCTCATTTTAGGCATCATCGGAAAACAGGGATTTTTCCTTGGGCGCGGGAACAAAGAGATAACTCCTGCGGTCATAAGAAAGATAGGCATCGACAATATCGTATTGGTGGCAACAATAACAAAACTCAATGATCTCAAGGAACTTCACGTTGATACCGGCGATCCTGAATTGGATAAAGAATTAAAAGGGTATAGAAAAGTGATATTCAGACACGCTCGGGAACGTATGATCAAGGTCGTCTGATCTTTTCTTTGATATTCCTTTCTGCACATTGGCTTCGGAAGAGACAATATGATCACATTCATCTCGTTCATACTAATTCTATTATCTTCTTATCCTTCAATTTGATATTATTTGATAATAGAGAGGATCTCATCTTTTTCGCAAGTTCGTTATGGTCAACGTCAACAACAGCGGCCATGAATCTTATTTCAGCGTATTCGCCGTTAGTGATCACGTTATGATGCTCAACGCCAGTCCTCAGATCTGTAAGGTTCAGCGTCATCGTTCCCGATGATGTCGTAACGGCCATCTTCACATGTCCCAAGAAGCATCCTGACGAATTCTCTATCCATTGAGCAACCTCTGTCATCACCATGTCCAGAGAATTCAATGTGTCGATGTTCATTGAGCCCGCGTAAGCATTAAGGCCGTGAGCGGTACCGCCTGATGTCTCCGGATCACCCATTCAATATCCTCCTCGCGGTTTCGTCTATACCTTCGCCTGTTACTGATGACACGAATATCACATCCCTTCCCGGATGCATCATCTTCAGCAAATCCGATATCCTTTTCAGATCTTCTTTATCGGACATGTCTGATTTTGTTATCAGTATTATATCGGACGCATGCAACTGTCTTTTGAAGAATTCTCCCTTCTTTTCCATAAGATCATCAAACCTTACCGCATCCGCCAATCCTGCGATGTACGTTCGGTCGGAATCTATTAACGATGTGCGTACCAATTCCTTTACTTTATGAGGCAGCGCCAAACCCGTCGGTTCGATGATTATTATATCGGGATGTATGTCCCGTTCGATGCTTTTCAATGCGTTCTGCAATGTCCCCGACAAAGAACAGCATATACATCCGTCCGGAAGTTCCACTGCATCATAACCTTCCGCTTTGATGGTTGCCCCGTCTATTCCCACTTCGCCCATCTCATTCACTAAGATCGCAACTTTAACACCTGAGAGTCTGCATCTGCCTGCGATCTTCATAAGCAACGTTGTCTTTCCCGTTCCGAGGAAACCGCCTATTATACATGTGAACATTATTTCTTTCTACAGAATGGATAGTATATATTTACTCTGAAAGACAGAGCAGAGACTTATCAACGTTAAGAATAGATTATGCAATCGTTAACAACTATCCCATATAAATGCCTTTGGTTTATTGAAGGATACTTACTTGCGGTAAAAATGCTAATCGGCGTTTAAATACTCACCGCTTTGGTTATAAAAAAAGGCAGGCTTATATATAAAGACGGCCTTTTGTGTTTGCTGTCTTTTGTGGATATATCATCCATCCTTATAAGGCGTTTTAATACCATCCAAAAAATAGTTACCTTGCGGATGTTCGGCATGCCGAATGTCCGGGAGGCAAAGAATATGTTGAGCAAAAAAGGTGTGGATTTCGGATTCATTCTCAAACGCTATGATATAGAGGCTGAGAACCAGAACACCCCGGAATCCATAGCGAAAAAGATGTTGCCGAAAGACGCTGTCTTTAAGAACTGTGCAGAGGACGTCCTCTACATGAGGTTCAAGGACATCGGAAAGACGGTGACCGAAGCGCTGAAATCAAAGAAACCCCTTGAAATAATCAACGAGGGACTTGTCGCAGGAATGGAAGTGGTCAGCAAATTGTATGCGGATCACATATACTACCTGCCGGAGATCATGCTGGCGGCCAAGACCATGGAGATAGGTATCGCCGTAGCGGAGAAACAACTGGGCGGCGCAAGGAAAACGAAGGGTGTGGCTGTCATGCACGTCGCAGAGGGTGACCCGCACGACATAGGAAAGAACATCGCAGCGGTCATGATGAGAGCGGCCGGATTCACTGTTATCGACCTTGGAAGGGACGTACTTGTAGACGACGTCGTCGCAGCAGTGGTAAAGGAAAAACCGTTCCTTGTGACCGGAACAGCACTCATGACGACAACGATGTCTGCATTCCCTGCGATCGCGGCAAAGATGGTCGCGAAAGGAATAAAGATACCGTTCATGTCCGCCGGAGGCGCAGTGAACAGAGAGTTCTCGGAAGCATTCGAACTCGGAATATACTCGGAGAAGGCTCCGCAGACACCGCCGATCGCTGACAAGATAGTCGCAGGATACGACTGGAAGAAAGTTCAGGCGGAATGGGATAACATTGTGAGAGGTGTGTAAAATGGCCATAACAAGATACACGAAAATGGCATACGACAAGGCCGATGACATAGTGTTCGGAACAGCGAAACACCCGGTGTCATACGGTTTCGGAATAAAGGTAGGTGCGGGACGCGTCATACCTGAACTGAACTACGCCCCGAGGCCGGGAAAAGAGAAGGACATAGCGCTCATCACAAAGGAGTATGTTGATTACATCTCACAGGATGCGGTCAACCGCGCGGTCACGTTAGGATTCCCTGACCTCCAGTTGGAGACGGAATGGATATCGCAGATGGGTACCAACTCGAAGATGGCCGAGTCCATCGTTTCAGGTCAAACCGCGTTACTGGAAAAGATGCACGACAAATACGGCATCAACCTTGCTATCAGGCACACGATACCTGACCAAAGAGAAGCGGATCAGGGATTGAGGCCGAAGATGGACAAAGAGCGCTCCTATCCGGAGAGACTTATCATCTCAGCGGAGATCGCAGCGGAGAACGGTGCACACGTCCTTTCATGTGAAACAATGGGAGGAAAAGAACTTCTGGACTATGGTGTTCAGGTCGGTGACATAACAGCATGTCTGTTCGGTATCGGTTACCTCGGCTCACTGGATATGAGTTGGGTATGGCCTCAGTTCGTCGACATATGCAAGAAGAACAAGGTAGTTCCCGGAGGAGACACCAACTGTTCCGGTGCCAACACGTCGATGTTCATGGCAGGCGGATATCTTGATAACGATGTTCAGAGAACGTTCTCGGCAGTCACAAGATGTTTCGCAGCAGCGAGGACCCTGGTGGCATGGGAGGCCGGCGCAACTGGACCTGACAAGGACTGCGGTTACGAAGGACCTATCTGCAAAACAATTGCAGGAAAACCGAACGCGCAGGAAGGAAAGAACTGTCAGTGCGCACATGCCGATCTTCAGGGTAACCTGATGGCCCAGATATGCGACGTATGGTCCAACGAATCTGTAGAGTACCACTCAGAATTCGGCGGTTCGTCCGTTCAGTGCTGGTTAGGCTCACTCGGTTACGAAGTTTCGCTGATGAACACCGCGATCGCATTCGGAAAAGAGAAAACGCTGAGAGACCTGTACATGTTCTCCGACCGTGCAAGAGGACCGGAAGGATATGTGCTCGCATACGACAACGCGTACAAGATCGGAGAAGCGATCGTCGCAGAAGGAAAGGACCTTTACCGCAGAGCAAAGGCAGCCGGCCTTACAGGTGCGAAGATCATCAGGGACGGCAACAAGAAGAAAGAGATCATGCTCACCGCAAAACAGAAGGACGTTCTCGACAACATCATCAAGACGCTGGAGAAACTGCCGGACGAGGAGAGCAAGTTCGTGGACTACTGCCTCAAGCAGTACAAGGATGTTCCCGCATTCAACCCGAAGAACTACGATCTCTGAGGGTCTTAACAAACCCTTTACCTTTTTTTTTATTTTCCTCTTTCAGCGTGAGTCACTTCATATTAACCTACAATGAAAATTAACATTGCCAGTGTATTGAAAAATAAAAATTGTTCGGCGCTTTTGCGCCATGTTTGAAGTTTACTTTTTTACCGCTTTGTAACCCATGTCAAATGCTTTTTCATTCAGTTCCCTGAACTTCTCCGGCACCAGATCCAAAAGCGATCTTCTCACTTCATCCTTGGATATCGGGAAACCCTCTGCGGCGGCTGCGGCACCTATCATCACAGCATTCGCGGCAACCGCTTTCCCTGCCTTTTCGGCGATGGATGTTGCTTCGATCGTTATCAATTTATCTGTTACCTTCGAGACTGCCGCAACGATATCGCTTATTTCCGGGTATTGAGCGAGACCTGCCGTCACCGTTGACGGATAGAGGGGGTCCATATTCATCACTACAACTGTTCTCTTATTACCGGATGTTATGTTCCTGCACGTTTCCGCAGGTTCGAATCCTAATATCATATCCGCTTCGCCTTCGTATGCTAACGGGCTTATCACATCATCGCCGATACGGAGCGTCGATATCACACTTCCTCCTCTCTGCGCCATTCCGTGCACCTCGCTCATCGCTACATTATGAGAAGAATTCATCGCCGCGTTCCCCAACACCATGGACGCCAAGAGAACGCCCTGCCCTCCGACACCGACTATCTGGATGACGTATCTCATTGTATCACCTTTATCGCGCTTGCCGGACAGACATTTCCGCACATCATGCACCCGATGCATTGTGTCTTATCTATTGATACAATACCATCCTTTTTCATCAGAGCGGGACATGCTATCGATGATATGCATATCGAACACTTTCTGCATGCATCCTGATCTATCTCGCATGTTTTCGACGGAAGCAATTTCTTTCTTTTCAATTCTAACGGACACGCACGCTTCGCTATTACTACGGAAAGGCCGTCGTATGCTATCGCATCGTTCATAACGTCAACTGCCGCCTGTACATTGTACGGATCCACCGTAACAACGTGCTTCACACCCAATCCTTTTACCAATGATCCAATGTCTATCGGTTCTGTGGTACGATCGCCGTGGTTGCGTCCGGTACCCGGATGAGGCTGATGACCGGTCATCGCCGTTGCGCGGTTATCCAGTATGACCGTCACAAATTTGTGGCCGTTGAATAACGCTGATACTAACGGAGTTATCCCTCCGTGGAAGAATGTTGAATCGCCTGCAAATGCGATCACCTTCTGATCCGTCACTTCACAGAAACCTCCTGCCGCACCGATCCCTCCGCCCATGCATAATATCATGTCGGCCATCATGAACGGCGGCTGCGCTCCCAGCGAATAACAACCGATGTCGGAACTGTATACAACCGGTTTTTTACCGACCGCCTTTCTGACCGCGTGGAACATTCCGCGGTGCGGACATCCGGCGCAAAGTGTGGGCGGACGCGGCGGAAGCGCTATCTCCGGCTTGGGGAGTGCTTCTTTCTTATCCGCGACGTTAACTAAATTACGGAGCGACAGCATCACATCCGGCGAATATTCGAACGCTGTGGGAAGATCGCCTGTTCTTTTTCCGTGTATCTTTATCCTTATGTTATTTTCGTTCGCGATACGGTGTATCTGATCCTCCAAGAACGGCTCCAGTTCTTCGATAACGATCACCTTTTCCTTTCCTTTCATGAAATCCGCTATCTTCTTCTCCGGTAACGGATTAGTGAATCCGAGTTTTAGTATCGATACATCCTTCAAACATTCTTTCGCGTATGTGTACGGAACGCCTGATGTTATTATTCCTGTCTTTCCGGCACCGTCAATGAAATTAAGATCCGAATCCTCGGATAATTCCAATGCTTTCTTATTCAGTTCCAGCAGTCTTATCCTGTTCGTTCTTGCGTTCGACGGAATGTTCACAAATCTTTTGATGTCCCTTTTGAATTCCGATCTTCTTGCAACGTCTTTGATATCACCTATCGGTACGATGCCTCTTGCGTGATTCACTCTCGTCGTGGTCCTGAACAGTACAGGTAACGTTAATTTTTCAGAGATGTCGAATGCTTCCTTTATCATCTCCTTGGCTTCCGCAGGAGTTGACGGTTCAAGCATCGGTAACAATGCCAGTTTTGAATAATGCCTATTGTCCTGTTCGTTCT
>Ga0123356_10005444_pt1 | contig 12953 bp, 10 predicted proteins | sample TergutEmb28metaG_2_FD_92546 | JGI IMG/M metagenome (GOLD analysis project Ga0123356, IMG submission 92546) | Embiratermes neotenicus P3 segment gut microbial communities from Petit-Saut dam, French Guiana - Emb289 P3 | ecosystem: Host-associated > Arthropoda: Insects > Digestive system > Gut ... | reverse complement strand
CCCTCTACCGATACTCAAAATGTCGGGATTATAGTTCCCCTCCCAAATCACTATAGTCCTGATATGCCTCAAGGGCATGGAGCTGTTCGAAACACATAATTCGGGCAGCTCTTTTTATTTTTGCGGCAATTATATATAATCCAGTATGCGGGAAAAGCAAGTATCCGTACAATCGGACGAAAATGACATTCAGGTAAAATTAAAACCCATTTTTGGGATACGCCCAGGCGTGTATCTTACCGCCCTTTATTCATTTGTTTTACTGATTATTCTCTTTTTTCTGCTGTTATATCCCGGTATTAAGAACCCGGGCGTTGTATTAACGGTAAAAACAGAGCCTGCGGGCGCGGCAATCAGGGTAAACGATGTTTACAGGGGTCTTTCCGGAAACGGTATTTTTGTCTCCAGGGGAACCCACACAATAGAAGCCGTTATGCCGGGGTTTGAAGGGCAAAGTATTGTTCTGGATATCCCGGGGCGTCTTTTCGGCTCGAAGTTTTTCCCTATCCGTAAAAAGGTTGAATTTACGCTTACAACCGCCGATCCTGCCGCCGCTTTTGCCTATTATGCCTCGGACTTTGCAGTCTGGACTTTCATGGGAGAGCCGACCGCAGTATGGCAGGTACCCATGAGCCTTTCAGACGGCGCTTATCGTGTCGGACCATATGTCAGAGAATCATCAAAAGAGCTTAACGAGATATTAAGGGCTTCTTCCCGTTTTGCCTCAACACGCGCCGCTTTACGCGATCTTTTAAGGGCAAAAATCCTTTTGGATAATAATGGCGGCTCCCCTGCCCCTACCGCGCTTTTCGGCTCAATTTCCGATATTTTGACATTCCTTTCCGAAAACCCAAATAGCGCATGGTGGCTTGCCGATTTATTGCCGCAAGAAGCCGCAAATATCGTAAAAGCATCGGCCTGGTATGAAAATCCATACCAAACAAACCATACGGTAATAGATGGTTTATTCGATATTACCACTACTGCCAGAAGTGTAAGACAAAGGCAAATTGCAGGTATTTCTTTTGTGGACATCGAGCCGGGAGAAAGATTAACAATAAGCGAATATCCTGTTTCCAGGTCTTTATTTGAAACATTCCTGAACCAAAACCCTCAGTGGAGAGAACACCAGACCGATTATTTCCCAAATGAAATATCGATTAACCCGGCAGAAACGCTCGGTAATAATATAACGGGAATTACATGGTATGCCGCAGACGCTTTTTGCAAATGGCTGACAATTCGTCTGCCCTCTTCCCTCGCAGGTCATGAAGTAAGGCTGCCTACAGAAGACGAGTGGTTACGTCATAGCAAAATAAGGATAAATAACATACAAAACTCCGCCTGGGAATGGTGCGCCGACCCTTATGTTCCCCTTAATTTTATTTCTGCTTCACAGGAATCCATAGAAATTGTCGGTTCTCTGGAACGTTCTTTACGAAGGAGTGTTTTTTCATCTTCCGAAGAAACAAGAGCTTCCCTGCCGCCGGATATATCATCGCCGTTTGTGACATTTAGAGTCGTTATTGCCCCAGTAAACCTATGAGCGAAAATATAAAAATAATCGCAAAAAACCGCAAAGCATGGCACGATTATACCGTCGATGAAACCTATGAATGCGGTATAGAGCTTTTGGGAACAGAAGTAAAATCGTTCCGTGACGGAAAAATCTCGTTTCCTGACTCCTGGGCAGAAGTTTTAAACGGCGAAATCTGGCTTAGATCGCTTGTAGTGGCGGAAAATCCCTTTTCATCGATTTTTAACCACGAACCTGACAGAAGAAAACGCCTGCTTTTACACAAAGAAGAGATAAAACGAATACACAGAAAGGTCGAAGAAAAAGGCGTTACGCTTATTCCGCTGTCATTTTATTTTAAAAAAGGCAGGGTAAAGGTAGAATTGGGGCTGTGTAAGGGTAAAAAAGCCTATGATAAGCGCGCAGGAATCCGTGAAAAAGACCTAAAACGTGATATTGCCCGTGAATTTAGAACAGGATTGCACTAAAATAGCTTATTTTGAGCGGCTTTCGATGAGTTCCAGCATAAAAAGGAAGGCAAATATGAGCAAACCTGCGCAAAGAGCTACAATTTTGATGGTTTTATCTGCAATATAGTCAGGAGACTGGGTAATATATATGTTTCCAGCTGTAGAAGGCGTATTTCTTATACTTCCAAGCCCTACAATTCGAACAAAACGCTCATCTCTCTGACCATAACCCATTTGCCTGGCATGGATCAGCATGGTATCCTGATCATAGAGCAGATTATTTCTGGTTCTTTCCAGTTCTTCGTTTAAAATCCCCAAAGTCTGGATATTATCCCATTGCCTGTCTTTTTCGGCTAAAAGATAATTGTATGAATATATGCCTTTTGGACCGCCCAAAAACGAAAAAAGCGTATAAATCGCAATTGCTGCCCAAACTCCAATGAGGTATTTACAGACTTTCATGATTCGATTAACGGTAATTTTTTGATGTTTCTTTAAGCATTGACAATAACAATAGCATACTTTATTATATAATATAGAGATAAACTACTGAAAAAAGGTAAAAGTACCGATAATTAACCATATGTGTTAATTTTAGGGAGCGGTTCAATGGCAAACGATAAAAAACCTTCAATATACTCTGATCGCGGCAGCATTGGTTCTGCAGAAGAACTCGATGAATACGGCGTTTGGGTAAAAAGCGAGCCTCAGGTGCTATCCGTAAATGGAAAATCTTCCGACCTGGAAGATCTTGCCATGCCTGTCGATGATTCAACCGACGCTGATGATTCATTATCATTTGATGACGCTGTGCTTGATCTTGGCGGATCTTCAGGAGCCAGTGATTCCGGTATTATCGAATTTCCGGAAGATGATATTGATATTGACATTAACGACGATCCATTGTCGAACCCTGCCGATTTAGCGGATTTTAATATGCCGATGGATGATGACCTTGGCATAATAAACGATGACGATGACGGCAGCGGCCTTGATATCGAAGATACATCTTTTGATGAGTTTGAAGTTCCGTCTTCATCCGGCGAAGAAATATCCCTGGACGACGATTTAACATCTGATAATTTTACCGATGAAGATTTTAACGAAGACTTTAACAGCGAAGACCTTGACAGCGATTTAGACATAGACGGCCTTGATACCGAAGACTTCGGCGTTCCTACAGTTAAAGCCATAGAAAACAGTATCGACAGCATACAGGAAGACTTTGACGCCGTACAAAACGGAGAAGGCGAACTTTCATCGCACTTGCTTAAAAAAATTGCGGACGAACTTTCATCCATCAGGTGCGAACTTACAGACCTTAAAAAAGAATTTGCAAATGTCCGTTCCGGCGGCCCGGAAGGCGACAAAGACGATCGCAGCGGATTCTTTTCTGAAGAAGATGATGAAACAATTGCCCTTACAGGCGATGAACTTGACAATATACTCGGCGAAGATTCAGGTCTTGGCGAAGAACAGGCAGAAGATACGCAGAAGTCAGGATTTGATATCGGCGATGATGACGAAGACGAGGCTATTGCTCTTACAGGCGATGAACTTGACAATATCCTGAACTCGGCTGATTTTACAGAAGAATCAGGAACCGAAGAAAGCCCTGAAAATGAATTCTCTATCGATGATGATTCGCTCGGTGAAGATGCTGACATGGATCCTATGGACATTGATATCGATCTTAGTCCTGACGCTGCAGAAGAAGACTCCTTTGACATCAGCGCCGAAGGCGACGACAGCGACGACAGCTCTATGGATTTACCTCCTCTTGCAGACCTTGACGATGACGCTTTTGCCGATTTTACAAGTTCCCATGAAGACAATCCGGATGACGATGTTTCCGCAGAAGACGAACTTGAAAAACTTCGTGAAGAAGGCGCAGAACCTGTAACGCCGGCTCCCGATGACACTTCTTATCTGGAAGACAGCGAACCTTCGGATGAAACATTGGATTTTTCAGATGCAGTAATTGATGAACCGGATTTGTCACTTGACGATATTGCTACCAACGATGATTTAACAGAACCTTCTTTGGATGAAACAGATTTTGATTTGGACTCCCTTGATGATCTGACAATCGACAGCGGCAGCGACGACCTGGCTCTTGACGACGCGGATGACTTTGCTATGGATAGCAGCGATGACATGGCACTTGACGACAGCGATGACTTAGCCCTTGACGACAGCGATGACTCCGTCATCGATAGCGGCGACGACTTGGCTCTTGACGACAGCGATGACTCCGTCATCGATAGCATGGATGACCTGGCACTGGACAGCTTGGATGACCTGGCCGCAGACAGCAGCGACGATACGGCTCTCGACAGCGTAGATGACTTAGCCGCGGATGCCGGCGATGAAGGCGGCCTTGAAGATATCGATGTAGGTATGGACGATGATTGGGCAGATCAGCCTGCTATCGATCCAAACTGGAAACCCGCCATGCAGGCAGCGCAGGAAGCTCCTACACCGCCTCCGGCATATGCGCCGCAGCAACAGGCGGCACCTCAGGCAGGTTTTGCAGCTCCGCAGTCATATGCACCCCCGCCGCCGGCGCAGTCATATGCACCACCGGCACAGGCTGCACCGGCGCAGCCTGCACCAGCGCAGCCTGCACCTCAGGCAGCGGCTCCTGCCCCGGCCGGTTTGGGCGACCCAAAAAAAGGTTTTGAACTTCCTTCAGATTTAAGATCTGAACTTAGAAATATTCTAAGCTATATGGATCAGCTTCTTGAATCCTTACCGGAATCAAAAATCGAAGAGTTTGCAAAGTCTGAATACTTCGATTCATACAAGAAACTCTTTAAAGATTTGGGGCTGGTATAATTACCGAAAATATTGGCGTACAGCTTCATTCGCGTTATGATCCGCAAAATGAGGCTGTGCGTTATATAGACTCTTTAAATCTGCAAAGCGCAGGCGATGAATCAAAAAAAATAAAATATTTTATTCTTATAGAACCCGGCCTTGGATACATGATTCCCGTATTGCAGGAAAGATTTAAGGAAAGCAAAATAATTTCTCTTCATGTAAAAGACTTTCCTAATCCTTTGAATGTGCAAAAATACCTGGAAGAACAAATCCCGGAAGCCGATGCTGACCGCGCGAAAATAATTGAATGGCGTCCTTCTTTAAATTATTACAGGGAAGCATATGTAAACATTCTTTCGCAGGCTGTAGATTTTATAAAACGCGCGGATGCTGGCGCCAGAACAACCGCCGCTTTTGGAAAAAGATGGGTAAAAAACTTTTTTTATAATCTTAGAATGGTGAACAAAACCCTTTTATACAGGCAATCTGAAATCCCTGTTATTGTAACGGGTTCAGGGCCAAGTCTTGAACAGGCTATACCCGTTATTAAGAGAGCGCAGGATAATTGCCTTATTATTGCCGCTTCTTCTTCTGTAATGGCATTATCAAACAGCGGCATAAAACCTGATGTTATTATCGCTACAGACGGCGGTTCCTGGGCGCTTTGGCATATGTATCCCTGTTACAGAGAAGGCGCGGCGGCTCTTGCGGTAAACCTTTGCGCCGCCCTTCCCTCTCAGGCAACATGCACTCCGCTGCTTCTTATAAACGACGGAAGTTTTTGGCAAAATATTATTTTACATGAACTTGCGCTTCCGTCTGTTTTGCTTGCGCAAAGAGGAACAGTGACAGCTACAGCTTTGGAACTTGCAATGCTTCTTACCGGCGGAAACATTTATCTTGCGGGAATGGATTTTTCCGTAAATGATATAAGAACCCATACAAGGCCTTATGGTTTTGATAATCTATTTTTTGGCCGGGCAAACAGATTTATTCCCTATTACTCTGAAAGTTTTACGCGTTCTTCTCTTATTAAAAAAGGCGGCAGCATGGATATATACGCGGCATGGTTTAAAACTCAGCTTATTTCCTGGCCAAAACGTATTTTTTCCATCGGCGGTTATAACAATATTTTCGAAAACGGAAAGCCTTCTTTAAACGGCAGCCGTAAAAAAGACGGCGGATTTTTTGAAACAAAAAATGAAACAGATACAGAAGCCTTTTGCAAAAGAGGAATATCCGCGCTTTTAAACGCGTTAAAAAACCCGCAATATGCGCAAAATTTAAAACAGGAACTTGTTCCGTTATTGGGGCAGGATTTGGAAAAAGCAATAAAAGAAACAGCGGGCAAGGTTTTAAATGAAAAATAAATTTTATACATTTTTAAAATCCCGCGAAGGTGAAATTGTTCCCGCAATTAATCTGCCCAACGGAGAAAATCAGCCTCTTCATTCCATGATAGACCCAAAAAAAGAAGCGCAGCGTCTTGTATCAACAATCGGAGACATGGGGTTTGTTATATTTCTTGGATTAGGAGGAGGTTTTTCCGCCGAAGCTGCGCTGGAACTTACCGGCGCTGATATAGTTGTAATTGATTTTAACAAAGACAGTATGGAAGAACTTTTTGCCGGCAAAGATTATTCCTTTATATTAAACAACAGCCGTTTTAGTCTTTTAATGGATCCGGGCGATGAAGAAATAAAAAGATTTATCCTGGAGAATTACAAACCCGCTTTGCATGGAGGAATAAAAACAATTCCCCTAAGAACGCGGATAGAACATGACAGACAAAAGTTCGAAAAAGCGGCTGCGGCAGTACAGGAAGCGATTGAAATTGTCTCCGGCGATTATTCCGTTCAGGCTCATTTTGGAAAAAGATGGTTTTCCAATATTATCAGAAACATTAAAACTGCGGATACTTTTAAAAACAATAATTTAACGGGTAATGATTTAATAAAAGCCAACTCCATAAAAAAAGCCGCCATTGCCGCAGCGGGGCCGTCGCTGGATACGCAATTGCCTGAGCTTTTACAATTACAATCGCAGGGTGTTTTTATTATAAGTACAGATACAGCTCTTGGCGCGCTTTTACACAATAAAATCGAACCCAACGCTGTTGTTTCCATCGATTGTCAGCATATAAGTTATTATCATTTTATGGGAAATAATTTATGCAAGGACAAATGCATTCCTTTAATTCTTGATATAGCAAGTCCGCCGATGCTTGCGGATTTAAACGCAGTCTCTCCTGTCTTTTTTTCAAGCGGCCATCCGCTTGCACATTATATCTGCGCCAACTGGCAAAAACTGCCTTTACTGGATACATCCGGCGGAAATGTAACATATGCCTGCCTTTCTCTTGCAGAATATTTGGGCGCAGAACACATAACGCTCTTTGGCGCTGATTTTTCCTATGTTAACAGCCAATCTTACGCAAGAGGAACATATATTTACCCGTATTTTCATAAAAGACAAAACCGCCTTTCTCCTTTGGAAGCGCAATTTTCGTCGTTTTTATACCGCAGCCCTTTTGTATCATCAGAAAACGGTAAAAAAAATAATTATTACGAAACGTCATCTCTTCGTTTTTACAGAAAAAAACTGGAAGAAAAAGCCGGAAACATGAGCGCTGTTGTTACCTGCGCACAAGGACACGGGGCGCCGATTAATTTTAATGCCAAAGTAAAACACGGAGAACGCGGAGTTTATAAAGGACACGGAGAAAATGTAGATAAAAACATAAACGCAAATAAATTTTTGGAACAATATAAAAAAGATATTACCGCGCTACCGCATTGCGGCGCGGACAATTACATAAAAAAATTAAACGAAAAAGAACGGCAGGTCTTTCTTACCCTGCTCCCATACGCCGCGGCAATAAAAAAGCGAAACAAAGACATGAGATTCATGGAACTAATGGAAGAAGTAAAACAAAGGTGTGCCGCGGAAATTGACGCGCTTATTTAATCCCTGTCACTTTCCAGCGAAATATCCCTAATTCTGTTTCTAAAAATATTTTCTGCGTTTCTAACAAGAGAAAGAGACCTGGCAAAAACAGGTTCAAAGTCTCTTGGGTCGTTTAAAAGTATTTCTATGGTTATGGAAGCAATCCTGCCGTCCGGAGAAACGGTTATTTTTGCAACTTTTGAACGCCTGTTGGCATGGTTTGCGGCATTCATGGCATCTTCAAAATCGATAGCGCCAAGACTGAAACCCATATAAATCTGGAAGAACTGAAGGTCGTTTTCATCGATAATGATAAAATAATTGTCTCCGGATACCTTAAACTGAATATCTCCGTCTATGTCAACCGAAGGAACATATCCCTCGTGGCGGAGGTGTTCCATATAGATACTCTGCAGATCTGCCCTTGTCCATTCCTGCTGCGCAGCCGCCGAAAAGATAAAAATTACCCCAAAAATCATAACGGCCGCAAGGATTTTGCCCATTTTTGCCATAAAAAACTCCTTAAAATATACTTATTCCTACTATAAATTATATGTCTTCATTTTGATTTGTCAACAATAGAAGGCAAATTTTTACCCGTCAAATGCAAAAGCCGCGTATCCTACAAATGAATCGGGAACGAAGCTTTCTCCCTGCTCTTTATCCGCGCTTGTCGCATACTCCAAAAGCCTGGCTTTTCCGGAGTCTTCTGCCTGTGCAAACCCCATAGCGCCCAATACTGCGCCTGCGGAGCATGCGGCATGTTCCCTTTCTGCCAGACGCAGAACTTCGCCGCCGTCACCGGATTCAACGGCTTTTATGAAATTTGCGTCATTTACTTCGCGCACCCATTTTAAGGCCGCCTTACCGCCGCCTTTCGGCGAAAAGCCGTAATTTTGACCGTAATGGGTTAAATCTGTAGAAGCCAAAACGACTATTTTACGGTTTAATTTAGCCGCAATATCGGAAAGAATCTTTCCCGCTTCCAGTGACTCCATTTCAGCGCCAAGACGCAGCCAAAGAAGAGCCGCTTTAGGGAAAAAATAATGCACCATTGGCAAAAGAACTTCTATTGTGTTGTCACGATATCGATCTTCCGCGCCGTCTAATTCTTTTATTAAAGCCTGCCGCAGAGCAGCGTCTATTTCCATGTGCCCAAAAGGAGTCCTGACAGCGTCTTCCATGGCAAAAAGAGGCGCATAACCGGCCCCTAAATGGCCGCCAAGAACAACCACAGTTTGAGCATTTGGCTTAAGACTTGATGCCCCAAGAGCGGCAAGAGCCCCGCTGTAATACCAGCCCGCATGAGGCGAAATAGCGGCGCGGCACGAGCCCGAATTTTGCGGAAAATTTGCCAAAAACTCCGAAACAGCGCCCGAATCACGCGGAAACCAGCCTGCAGGTAATGAATAATCCCTTATTTGCATATAAAATCTACCGATAATTATATCAGAGATATAATATTATGGAAACACAAAACAACAGAAGTAAAGAACCATCAGTTATCGGCTCAATTATAGCCGCCCTGTGCATAGTTGTCTATCTTTTTGCGTTGGTTCAGGGTTTCGTCCGCGTTTATCTTAGTATCGAAGGACGAAAAATAATCGCCGAACAGGAATTCAAACATATTGCAGACCTTGCTCTGTCTTCGGGACTGCAGGGTTTTATGGATGAGCGGTTTATTCAAACAATGAACAACGCGCTTGTTTCCAGTAAAACCATAGAAGCATTAATTGTTACAGGCGCGGACGGCGGTCATGCTTTTGAAAAGAAAACAGGGCATGCAATTTACTGGGTTAACAATTCTCCAAGATTTAAAAACAAATTTACCCTGTCGAATCAAAATCATTATTTGCCTCTTGCAATTTCCGATATACGCGACGCAAACATAAAAGCTGTTGCAAGTTCGTTCGATTACAATGAATTTGCAAAGATTTTAAGAGAAACTCTTTTATTAATTATAATTGGCCTTGCTTTTTCTTTCTTTACTATCTTGTTGCAGTTCCTTACAGGAAAACAGGAAAAAGAAAAAATAAAAGGCGAAATGGTTTATGTAACTACGCCTGAACCTTCAATGACTGCAGCAGCCCCGGTAAGACAAAGAGAAGATGTATATCAGGAGAGAGTTTCTTCGGAATCCGGTCCAAAAGGCTTGTATTCACCGCGCAGCAACATAGGCTGGGAAGAATATACAAAAGATCGAATGGATTCCGAATTGCACCGCTGTTCTTCTACAGAAAAAGATTTAGCGCTTCTTCTTATGGAATTCAGCGATATACACAACGATCTTTTATTTAAACAGGTCGCGGAAGAAGCCGCCGGTTTTTTTACATCAAGAGACCTTCTTTTTGAATACGGAAAACAGGGCGTTACTGTAATTTTACCCGGCGTTGGTTTTGATATTGCAATTGCAAAAGCAGAAAAATTTTATCAGCGCTTTATGGAAAAATTCCCCGTAACTCACAGCGCGGCTTCCAGTCTGTATATAGGACTTTCATCGCGTTCAGGAAGATTAATAAACGCCGACCGTCTTATACTGGAAGCAAATGAAGCGCTTAAAAAAGCAAAAAGCGACAGCCGTACATCGATTATCGCATTCAAGAGCGATCCTGAAAAGTACAGAGAATTTATACGCACGCACAGCTAGATCTGCCTGTAAGAACTATTTATTACTGAGCCTCAAAAGCGGAAGCGTCCCTGAAAATACGTCCTGCTATCCAAATGGGTATCGAGAAAACATATTCTCTTCCGTTTACATGCGCAAAACGTTTACCGTATTCATCGGCTTCGCTGAATCTTATGGTTATAATCCTGCCGTTTCCAAGTTCCAGAGTAATCCTGCTGTCATTAAACATTGGATCATCTCTGGAAACAGAATCAACAAAATTATCGCCTTCTAAATTCAAAATGGAACGAACATAATTTTCGATTGCCTGCTGAGACGGATTTGCTACGGTTACTCCGGAAACTTCCCATCTTCTGTTTATAAGGCTGAATATTTGAGTTTCTCCGCCGCTAAAAACAGTAAGCCTCTGTACGCTGTCTGCATCCAGATTATTGCCTTCGCTTTCAGGAATAAGACGCAGGTTATACCATGCTGTAACAGGACCTGTTAAATATACTCTTAAACTGCTGTCTCCGGAACGGACTTCGTTCAGGCCTGCTTTGCGAAAATATGTTTCGTTTCTGAATATATCATCGTTTCCAAGTATAAGATCCAGAAGAACAGAATATTCGCCGTAAATAGTTACTCTGGAAGAATATTCGTTAAAACCAAGGCGTTCGTGAGTTGATTCGCTGGAAGAGCGCACCGGCCAGGCAGAACGTGTTGTAAGCACACTCAAAAAATCATCTATCCTGACATGGCGGGCGGGAAATTCAAGACCGTTATGCAAAACAAACCATTGATTTGTTTTTTTCGCAAGCTCAAACTGATTCTCCCCTGCGTTTATTGCAATTCTTGTTGTTCTTTCTGCGGATTTTGAATCCAGCCAGACATAAGATGACGATCTTGCGCCTGCAAAATTGGAATTCAAAATCAAACTTACTGTATAAGCGCAGACCAATACGCCAATTATCGATACTAAAAAAATTATGCGGTTTTTATACGTCATCGGAGTTCTCCTCTACAGAACTGATATCTTCAGAACTATTATCCTCGGAACTGGTATCTTCGGAACCGGTATCTTCGGAATTGGTATCTTCGGAATTGGTACCATCGCGCGCCGCGCGTTTGCGTCTGAGATAAGCAAGGGCAAAACCTGCCGCAATAACCAAAAGCGGAATAATAATTACATTGACAACCTGGGAAAATTTCATTGCGGCAGAACGCTTATCCGGATCCGCTATTTTATCAAAACGTCCGGCTTGCGGCTGCCTGCTTCGTATACCGATGATATCATCGTCATTTGCAAGCCAGTCGGCTACGCGTAAAAGGAAATCCAGGTTTTGCGCCGCCTGGGTAGCATTTATAATGTTGGTTGCAAAATCAGTATCTCCAACTACAATGATTCTGGACGGACTTGAAAACTCCGGCATGTCCGGCAGTTCTTCATCGGAGCCTTCACGAGTCGGCTTTGGAGCTCCCCTAAAAAAGCTTGGAAAAACGCCGGTTAACGAAGCGCCGAGGATTTTTTCTCCTCTTGTATCCAATGCTTCAATTTCGAGCATATAAGAAGGCGTATCCGGGCTTGTATAAAAGGCTTCTCTCATTGACCATGCTTCTTTGGAGCTTGTAAAAAGAGGAACACCTTCTACGGAAGCGGGCGGAACCAATTCAAGGGGACTCGACCAATAAAGGTCTACGCCCGCAAAACCGGAACTTACAGGATGCTGACTGTTTCCGTTGTCTCCAAGCACTCCTATCCATAAAGGATAACGCAATATCCTAACCTGCATTGCTCCCGACGGAGATCTGGTTTGATACTGCAGCGTTAGCGCATTTCTATCAAGCGTAAGTTCAGGGCGGACAATTATTCCGTAAGATGCAATCATATCAAGAAGCCCAAGATCCTGCTGATCTCTGGCTTCTGCAGATCCGTATACTGTGTCTACAAAAACGCCTTTTACGGCAAAAAAAGTTTTTCCGCCAAGCTGAATGTACCTGTCTATCCGATACAGCGCCCATTCATCAAGATCTTCTACTCCTCCAAGTACAAAAAGAGCCGGTGTGTTATCCGGAATCTCTTCGCCGGGAGAAATTAAACGCACTCTGTAACCTGCGTCTGCAAGAATCATGCCGAGGTATCCAAAATCTTCGTTCCATCTCCTGAAACTGTCGGCGACCATTATGCCAATCCATCGTTCTGTATCATTTACCATGGAACGAATTCGCGATGTAAGATCGTACTCCAGAGTATCTATGGAAATAACCCAGGGAAGCACATCCATTTTATCCAGGTATTCTATAACTATGCCTGAATACACAGTAACAAGGCTGGCTTGATCCTGCTCTACTGTCTGCACCTGTCTTGGTGAAAGTCCAAGTTCTTCTACAGAAGATAATCCTGACAACATTGGATCGCGCACCGTTAATCTTATTTTTCCTCTGGAAAACGCTACATATTCCCTTAGTGTATCTTCAATTTCGCCCGGTACGGGAGAAACAGCGCGCAGCTTGGTTGAAAGATAATAAGTAATATTTACAGGATCCGGAAGCTCTTTATGAAGGTTACGCGAAACCTGCGAAATGGTATATG
>Ga0123356_10005443_pt1 | contig 12954 bp, 16 predicted proteins | sample TergutEmb28metaG_2_FD_92546 | JGI IMG/M metagenome (GOLD analysis project Ga0123356, IMG submission 92546) | Embiratermes neotenicus P3 segment gut microbial communities from Petit-Saut dam, French Guiana - Emb289 P3 | ecosystem: Host-associated > Arthropoda: Insects > Digestive system > Gut ... | reverse complement strand
TAGGATTTTTCAACCGGCTTGGGTATTATAGATGCGATAATAAATTTTGCACCGCTTCAACGTCTGCCTGCCACGTCGATATTGGCAATTCACACAAAATAGCGAGTCTTTAGGATATCGGCGAGGCAGGCGATTCATCGAACAAGCTCAAATTTTGTTGGTGGCACAATAAATGTGACAACTTTTTGTTACGGGTGAAAAAGGTGAAAAACAGGAGATTTCGACAATATGAGCAATTTCGATTTCACAGAAGCTGACAGTTTTCAGGCCGCGATGAAAAACGGGGTTGCAGAAGCCGCCAATGCTTTTTCACGAACCTTCGATGGGGTGAAAATCTCGATCACTCTGGGAGCGGTTGGAGTGTTTGACCCGGCGTCCATTCCCGATGCGTACAAATCGCCGGGTTTATTACTATTATCCTGTTTTGAGGGTAAAGCGGCAGCGATATTGATGCCGAAATCAACCGGCCTCGTTCCCGCTTGGTGTGATGCCCCAGACGCGTCCGGCCAAAGCAGGCTGACGACGCTGGCCCAAGAATGGGGCATGAGTTTTTTTCCGGACGACTTCTTTCCGGACGAATTTTATGCGGGTGTTGTGCCGAACCTCGCCGATGCGGTCGTTGCCGGAAAACCGGGTCATCAACCGGGGTTTATCACGCTCAAAATGGAAAATGCGTCGGGGGAAACGGTCAATGCATTGTTTGTCTGGTCACTTGAAAATCCACTGTCGGCATTGAGCGCGACAAAAGAATCGTCTTCGGAGTCAACATCGGAACTGGAAGCCGCGCTCGGACCGCGAGGCCGGCAAACCGGTCAAGACGGCTTTGTGCCTTTCGGTGCTCAAGAGCTTTATTCGTCGGATATGAGACACGTTACCCTTGACGACCTGCCGGGCTTTTCCAAAAGCCTGCTCAAGGTAAAAATTCCGGTTGCCGCCGTTTTGGCCCGGGGGAAACGTCCCATTAAAATGATTCTCGAACTCGGCGTCGGCTCTGTCGTGCAATTCGACAAGTCGTTTGACGCCTTTCTCGATTTGCAGGTCGGCCAGATGACCGTTGGCATCGGTGAGGCGGTCAAGGTCGGCGACAAATTCGGCCTGCGAATACAAAATATCCAACTGCCCAAAGAACGTTTTCGCACTATCGAGGTGCGCAAGGAAGGCGAATTCAAACGCAAAAAACGTTCGTCCGCCATCATCGGCAAAGCCCCCATCCGCAGCGTCGAAGGTAAGTGAGCAAGCGTCTTTCTCGTACCGCTTGAGTGGAGAGAGCGGAAAAAGCCGTGAGCGGTCGTCGAACATTCGCGAATGCGGTTTTTTTGCTTGCGACTGCGCCGCAATAGGTTACAATGAACGAACATTGTGCATGACATGCAAAACTTCAATTGAATCAAACAGGTGAATTATCATGAAATATCTCACCCGACGTCATTTCCTTTGTTCGTTGCTGTTGCTGTTGACATTGCCATTTTTGTCGTGTGTTTATGCGACGGACACGGACGAATGGTGTTTTGGCGTAATCCCGGACACGCAATGGGGCTCTGCCGATGAAGCCCCTTTTTACGGAACCGCAGTCTTTGTGATTGACGCAATCCATGAGGAAATGATCCGCCACAAAGTCGATTTTGTCATTCAGGTCGGCGATCTTGTGGACCGGGCGTCCGCAATCGCTTTTCAAACACGGGCGGCACGCAATCAATCGCTTGAAGAAGCGGGAATCCGGTTTTATCCGGTACGCGGCAATCACGACAGCGGCAATCTTGAAGTGTTTCGGCAATACAAAGCGGCGTTTCCGAATCTCCCCGGCAACGAAGGTTGCGAAGGTTCAAGTCCCGATTTGCCCGGTGCGCAGGGCATGACCTATTCCTTCACGCACAAAGGGGGAAAGTTCCTGCTGTTGGATACCTTTCCGGTTTTCGATGGCGAAACACCGCGAGGCAAAGCCTACACGATCGGCGACATGCAGCCCTGGATCAGCGAGCAATTGCAAGCCAAAGACCACCGGTTTGCCATGATCTTTTCCCATAAAAACCTGTTGGGACAAAATCATAAAGACAATCTCTTCGGCAGCGGAGACGATCAGGACGCGCCGCAAGACGTACAAAACGCATTTTACGCCGCCCTTCAGGAGAATGGCGTGAAATACTGCATCAGCGGTCACGACCATATTTATCACCGCTCGAATATCAAAAGCCCCGACGGAAAATCCGAAGTCCAACAGATCATTTGTGGTAGTGCGAGTTTCAAATTCTATACGCCCAGGCCGCCGTTGATGAGTCGCGAGGAATCACTTGTGCAAGAAGTGAAACGCATCGGATTCCTGATCGTTCGCGTGAATGGACAAGGTGTCAAGGCGGAATACCACTCCACGGAACCTTTTGGCGCCGAACCACACACCCCGCAATGGGAAATTCGTGATACCTTCGGGTTCCCGTGAAGTGTCATTGTCACTCGCGAGGACGCAAAGTCGGGAAGTCGGGAAATATGCGTTCGCCACTTGAGTTTTCCCGAAGGTGTGCCCGTTGGCAGGCTCTTGATTGTTGGCAGTTTTTTTGGTATATTTGTGCGGTTGCCTTTTCCAGAATCACAAACAAACGGTCAGTCGGAGAACACATCATGCGGATATCCTAATCATTGTTAAGATGAAAATTCGATTTCTATTTCTCACAAGAGACAGCGCAGTATTTTTTGTTGTCGCTGTGTGTTTTCATTTTTTGATGATTAAGGACGCATTTTTTTATGGAAAATTCTCCCTTTCAACTTCCCGAAACCAGCGACGTGTCCATGCAAATCGACCGCATGACGCGTATCGAAAGCGTTGTCAGCGAACGGGCGATTCTGGTCGCCGTACCGTTGGGTAGTGACAAACGCCGACGTGTTGACGGTTCTGATGTCGATCGTGCCACCAGCGCAACAACTCAGTGTGACGCCGAATTGGACGAACTTAAAGGTCTGGCCGAGGCCGCTAACGCGGTTGTCGTCGGGCAACTGTTGCAGCGGCGGTTTACCCCGGACAAGACGACGTATCTCGGTCAGGGCAAGGTCGAGGAACTCAAGCAAATGATCGCGGCCCTTGATGCCGACTTGGTCATTTTCGACAACGACCTGAACCCCGGCCAGACGCGGAACCTCGAAAAGGCGTTGAAAACAAAGGTCATCGACCGGACGGAACTGATTCTCGACATTTTCGCATCGCGGGCGCAAACGCACGAGGCACGTTTGGCCGTTGAACTGGCGCAGTTGGAATATTCCCTGCCGCGACTCAAGCAAATGTGGTCGCACCTGGAACGCCAGCGCGGGACAGGTACCCAGCGCGGAGCGGGCGAAAAGCAGCTTGAGGTGGACCGGCGGCTCGCGCAAAAACGCATCGCCGAACTGAAGGTGCTGCTCGCCGAGATCCACGGTCGCAAACAACGTCAGGTCGCCGGTCGCAGCGGTTCGCGTGCCGCCTGTCTGGTCGGTTACACGAACGCCGGAAAAAGCACGGTGCTCAATGCGCTGACCGGTTCCGATGTCTTTGCGAAAGACCTCCTCTTTGCGACGCTCGACACGCGCACCAGACGCTGGCAACTGCCCGGCTGGGGACCGGTGCTGTTGAGTGACACGGTCGGTTTCATCCGCAATCTGCCGCACGATTTGATCGCGAGTTTCCGCGCAACGCTTGAAGAAGCGACGCAGGCCGATGTCCTCATTCATATCGCCGATGCGAGTCATCCGGAAGTCATGGAGCAAATCAGTTCGGCGTATCACGTTCTGGAAGAGATCGGTATCGAACAAAAGGACACCGTGCTGGTGCTGAACAAGATTGACGCTTTCGAGGAAACACCCGAACAGTTGGAACGGTTGCTTTCGTATTACCCGCAGGCGATTGCGATCAGTGCGAAAACGGGCAAGGGACTTGACCGCCTGGCACTGGCCGTCAGCGATGCGCTCAGTCGCGAGTTCGTTTACCTCGAAGTGGCGATGCCAATTTCGAACGGTCGCCTGGCCGCCCATCTCGCCGACGAAGGCGAAGTCCTGTCCCGGCGCTATGAGGACGATCGGGCGGTCTTTCATTGCCGCGTTCCCCGACGCGTGATCGGACGGCTCACCAAAGAACCAGACGTGACTTATCGCGAAAGCGGGAAGTAAGACGACCGAAAGAGTTACACCTCGGCGGGATCTCAAGAAACCACACAAGCCCGTTCTTCGGAACAGGCTTATTGTGGTTGGGCGAAAACGCCCACATGGAAGATTTTGTTGCTTGATCGTCAGATCAACTGGGTTGTGGGACGATCAAGCACCACCATCAAAGACTAACCGAGCATGGCACTGCAACTCTTTTTGCAGCCTTTTTTTGCCGACTTTTTCGCGGACTTTTTCCCGGTCTTTTTTGCAGCCTTTTTCGCAGCCTTTTTGGTCGTTTTCTTAGCGGCCTTTTTCACGGTCTTGACCGTTTTTTTGACAGTCGCTTTTTTGGCGGCCTTTTTCGCTGACTTTTTGGTGGCTTTCTTTACAACTTTCTTTGCCATGTAAACCATCTCCTATTTTCTGCTTTTCGCTTGAGGGACAGGGTAGGGACAAAACGAATCAAAAAGAGACAATCGGCCAAAGCCGTCGCACTTTTCCACACGATTCCATGACCCCTCGATCCATCCTTCCTTTGACAGAGTGGGTCGCCTCACGCTGAGGCAACCATCCGATTCCCCTGACGGGGTGATGCCTTTTCCATGTCGAGTACCGCTAAGAAAGCGTTATTGACAAATGTTTGTCTTTCTTTGGGACTCATCCTGGGACAGGCGATTGTCGAATGTCACACAACCATTTTCAATGTCGGTTTCGTTCTCATTCGACCCTTGTCATTTGTTGCGACACTTTTGTCACAACAACATACAACAACTTACACTATTTTATTGAATGCTCAAGTGTTTTCATTAAAAAAATTTAAAAATTTTACAAAAAAGTTTTGATCACATAGCCGCCAAGCGATTTGTGAATGGGAATTTTCATTCATTTTTCACGTCTGAAGTGATCGTTCAAAGCAACCTCCGTCACTCCGTCGAGGCGTCTTTAAGGATGTCGCGCACTCGCAATGCGTCCCGTTTCGGGAATGAACCAAACAACGTGAAACCCTCGTAATTTACGGGTTAATCTGAATTTTTACAAACGTTTTTTTTCATGAGGCCAAGAACATCTTTGCAAAATTGCTCCGAAACATCATACGTTGACTATCGTCCGCGATCAGCAAAAACTTGATGATCCGCTTGTGTTTTTTTCGCGATGGAGGATGGCCGGTCATGTAAAAATTTTTTTGCAAAAAATTTTTTACAGGAAGGAACAAAGAGGGTGTTTTTTGAACGAACACCACACCGAAGCGAATTTTTACACTTAAGCCAATGAGGTTTTTCCGGTAACCCATCCGGTTGCCCCACGCCGGCAATACTTACTGCCTGCGGCCAGATGGACTCCAGCAATCCACTGAACGGGGTTTTTCAACCGGCTTGGAAATAAAGCATGGCATTGGCTTGTTTCAATCCGTCGGCAGGTCTCGTGAAAAGCGATTTTTTGGCGACTATCGGATGTAAAAAGTCAACGGTTGAAGATCAAAATCGACGTGTTTGCAGCATTTGTACGCTTTGATAGGCCAAAACACCGAAAAGAACGGCGATAAAAAAATCGCCCCTGCCTAGCGCGAGCAGAGTGAGCAGGAAGCCAACACCTGCGGAAACGATCAAAGAGGCATGCAAACCGTTTTTTGGACTGACCATGAGGCAGATTTCACGAAAAATCTGGCCGCCATCCAGTGGATAGATCGGCATGAGGTTGAGAATACCCCAAAAAAATCCCACAATGAACAGAACCCAAAGAAAAAAGCCGAGGTAGGTGCGTGTATCTTCCAAAAAATATACAAGAGCCAAATAACTGATCGCCGAGAGTATAAAACCGGCCAACGGTCCGGCGAAGGAAATGAAAATGCTACCCCAACGTCCCGGTTTGCGGTAGTAATAGATGGGATCATAGACGGCAACGCCTCCCAAGCCATGCAAAAAGACCGCCGGTGCGGCACCGAAAACATTTCGAATGACCAGAGCATGTCCCATTTCATGTGTCAGGATCGAAAGAAAAACCGCCAAAACCACGGCCACGAAATGGAACGGGTCGAGGCCGGAGCTGTTTTCGGAGCTATCTTGGGACCACAAATAGCCAAGCAGACAGGCCAGAATCCAGAAAAACGGCGTCACCGTGACCGGAATGCGAAACAAGACGAAGCGAATATCGAAGGAAGTCGGTGGGGGTGCGCCAAACATGATGAATAGGGGATAGGGGATAGGGGATAGTATTTCTGACCACTGGCCGCTCATAACTTTAACTCGCCGCCATTATAGGTGTAAAATCAGAAAAAACCAGACCATTGATACAAAACAAGCAAATTGGTATTGACTCTTGAAGCGGGAGTTTATAGTCTTATAAACATGAACCAATCAACGCGGTTATCGTGTGACCGCCCTACCCGAAGCCTCCATTCACCTCTACCATCACAGGAGACGATCATCATGCGGGAATATTTCAGCCGTGAAGAACTGCTTTTTCGTGACCGTCAGGAAAAACTGCTGCTCGAAACGCCCAGCTATGTTTTGGCTTTCGAAGACGAAAGATATCTCAATAGCCCGGAAGCCCGTGCGTATCGCATCCAGCTTGAGGTCGTCAAGCCGGAAACCATCCTCAGTTCCCAGCACATCGACTCGACGATCATCGTGTTCGGCAGTGCGCGGTTCTTGCCGGGTGACGTCGCCCAAAACTATCTGAGGGACGTTGAAGAGCAACTGGCCGCCGATCCGGACAGCAAACCCCTGCAAGCCAAACTCCGTGACGCCCGGTGCAAATTGAAATTCTCAAAATACTACGATATGGCGCGCGAGTTCGCTCAAATCGTATCCAAGTTCAACCAACACGCTGCTCCAACCAGCGGTTACAAACGCCATGATTTCGTGATTTGCACCGGCGGCGGGCCGGGAATCATGGAAGCGGCCAACCGTGGCGCGTATGATGTCGGTGCCACGTCGATCGGGTTGAATATCGCTTTGCCTTTTGAACAAAAGCCGAACCCGTACATTTCGACCGAGTTTTGTTTCCAATTTCATTATTTTGCCATCCGCAAACTGCATTTTTTGCTTCGCGCGAAGGCATTGGTCGTCTTCCCCGGCGGGTTCGGCACCTTCGACGAGTTGTTCGAGGGATTGACGCTGCGCCAAACACAACGTATGCAGCAACTGCCTATCATTCTTTTTGACGAAGAATTTTGGAGCAAAACCGTCAATTTCGACTATTTGGTCGAATCCGGCGTCATTTCGCCGGAAGACCTCGAACTGTTTACCTTCGTCGAAACCCCGCAACAGGCTTGGGACGCTATTGTCCGTTTTCACAAAGCGTAAAACGCCCCGGTCATCAAGGAAGAAATCGTGCGGAGCGAGAACAAGACGCCATGCTCACTCTTTTCCTCTCAAAAAAATGAGTCAATCGGGTTTTTTCACGAAAACCGGGAGTGCCGTGTAAAATTAAAATTGGAAAGCACTCACGCAATTCGGCGGCGGTCACGACCTACCGTTGTCTTACTATCCAGGCCGATTGAAAAATCCAGCATACTGTATTGTGGGAGTCCGCCTTGCCGCAGGCAGTAAGTCATGCAGCCCAAAAGGGAGCAACCTTGCTGCGCCCCGCAACAGATGTCCCTAGCACAACAACAGATGTCCCTAGCGCAACAACTGATGCCACTAGCGCAACAACAGGGCCAACGGACGCGCCTTCGGGAAAATTTCATTGGTGATATACCATGAAACGTCAATCAACTGATGTTTCTCCTTGTGCCTTTTGTGAAGCATTGTTTGGCCGGACCGCCAGGCTTGCCGACAGGACAGGTACTCCTGGCGGAAATACCGCCTGTCCGGGCAGCAAAGCTGCCGGCTTCCTTTGTGAACGTTGTGGTTAAAGAACATGTTTTTTACCACAAGGGGCAAAGACTGACACGAAGAGCACAAAATGATTGACGTTGCACGGTAGAGTACAACCCCAGGCGGCAGAAGTCGGGGGTAGCGATATCTTCCCAAAACCGGAAGAAAGTGTTGTGTTGCTCTCCGAGACGGACTAGAATATAAATATTGACCCGGTTGCGTTTCCTTGTGGTTTTTTCGCTCGGGGACGCAAATAGGGTAACGATACGATGGCCAATGAAGATTTCCCGGCTTCCGGCAGTGCTGTCGGGCCGTGTTATTGGACAGTGTTATCGGCCCGTGTTACTGGGCAGTGTTACCGGCCCGTGTTACTGGGCAGTGCTGCCGGCCCGTTGACCCTTTGGGGAAAACGGACTCCCACAAGGTTTTGGGGGAGGAAACATTGGGCAGGATTTTTCAACCGGCTTTCGCTATACCATCGCCGTGTCGTCGATGTTTTTTGAAATCGTTCAACAACCTCTATGAAAGTAAACCACCATGTCCGATCGTCGTCATTTTTTGAAGCAACTGGCTCTTTTCGGAGCCATGACCGCAACACCGGTGACCTTTGCCCTGGGACAAACCACGCCACAAGTCCAGCCACAGGCAGGGTCAACCGATGGGTTGTTTGTTGTCCAGCACGGGCAAATCCTGCGAGCTAAAGCCCCGCCGCGTCAAATCACCATTCCCGACGTGGGGGAATACAAAGTTTTGAAAGGCGACTTTCACATGCACACGCTGTTTTCCGACGGTCGCGTCATGCCCAAAGAGCGTGTGGACGAAGCCGTTGACAACGGCCTGGATGTCATTTCCATAACCGATCACATTGAGTACCACCCGAACTTCGGCGGCAACGGCATCAAGTTACTCGACAAGAACGATGACCACAACATCGCCTACGACATGGCCAAGCCGGAAGCGGACAAGCAGAATCTCATTCTGGTGCGCGGCACGGAAGTCACAAAAAATGAGTGGCATTTCAACGCCCTGTTTATCGAAGATGCCAATCCGATGGCCGCTGTTGTGGACGATTGGAAAGCCATGCTTGCCGTAGCCGTCGATCAGGGCGGGTTCGTTCACTGGAATCATCCCAACTGGACCGATACGACGCCCGATACGCCGCCTTTCGGTCTCAAAAGAGGCGAACCGATGCGGTTTTTCGACGAAATCGAAGAAGTCTGCAACAAGGGACACTTGCACGGCATCGAAATTTTCAACGGTTCGACGTATTATCCGATTGTCTCGCAATGGTGCGAAGAGCGGAACCTTGCGATGATCTGCAATACCGACATTCATGCGAGTGACTGGAATCAATACGGCCACCAAAATCCGCTTCGCCCCATGACGTTGATTTTTGCGAAAGAACACAGCCACGATTCGGTTCGGGAAGCGTTTTTCGCCAATCGCACGGTGGCCTTTGCTGCGGGAATGGTCATCGGACGACGCGAATGGCTCGAAAAACTGTTCGCCGCCTGTGTCACAACGACTGTGAGACCGGGACTTTTGGAACTGACGAACAAAAGCGACATCCCATGCCTCGTGCAAGCCGGCGGAAGCATTCGCGAACTGCCTGCACAGGGAAAAACCAGCATTCTTCGAAGCGACAGCCTGAAAAAGCTTACCGTCGGCAACTGGCTCGTCGGGATGAACCAGCCGCTCGAAATCGCGCTGGGTTGATGTGGAAAACGCAATGTTCGGAGAATCAGAGTCATGATCACTCTGGCACTATGAACTATGCATCCGCATTCCCGATTGCCGTTTCCGGCATTTGCCAATGATCAGACTGCCGTCAAAAGTTTTGTGCCGGTATTGTACTTCGGCGGTCACAGTCGGTACTCCGACTAACAACTCTGGTTGTGCCGACGACATCGTGACCGCCCTGCCTTTGTCGTGAAACTTTCAGTCGAAGTCTTACTACTATCGCCCATGAAAATTTCCCGAAGGCGCAACCGTTGACTGTTCTTTGTGGATCGCAGCAAGGATGCTCCCTTTTGGCAGTATGACTTACTGCCTGCGCAAAGTGGACTCCCACAATACATTGCGGAGGATGAACGAAACTTTATCAACACGATTGCCGGGGAAGGGAGTGCCATCGGAAAAACCATTCTGGAATTGGAAATTGCCGAAGAAAAAAATTCCTTCGGTTTTGATGTTAAAAAAGCACCGGAAACTCCCGATTTTTTTGATTAACCTTTTGTGTTTAATAATCACTTGGAGAAAATGAAATGAAGAATTTAAGCAACACGAAGAGAGAGTGGGTGCGTCATGAGAGAGCCTTCACTCTTGTTGAGCTTCTCGTCGTCATTGCGATCATCGGCATTTTGATCGCTCTTTTACTTCCTGCCGTCCAGGCGGCACGTGAAGCAGCACGCAGGATGCAATGCACCAATCATCTCAAACAATGGGCGCTGGCCATCCACACCTACAATGACGCAGCCAAGGGATTTCCCGGACACGGCAACGGGCCATTTGCCAACCGCACGGCTTTTGTCCCCTTGCTTCCCTTTGTCGAGCAAACGGCGCGTTATTCGGAAATCACGGCGCGAGACGCCATGGACAACGAACACAGTCCGTATCATGACCATACTTGGTGGAAAGGAATCATCAATACGTTGCTCTGCCCGTCGGATGGAAATTCCAGGAGCGGTTACACGCCGTCAGGCCATACAACCGGGCCGCTAATCGCCACCAACTACTGTTTTTCCGAAGCGGACTATGTCGCGTATGACTATGGAAAAGCCGGCAATATCCGTTCTCCGTTCGGCATGGGACGAATCACCGATGTACGTTGGGCCGGTACAAATTGGGGACAATGCTCGCCTTACACCTTCGCCTCGGTCACGGACGGTCTCTCCAACACGATTATTATGAGTGAGCGAGTGGCCAGTCCTGGCAATGGTTCTCAGGTTCTCAATTCACGCAAGGGTGGAGTTATGGGCGATACTTTTGATACGTGGAACGAAAGACCTCAAATATGCCTGAATACGCGAGGTTCCGGCAATTCTTATTCCGAATCGGCAATACAGTCGTACGGACAGCCGCGTGGCGGTCAGGGCACCAACTTCGGGTATTATACATTCAACAACGGTTTTTTTCACACGATCATTGCCCCGAATGGACCTTCCTGTTCCTGGACGGCGAACAATTCAAATGGTGCATGGGCGGCACTTTTTCCGCCAACAAGCAATCATACCGGTGGAGTCAATGGCGCGGCTGGAGACGGTTCGGTCCATTTTATCAGTGACACCATCAACACAGGCAATCTTGGGGAATGGTTTGCATATCGAAGTTCGTCTGGCAGTTATGTGAATTGCAGCGGTGCATCGAATTTTGGACCCTGGGGAAATCTTGGTGCCATGAACAGCGGACAGTCGGTTTCTTTCTGAAAAATTTTCACTTTGACAAATGCTATGATGAAAAAATACTATTATTACTGTGTGTTTCTGGTCGCTCTGAACGTGATCATGTGCGGATGTCATCGAGCCCCGCGTTTGTCCGGTTTGGTCACTGCGTCAGGGACGTTGACGCACAATGACCAATCCGTCGCAGGTGCGACGATTATGTTTGCACCGGCACCGGGAAGCCCTTCTGACAACAGAGCGGCTTCCGCCATAACGGACGCTTCGGGAAAATTTTCCCTATTCACACTCATCCCCGGCGACGGCGCGTTTCCGGGAACTTACCGCGTGATGGTCAGCAAAACCGAAGCCGCCGGCGGCGGAATGGTTGAAGGGACGGAAGGCGACAATCCCAAGTTTTTGGATGACCGAACCTCCATTGATTATTTGCCAAAAAAGTATAAAGACCCGGAAACTTCCGGTATTGAGGTCACGATTCCTCCCAAAGGAACCAAGACCATCGAAATCAAACTTGAAGGAGAGGTCGATACCACACCTCAGCGAATCCAGCGAGGCCGCAGATGATGAGCGTTTTCTGCAACCATTTGAACAAACAAAAAAGGTATCCGTACACATAACAACTGTTCGTTAGCCGGTCGAAGCGGCCTCAGACTTGGATTTTCCGCATGACGTTAAGATTTGGCGTCGGATGCCAGTGTCGGCGGTGAGGTATCGAGTCAGAAAGCTTTCAGGCAGGATTGCGATGCACTTCTTTTAATGCATGAGAAAGAATGGTCATTAAAAACTGGTTGTGAGCATGTTGAAGCAATCCCTTGTGCCAGTTCTTACTGGTCGCGTGGTGAAGCCTACGAAATGAACAGTGATTTTACGAAAGCACTTGAGGATTATCAAACAGCTTGGGAATATGACCCTGCCTACATTTACCAAATTGCCAAAGCAAGAGTTTACGTGAAATTGAACCAACCTGACAAAGCGGCGCGTGAATACTGTCTCGCAATTTGTGACATTAACAAGCGGTGTGAGAATCCGGTCATGAACTACATGCGTGTCTTCAAATACGATTTGGTCAAAAGCCGTGTGTTAGCCTGTCCTCCCTACTTGGAGCCTTCTGATATACAAACATTGCACGATGATTCAAGTCTTTTGGAGGAACATCGAAGTAGTTTATCGGAAAAAGAATTTTTGTTGGCCAAGGAGGTTCTTTTTTGGACTATGCAAATGGATAGCTTGGGAAAACTCCATGACAATCTTGTACAATTGCCCGCGATACAAAATGCGTATTCAGAAGAGTGACGATTTTGCCGATGGAGTCGTAGGGGTAGAATTGCCGTGAAAAACAGCCTTATTGAGCCATGATAATCGCGGCGGTTTCCGTCGGCGGGGACGGGGATTTCGTCCAGCGGTCAGACAGGAGGCCTTGTAGCGAATCGTGTTTTGGGTTCCAATCACTCAGTCGGTTAGGATGTCCACCAGGTATTGGGCAACGGAATTTCAGGAATATCGCCGGATTCAAGATTGATGTCAGGTTCGGTAAGGATAGAAGTCATGGCAAGCTGTCCGAGACGGTGATTGTGGAAGTGGAAATCCTGACTTGATTATCCCTGAAATGGAGGTGGTTGGCAAAGAACGAC
>Ga0123356_10005442_pt1 | contig 12955 bp, 9 predicted proteins | sample TergutEmb28metaG_2_FD_92546 | JGI IMG/M metagenome (GOLD analysis project Ga0123356, IMG submission 92546) | Embiratermes neotenicus P3 segment gut microbial communities from Petit-Saut dam, French Guiana - Emb289 P3 | ecosystem: Host-associated > Arthropoda: Insects > Digestive system > Gut ... | reverse complement strand
CTTCGGCGGATCCGCCCCGGTCGGCGCGGACTTCGAGCTCGGGCAGGTGGCCGAGCGGATCGTGCGCGGTATGGCCGGGCGGGGGATCCACGGCCCCTTCGATCTGGTCGGGCACTCGCTCGGTGGTGGCATCGCGATCGCGCTGGCGGCGGTGCACCCACACCTGGTTCGGCGTCTGGTCCTGGTCGCGCCGGCCGGCATGCGGCCGTTCCCGGCTGCTGTCTCCAATCTGCTCGCCGCCGGCGCGGACGCGCTGCTCGCGGCGCGGCGCGGCGCCGTCTCGCTGACGGACGTGTGGTGGGGGAGAAGGCTGCTGCTCGCGCTGACCGCGGCTGACGGCGCCGAGCTGCCGCCGACGCTGGCCCGCCAGATGATCGAGGCGTCGGCGACGGCCAGGCGCACGGCGCCCGCGCTTGCGGCCATAACGTCCACCGATCTGCGGCCGCTGCTGGAGCTGACGCGGATGCCGCTCGGCGTGATCTGGGGCGAGGCCGACCGCACCGTCCCGATCCGCGCGCTGGACGACGTGCTCGCGGTGCGCCCGGATGCGCTCGTCACGCGCATCCCCGCCGCCGGACACGTACCGATGGTCGAGTTCCCGGAGGAGTTCCTCGCGGCCCTGCGCCCGCTTATCGAAGACGTCACAACTATGTCCGAGGAGCCCTCTATCTTGCAGTGAGCAGGGACTTTCCGCTTCCGACGCGATGCGATCCCAAGCTCAATCTCGCTGCGACACGCTGGTCCTGCGCGACGGGCGCAGACTCGCTTTCACAGTCGCCGGACCGGCCGACGGCAGCCCCGTGCTCTATTGCCACGGCGCCATCGGCACGCCGCTGGACGCGACCGTCGACCTGCAGCGCATCGCCCACGAGGCGGGCGTTCGCTACATCGCTCCGAGTCGCCCGGGCATCGGCGGCTCGGATCCGCAGCCGGGACGCACGGTGCTGGGCTTCGCCGACGATGTCAGCACCCTCGCCGACGCGCTCGGGCTCGACAGGTTCTCGGTCGCCGGGGTCTCGGCCGGCGGTCCGTACGCGCTCGCGCTCGCGCACCGGCTTCCGGACCGCGTGCAGCGCGTCGCGCTGTGCAGCGCACTTGCGCCGTTCTGTCCGCCGCACCGAACGCCCGGGCTGCAACAACGGATTCGCCTGCCGCTGGCCGTGCTGGCCGCGGCGCCGGGCGTCGTGCGCGGGGTCGGCGACGCGGTTCTGCCCGCGGTCGCCCGCCACCCCGGCCTGGTCACACGCGTGGTTGCGGCGCACGCGGCCCCCTCGGAGCGGGAGCGGCTAGCGAGCGCGGAAGAGCGCACCGCGGCCTCGCACAGCTTCCTCGACGCCACCTGCAACGGCGTCGGCGGACTGATCGATGACTTCCGCACCTACGCCTTCGGCTGGGGCTTCGACCCGGGCGAGGTCGAGCCCGAGGTGCACCTGTGGCACGGCGCCGCCGATCCCCTCGTCCCGGTCGAGCACGTGCTGCAGCTCGCCGCAGCGCTGCCGCGTTGCCGCGTCTTCATCGACCCGGATGAGGGCCACCATTTCTTCCGGGCGAACCTGCGCCAGATACTCGCCGCGTTGGTCGCCGCCGTACAGTTGGAGCATGGCCCACAGCGGTACCCCGGATAGCGCACAGCAAGCGCACCGTGCGCACCACGCGCATGCGCCGCACCGCACGCACGACGTCCATCCGAATGTGATCCTTGCGGTTCTCTGCAGTGCCGGGCTTGCGTACTCGGTGCTGTCCTCGGCGGTGATCCCGGCGCTGCCGACGTTCCAGCATGCGCTGCACACCACGGAGACGGGCGCGACCTGGCTGCTGACCGCGTTCCTGCTCTCGGCGTCCGTCGGCACGTCGGTGATCGGGCGGCTGGGGGATATGTACGGCAAGGAGAAGCTGCTTCTGTGGACGCTGGTGATCCTCGCGGCCGGCACGCTGATGGCGGCGGTCTCGAGCTCGCTGGGGATGCTGATCGTGGCGCGCGTGATCCAGGGTGTAGCCGGCGGGATCTTCCCCCTGGCCTTCTCGATCGCGCGCGACGAATTCCCGCCCGAGCGGGTTGCCGGGAGCATCGGCCTGATGTCGTCGATCCTCGGCGTCGGCGGCGGTCTCGGCCTGATCCTCGGCGCGATCATCGCCGAGCACCTCGGCTGGCACTGGCTGTTCTGGATCCCACTTGTCGTCACGATCTTCGCGGCCGCCTGCACCTGGCGCTGGATCCCGGAGTCACCGGTGCGTGCACCCGGTCGCGTGAACTGGCTGGCCGCCGCCGTCATGACCGTCGGCATGAGCATGCTTCTGATCGGCATCGCCCAGACGTCGGTGTGGGGCTGGGGCAGCGTGAAGTCCCTGGCGCTGATGCTCGGCGGCCTGCTCGTGATAGCGCTGTGGGTTGCGATCGAGGTCCGCAGCGATCACCCGCTGGTCGACATGACGATGATGCGCATCCGCGGCGTCTGGACGACGAATCTGGCGGCGTTCCTGATCGGCGCCGGCATGTACTCGTCGTTCATCGTCTTCCCGCAGTTCGCGCAGCTGCCCAAGAGCACCGGCTTCGGCTTCGGCGCGTCGGTGGTTGTCTCGAGTCTGTACCTGCTCCCGGCGGCCGTCGGAATGGGTGCGCTCGGGAGCTTCGCCGGCATGGTCGCGCGCCGCTACGGCTCACGGTTCGCGCTCGTGATCGGCTCCGCGATCACCGCGGCGGCGTTCCTCTGGTCGGCCGTCGAACACAGCCACCCGTACGACATCCTGATCAGCTGCGCGCTGCTCGGGATCGGCATGGGACTCGCGTTCTCGGCGCTCGGCAACCTGATCGTGGGCGCCGTCGAGCCCCACCAGACCGGTGTCGCGAGCGGGATGAACACGGTCATGCGAACGCTCGGAGGCGCGCTCGGCGGCCAGCTTTCCGCCACCTTCATCGCCGCCCACACACTGCACGGGCTGCCGACGGTCGCCGGTTTCACGGAGTCCTACTGGATGGCCACGGGCTTCCTCGTCGTCGCCGCGCTGTCCGGACTGCTGGTCCCGGTCGGCCGGGCGACTGCCGGTGCGCACGCAGATGATGAGTCGCTCGCGGGCGAGGGCGTCGCGGCGTGAGCGGCGGCGCCGCCTGAGCGGTGGAAAGCGTCTCCACATCGGCGAGGTGGAAGGCGTTTCCACCTCGCCGTCGCGCGGGCCGGTAGCGTAACGGCGCGTTGCTCCGCGCCTGCATCGACATCGGCTCGAACACCACAAGGCTGCTGGTCGCGGATCTCGTCGACGGCAGGCTCACCGAGTGCAGGCAGGAGCGCGCCTTCACACAGATCGGCCGCTCGCTCGACGCCGCCGGCGCGATCCCCGCGATGAAGCTGGCCGAGGTTGCCGCCGTGGTTGCGCGGCACCTCGCGGTCGCCCGCGAGGCCGGCGCCGAGCAGGTCCGCTGCGTCGCCACGGCCGGGGTCAGGCGAGCGACCAACGGCGCCGCGCTCGTGGAGCTGATCGCCTCGACCTGCGACGGGCTGGAGGTCGAGGTGCTGAGTGGCGCCGATGAGTCCCGGCTTGCGTTCATCGGGGCGGCCTGGGGTGCCGGCGGGGGGAGCGACGTCGTCGGTGTCGTCGACGCCGGCGGCGGGTCCTCGGAGCTTGCCGTCGGCCAGCCGCCGGATCGCCTGCGCTGGTGGGTGTCGTTGCCGCTCGGCTCGGGCGACATCACCGCGCACTGGCAGTCTTCCGGCCCACCGCCGGCGATCGAGATCGAGCGTGCCCGTGAGCACGTGCGGGCTGCTTTCGCGCCGGCCCGGCCCCCGAAGGTCGAGCGCGTGATCGCCGTCGGCGGCAGCGCGACCACCATGCGCCTGCTGGCCGGCTCGGTGCTCGACGCCGATGCGTTCAGGGGTCTGCTCGGGACGGTCCAGCGCTTCAGCCCGCCCGAGCTCGCCGCGCGGTTCGGCATCGACGTTCAGCGGGCCGAGCTGCTGCCCGGCGGCCTGGTGCTGCTGGAGGCGATCTCCGAACTGTTCCAGGCGCCGCTCGAGATCGGCCGCGGCGGCCTCCGCGAGGGGCTGCTGCTCGACTACCAGTGAACGCCGCGCATCAGCCGCGCAAACGCCGCCTGCCGTGGCGAGGTATGTTCGGGCAGCTCCTGCTGGCCACGCGCCGCGGCCGAGTCGGGGAAGACCTTGTAAGCGGTCGACAGCACCTGGTCGACCAGCTTCGGGAACAGCGCGTAACTGACCTCGCCGACCGTGCCGAGCGTGGTGCCCATCGTCTTCGGCCGCGTGCGGATCGCCTCCGCGATCAGGTCCGCGGCCTGCTCGGGCGAGATCGTGGGAAAGCGGTCATACAGCTTGGTGGGGGCGATCATCGGCGTCTTCACCAGCGGCATGTGGATGGTCGTGAAATGCACGTTGTCACCGATGCTCTCGGAGCTGACGACCCGCGTCCAGGCGTCGAGCGCCGACTTGGACGCCACGTAGGCGGAGAAGCGCGGCGGATTGGTCTGAACGCCGATCGACGAGATGTTGATGATGTGGCCCGAGCGTCGCTCCCGCATCCCCGGCAGCAGGCCCATGATCAGCCTGATCGTGCCGAGATAGTTGAGCTGCATGGTCCGCTCGAAGTCGTGAAAGCGGTCATACGACAGCGCCACCGAGCGCCGGATCGAGCGTCCGGCGTTGTTGACGAGCACGTCGATCTCGGGGTGCTCGGTCTGGACCTTTTCGATCAGCGCGTCAACCGATTCGGGGTCGGATAGGTCCGCGGGGTAGATATATGCGGTGCCGCCCTCCTCAGCGATCTCGGCGCGTGTCTCCTCGAGTTGCTCGAGGCCGCGGGCGACCAGCAGCACGGTCGCGCCCGCCCGCGCCAGAAGCAGCGCCGAAGCGCGGCCGATCCCGCTCGAGGCACCCGTGATCAGGACCGTCTTGCCTGCGACCGCGCTGGCGACGTTCGCGTGGCGGGCGAGTTCCGGGTCGAGGTGGCGCAGCCAGTAGTCCCACAGCTTCGCCGCATACGCCGACAGCGGCGGCACCTCGATGCCGGATCCCGCCAGCGCCTGCCGCGTCGCGCCCGTCTCGAACTCGGGCGTCAGGCCGATGTACTCGACGATCTCGTCGGGAATGCCGACCTGGGCGAGCAGTGCCCGGCGCGCCGCGTGCGCGCCGGGCAGCGACATCACAGCGGCGGCGGCTGTCCGCGGGATTGCGGCGAGCGGCCCCGGGTCGACCGCGAGCGCGAACTGGGGTGCCCCGGCAACCTTCGCGAAGGCGTTCAGCACATCGACCACTCGCGACGGGTTCGGGTCCGTCAGGTGGAACGCGCGTCCGTCGAGCCCCGGCTGGTGGGCGAGGTGGTCGAGTGCGGCCGTGACGTAGTCGACCGGAACGATGTTCGTGTAGCCGAGCTCCGGGCCAAGCAGCGGCAACCAATCAGGAATCCACCGATGCGCCTGTTTGAGCAGCGGGAAGAAGTAGTACGGGCCGTCGATCTTGTCGATGCGGCCGGTCCTGGAATCACCGACGACGATTGCCGGCCGGTACACGCGCCACGGCATCGTCGCCTCCTCGCGCACCAGTCGCTCAGACTCGAACTTCGTGCGGTGATACGGGTGCGGCAGCGGCTGGCCGACGTCGAACATGTCCTCGGTGAAGACGCCGCGGTAGGTGCCCGCAACCGCAATCGAGGAGACGTGGTGGAAAACCCGGGCGCCGATCGCATTGGCCACGTCGAGCGCGTGCACCGTGCCCTCGACGTTCGCCAGCTCGTTGACCTCGTCGCCGGCGGTCATGTCATAGACGGCTGCGAGGTGGAAGAACCCGGTGATGTCCTGCTCGCGCAGCATCGCGAGCGTGGACTCGTCGAGCCCGAGGCGCGGCTCGCGCAGATCGCCGGTGACCGGCTTCGCGTGCGCGCGCGCCGCCGGCGAACCCGCCGTCCAGGAGTCGATGCGGCGCTCGAGGCGCGGAAGCGAGTTCTCGCGCACGAGCATGTAGATGTCGGCATCCGCGTCGCTTCCGCCGGCGGCGCGCTCGATCAACAGCGGGAGCAGGCTGCTCCCGATGAACCCGGTGGAGCCGGTTACGAAGTAGGCCATGGCGGGCCTACCCTAACGCCTGGCGGCTACCAGCCGCCCTTCCACTCGGCTGAGGACGCGCGGCGCTTGGCGGCGTCAACACGCGCGTGCTTGCGGTGTTCCAGCCAGCCCTGGATCAGCGAGAAGACGATGATCAGCACCGGGAACAGGCCGATGAGGAGGAACATCACGTTCGTGATCTGCTTGTCATCGGTCGGACCCCAGAGGCCCTGGCCGCCGTGCGTGGTCGCACACGCCGCCGGTGCCAGCGCCAGCATGGCCACGATGACCGAAACCGCGAAGAGGACCTTGCGCTTAGGACTCACTGGCCGCAAGGCTACCGGATGCATCGGCCGCGCGCACGTATGCGAGCGCCTCGATCAGCACCGGGTTGTAGCGCCCCGCTGCGGCATCGCTCGCGGTCGTCGCCACCTCCATGTGCCGGACCGGCGCCTCGAACACCTGCGCCTTCAGGGCGGCCGCCAGCTCCCGCTGCTTGGCGGGCGGCACGGCATCGTCGTTGCTGGTGAGCACGACGGAGGTGGGGAACCTGTACGGGTGCAGCCAGGGCCGTGAGTCGAAGCGGCCGAGCTCGCGCCCGGCCTCGGCCACGTCACGGGCGCGGTGGCGGGTCATCTCTGAATGCACCCAGGCCATCCGCGGGCCCGGCTTGAAGCCGACCCGCTTCAGCGCCATGCTCCAGGCGCGCCCGGGCGCCACCGAGAGACCGATGCCGACGAACGGCATCGCCTTCCAGGTGCGGCTGAGCTCCTCCTCCTTCCAGTGCTGCGCGGTGCCGCTCAGCACCAGCCCGGATACGACGTCGGAGTGGTCGCGGGCGATCAGCTGTGCGATCGCGCCGCCCATCGAGTAGCCGTAGATGATCGCCGGCCCGATCCCCAGCTCGCGAATCACCGCCGCCGCGTCGGCGGCGCAGTCGATCAGGCGGAAGGGAACGAGCGCTCGCAGGCCGCGGCCGTGGCCGCGGTGGTCGATCGCGACCACGCGGTAACCGGCGGCGATCACGTCCTCGTACAGGTTCCCGAAGTTCAGGTCGGCGCTGGCGACCCAGCCGTGCAGCATGAACACGACCGGCCGCTCCCCGGCGGCGTCGGCGGGACCGGAGTCGCGCAGAAAGAACTCGCCGCGATCGGGAACGACGATCGTGCGCGCGGGCGGGAAGTCGTGCGGCGGAACCGGCGGATAGTGGGATGCGGCCATGCGGGGATCCTAAGGGCTCACGACGGAATTATTGACGTCTTTGACGGCGTCTGGACGCGCCTGGGTGCGCCCGTCTCGCGGCAGGTACCTCGGTACCTGCCTTGCGAAACGGTCTTCCCAGGCACGCCCAGCCACTCGCCAAATCCTGCCACTAATTCCGTCGTGAGCCCTAACCCGCCGCCGACTCTTACCATCACCCCTATGGCTGTGATCATCGCCTCCGACCTCGGCAAGGACATCTCCGGCGAGCCGCTGCTGCGCGGCATCTCGTTCAAGCTCGAGCGCCGCGATCGCATGACCCTCTCCGGACGCAACGGCGCCGGCAAGACGACGCTGCTGCGGATGATCGCGGGCGAGGCCTCGATCGACGGCGGCGAGCTGGTGCTCGCCAAGGGGACCAAGCTCGCGTTGCACGACCAGCGTCCCCCGCGTGACCAGCGGATGACACTGCGTGATTACGTGCTATCCGGCGCACGGGAGCTGATTGCGCTCGAGGCGGAGCTGCAGGAACTCGAGCAGCGGATGGCCGGCGGCGACTACGAGGAGCCGACACTCACCGCCTACGCCGACGCGCAGGCCGCGCTCGAGCACGCCGGTGGCTACACCTGGCGCGAGCGCGCGCTCGCGACCCTGCACGGCCTCGGCTTCAGGGACGACGCGGTGCTCGACCGCCGGCTCGAGACCTTCTCCGGGGGCGAGCTGACGCGCGCCTCACTCGGCCGCGCGCTGGCGGGCAGCCCCGACCTGCTGCTGCTCGACGAGCCCACCAACCACCTCGACATCGACTCGCTCGAATGGCTCGAGTCACACCTGAACTCGCTCGACGCGGCCGTGGTCCTGATCGCGCACGATCGCTGGTTCCTGGAGGCGGTGGGCACGGCGGTGCTCGAGCTCGAGGCCGGCCGCGGCAAGTTCTTCCCCGGCAGCTGGCATCAGTGGCGCACGGAGAAGGCGCAGCGTGAGCTCGCGCTCGGCCGCGCGATCGAGCGCCAGCAGGCGGAGATCGCCCGGCTCGAGAAGTTCGTCACCCGCTTCCGCGCCGGCACCCGCGCGCGACAGGCGCAGGCACGCCAGAAGCGCCTCGACAAGATCGACCGGATCGAGCGCGGCGAGCGGGACCGCGAGGGCCTGGCGTTCGCGTTCAAGCCACCGGAGCGCAGCGGCCGCGTCGTGTTCGAGCTCGCCGGCGGCGGCGTCAGCATCGGCGACCGCGTGCTGCTGCGTGACGCCGAGCTGTGGCTCGAGCGCGGCGAGCATGTCTCGGTCGTCGGGCCCAACGGCGCCGGCAAGACGACGCTGATCGAGACGCTCGCGGGCGCAAGGCCGTTCGCGGACGACGGGACCGAGCAGCGCGACGCCACGGGGATGGCTGTCCGTCGTGGTCCGCTGACCACGACGGACTCCGAAGCGGGTCCGCGGGTCACCGGCAAGCTGCTCACCGGCCACAACGTGAAGATCGGCTTCCTCTCCCAGCACTCCGAGGACCTGCACGCCGGCAACGCGCGCACGGTGGTCGAGGCGGCGACGCACCGCACCGGGCTGACGCCTGCGAACGCGCGGGCGCTGCTCGGCCGCTTCCTGTTCAGCGGCGAGGAGGCGGAGAAGCCGCTCGAGGCGCTCTCGGGCGGCGAGCGCCAGCGCCTGCAGCTCGCGATCCTCGTGCAGTCGGGGGCAAATGTCCTGATCCTCGACGAGCCGACCAACCACCTCGATGTCGAGAGCCGTGAGGCGCTGGAGGATGCGCTCAGCGAGTTCAGCGGGTCGCTGCTGCTGATCTCCCACGACCGCGCCCTGCTGGACGCGGTCGGGACGCGGACGGTCGCGTTCGAGGACGCCACGCTGCGCTCCTACCTCGGCGGCTGGCCCGAATATCTGCGCGTGCGCGAGGAGCGGGCCGCGGACGAGGCGGTGGCCAGGCAGGCGGCGTCAGCGGCACGGGCGGCGTCCAGGACGAAGCCGAAGCCGGCGAGCAGCAAGCCGCCGGCGAGCAGCAGGGGCGCGGCCAAGCTCGAGCAGCAGATCGAGGCTGCCGAGGCCGCGCTGCGCCTGGTCGAGGACGAGCTCGCCGATCCGGCCGCGTGGTCGGACCCCAAGCGCTCCGCCGAGTCCACTGCCCGTCATGAGGCGGCCAAACGCGCCGTCGACGAGCTGTACGCGCAGTACGAGCAGGTCGCCGGCTGACGCGGGAATGGCGCGGCTGCAGGCGCTGATCGACGCCCGCAGCCGCATGGGATCCTGCGTCGGGCCTGGTTAGGCCCGCAGTGCTTCGGTCGGGCTGAGCCGCGCCGCCTTGGCGGCGGGGTAGAGCCCGGCCAGCGCGCCGATCAGGAAGCCCGCGGTGGGCGCAGCGATCAGCGCGTACAGCGGCACCACGAACGGCTCGTGCTTCGCCGCCGCGTAGATCTCGGTCGCGCCGGCGCCGATCGCGAGCCCGAAGACGCCACCGATCGCCGCGAGCAACGCGGACTCCGAGAGGAACTGCAGGGTGATGTGGCCGCGCGTTGCGCCGAGCGCGCGGCGCAACCCGATCTCGCCACGCCGCTCGAGCACGGAGATCACCATGATGTTGGCGATCCCGATCGCACCGACCAGCAGCGCGACCGCGCCCAGGCCCAGCAGCAGCGTGGTGAATTGGCCCTTGGCGGCGGCCCGCGCCTCGAGCACGTCGGAGGGCCGGTTGACGCTGACGCCGCTGGGGTCCTGGGGGTTGGCGGTCGCCGGCAGCAGGTTCGCCACCGAGGTCACGTCGTTCTGAGTGCTGCGAACGTAGATCTCGCTCGGCTCGGGCAGCTGCTGGAAGTACTGCTCTGCGATCGGCAGCGAGATGAACACGGCCGTATCGAGCGAGGAGTCGAGCTTGACCGGGTTGAGGATGCCGATGACCACGAACCAGTGGTTGCCCAGATAGACCATGACGTGGCCGCCCGCCTGGGTGATCTGCAGCGTCGCCGCCGCCTGGGCCCCGAGCACCACCTCCGGGTACCTCTGACTGACGGCATTCAGGAAGTGTCCCGACGCCAGCGTCGTGCCGACCACCTTCGGGAGGTCCTCGGCGGCGGCGTCGACGCCGATGCCGCCGGTCTGTTCGGCCGGAACGTACGGCGACCGGTAGACGCTGGCGTTGGTCAGCTGGTAGATCGGCGCGTCGTTCTCGACGTGCAGCATGTGCTTGATCATCGGGACGGAGCTCGGCGCGAGCACAGCGCTGTTGCCGAGGAAGTCGGTGCCGGGGGAGACGGTCAGCAGGTTCGTGCCGAGCGAGTCGATCTCGGCGATCAGGTTCGCCTGCGCCGAGGACGACACGCCGACGACGGCGACCATCGCGCCGATGCCGATCGCGATCCCGAGCGCCGAGAGCGCGGCGCGCAGCTTGCGCGTGCGCAGTCCCTGGAACGCGACATTGAGCAGCTCGCGGCCGGGCAGGCGCGCGCGGCCGATCGTGGCCGAAGCGGGGGCCACCGCGGTCATCAGCGCTCGTCCTCGACGATCTCGCCGTCGCGCATGTGCAGTCGCCGCTGGAAGCCGTTGGCGATGCCCTCGTCGTGTGTGATCAGCACGAGCGTCGCACCGTCGGTACCGAGCTCGTGCAGCAGTTCGAGCACTCCCGCGCCGGACTTCGAGTCGAGGTTGCCGGTCGGCTCGTCGGCGAGGATGATCGCCGGGCGTTTCGCGAGCGCGCGCGCGATCGCGACCCGCTGGCGCTCGCCCCCGGACAGCTGGCGGGGCTTGAAGCTGAGCCGGTGCTCGAGCCCGACGCGCTCCAGGGCCTCCCGCGCGAGCGCCCGCCGCCGCCCGAGCGCCATACCCGTGTAGAGCATGCCGGTGGCGACGTTGTCGACGGCGGTCATCGACTCCTGCAGGTGAAAGGCCTGGAACACGAAGCCGATCTGGTGCGCGCGCAGGCCGGCCAGCTCACCGTCGGACGCGGTGGTCGTGTCATGTCCGGCCACGCGCACGGCGCCCGAGCTGGGCCGCTCCAGCGTTCCGAGGATCGACAGCATCGTCGATTTACCGGAGCCCGAGGGTCCGACGACCGCCACCTGATCCCCGGCGGGGATGTCAAGGCTGACGTCGCGCAGCGCCACCACCTCGCCGGGGTAGCGCTTCGTTACCTGGACGAGCTCGACACTCATCCCTGCGAGTCCGTCACCTGCAGACCGGGGTGGATGCCGCGACCGGAGATCTCGACGTAGCCGGCGGCGAACAGCCCGGTGTGGACCGGGATCAGCGTGTGTGGTCTGGCTGCCTCCTGCACCGCGAAGCTGCTGCCCGACGTCGCGAGCAGTGCCGTCACCGGGACGGAGAGCACGTTGCTGGCCTTGTTCTTGACGAAGTTCACGCTGACGGACGCCTGGTCGAGGCCACCGCCCTTCGCGGGCCTGTCGAGCTCGATCGTGACCGGCACGGTCGCCGATCCGGAGCCGCTGCCGCCGGACCCGCTGCCCCCGCCGCCACTGTTCCCGCCGCTGCCACCGGAACCCGACGAGGACTGTGCGACCGGGCTGACCGCGGTGATGCGTCCACGCGCGTAGCTGCCGTTGGGCATCTGAACCGTGACGTGCTCCCCGACCGTCGCCTCGGACTGCGAGCTGGCGCTGAGGTCGACGGTGACGACGAGCCTGGTCGAGGAGGTGCTGAGCACCGCCACGGCGCTGCCGCCTCCGCCGCCGGTTCCGGCGTTGCCGCCGTGATTGCCGCCGGTGTTCCCACCGCCGGTGCTGCCGGTGCCGGTGTTCCCGCCGCCGTGATTGCCGCTACCGGTGTTGCCTGCGCCCGCGTTGCCGCCGCCATGACTGCCGCTGCCGGTGTTGCCACCGCCGTGATTGCCGCCACCGTGAGCGCCGCCACCGCCGTTGCCGCTTGACCCGGGGTTGTGCGACGACGGGTGCCCCGATGAGGAGCCCGGCGAGTGCGCCGGGTGTTGTTGCGCGCGCAACTCCTGCGCCTGTTCCTGGACCAGCCGCATCAGCTGCTGCAGCGTCTGCTGGCTGAGGTTCCCGCTGCCGGAATTGTTCGAGCCCGGCGCGTGACCACGCGTGGGCGTGGTACCCGTCCCGTGTGTTGTCGGGGTGTGACTGGGCTGGGTCGTCGTGCCGGTCGTTGTCGTTGCCGGTGTGGTTGTGGTCGCCGGCGTCGTGGTCGTGGTCGGCGCCGTGGTCGTTGTGTCGGTGGTCGTCCCCGTGGTCGTCGGCGTCGTGGTGGTCCCCGTTGTCGTCGTGTCGGTTGTCGTGCCCGTGGCCGATCCCGCCGTCGTGTCGGTTCCTGTCGGCGTCGTCGCCGGGGCTGCCGCAGGCGAGTAATCGACGTACACGGGTGCGGAGTGCAGTGCGGGCTCGTAGCTCGACGGCGTGCCGCCACCGCCTCCGCCGCCCGTTGACCCGACCGTCGTGTCGACGGCCTGGATCATCTGCGGGCCGGGCAGGAAGACGACCTGGCCGAGCGTGAGCTTGCCCGTCTCGGTCTCGCCCAGATGCGCCTGGAGCGCCTTGATGCCCGCGGTCGTCGCGGTCTGCCAGGTGTCGTCGACGACGATCCCGTCGGGGTTGTATCCGAGGGCGACGAGGTTCCGGTTGAGCTCGTACACGTCGGGTCCGGTGGTGTCAGACGCCCTCAGCTCCCGGTACGCGGGCGTCGAGCCGTTCATCAGCATCACCGGCCTGTTGTCGACGTCGAAGAGCGTGTGACCGG
>Ga0123356_10005440_pt1 | contig 12957 bp, 14 predicted proteins | sample TergutEmb28metaG_2_FD_92546 | JGI IMG/M metagenome (GOLD analysis project Ga0123356, IMG submission 92546) | Embiratermes neotenicus P3 segment gut microbial communities from Petit-Saut dam, French Guiana - Emb289 P3 | ecosystem: Host-associated > Arthropoda: Insects > Digestive system > Gut ... | reverse complement strand
TTCAGCGATAAGAAAATGAGAGATGAGAAAGAGGAGATCTGAAATGAAGAAGTTCTTGAATCGTCCGGAGAATGCTGTGGAGGAAATGGTTGAAGGACTTGCGGTCCTGGACCCGGGTGCCATGCGATTGCCGGGACACAAGGTTATGATTCGGGCGGATTCGGAACAGTTACGCGAGCGGCAAGTTGCCATCGTTTCCGGAGGCGGAAGCGGGCATGAGCCCGCGCATGCGGGTTACATCGGTGCCGGAATGTTAAGCGCCAGCGTGATTGGGGCAGTCTTCACTTCCCCAGACACCGATTCCATCGTTGCTGCGATCAAAGCAGTTGCCGGCAAACCTGGAACCCTCCTGGTAGTCAAAAACTACACCGGTGACCGGCTTAACTTCGGCCTTGCGGCCGAGATCGCGCGATCTGAAGGCATCCCAGTCGAAATGATTGTCGTGCACGACGATGTCGCCTTGAATGGAAACGGTTCTGCCACAGGCCCTCGAGGCCTCGCGGGCACAATCTTCATTCACAAAATCGCGGGCGCCGCGGCCGCTGAGGGCATGCCCCTGGCCGAAGTGGCGGCAATCGGGAGAGCTGCCATCGCGTCTTTAGCGACCATGGGAGTCTCGTTGTCGGCCGGTACCTCGCCTTCAGTGGGCAAACCGAGCTTCGAGCTCGGGGACAATGAAATGGAAGTCGGGCTCGGCATCCACGGGGAGCCGGGCGTCACGAGAACGGATCTGCGGCCCGCAGACGAGCTGAGTGAGGCACTTTTGGCGGAGATTCTAAAGTACGGAACATTTGGTGACGAACGGCGCGTCGTGGTTATGATCAACAACCTCGGCGCAACCACCGAAATGGAGCTTGCCATCCTCGCTCGCCACGTCGTGCCGTTTCTCGAGAAGAAAGGCTTTACCGTGGAGCGTTTGTACGCAGGGACATTCTTGTCATCGCTTGACATGGCGGGCGTCTCAATTTCCGTGCTCGGGGTGAGCGACCGCTGGTTACGCTGGTTGGACGCGCCAACGACAGCTCCAGCGTGGCCGAACATGCGCAGGCAGCCTCCGCGGACCGCTGTTGCATCATCGCAGATGGAAACAACCGTTATTGCGCAAGCCAGGTCTGCTGGCCTCGGACAGACTCGATCCGAGATGGCACCTAAACTCAAACGGATGATCATTGCCGCATGTGAGGCGCTTATTGAGGCAGAGCCCGAATTGACTGAAATGGATCGCATCACGGGCGATGGCGATCTTGGCACCAGCATGAAACGCGCCGCTATAGCCATACAGGAAAAGTTAGAGTCATACCCACTTGACGATATTCCTGCCACGATCAAAGCGTTGGGGCATACGCTTCGGCAAGAATTGGGCGGGTCCTCCGGACCGCTATATGGAGTCCTGTTTCTTCGCTGCGGAAGAGTTCTCGAACAGAAGGGCGTCATCGGGTTAGCGCAGTGGGCAGAGGCAGTCGAAGAGGGTAGCCGTGCGATCAGCCAACTTGGAGGCGCCAAGCCCGGCGGCCGCACGATGCTGGATGCACTGGATCCGTTTGTTAGGTCCTTGAAAACAGCGGCAGGGAATGCATCTCTGGGCGCACTCTCAGCTGCGATTGAGGAGGCCAAAAAGGGCGCCGATCAGACGGCACAGATGAAACCCAGCTTGGGAAGATCCAGCTATCTCGGGTCGCGCGTGCTAGGGCACCGGGATCCAGGAGCGGTCGCAGTTGTCACCTGGTTAGATGCGGCCTGCCGGGCGCTTCTCGAATTCAGGGGGAATATCCCGAAGGAATCCTGAGTGGGTCTTCGAGCTCGAGTTCCCGGCGTGCGCTTCTCACAGAGCGCCGTTAAAAAAATGGAGTCCGAAGTCGTAGTCACAGCGCCTTTCAACGACGATGAGACAAGTGGCTAATTTGATCCAATTTACATAACCCAATCCGACTCGCAAGTTGTCGGTCCAACTGGGATGGAGTCGAAAGCCCCCAATTCCTAAACCGTTGGTTGGCAGTTCGACTCTGCCCGGGGCCTCCAATTGAATCAATCACTTACGCTCACCTGTTCGAGATCGAGCATGAAGGTCATTCTCATCGTCGCTCTCATCTTCAGCATCGCCGGTGGAATCGCCGCTTAATGCGCAACAACTTTCGTGTCACACACGGATTGAAGTCAACACGCGTGCGGCCATTGAGGGCACTTCTGGCGAAAGGGAGGAGGAGCCCATTGGATCAAAGCTCGGCCCACTTGCGATCCTCTGTCACGTTGCCGAGGGTCGCGGTTGCGGCAGGCTCGATATCATGCACATAGAATTTCCATGCGCCGCCACCACGCTGCCGTCCCCACACGAAGCCAAGCCCAGTGTAGGTGAGACCGGATTCGCAATAGAAGTACTCGGCAGTAGGGGGGACGCCTACACCACGACCCGCATCTTGGATCATCAGTCGTTTAATCATACGGTTGACAACCCCCACCCCACCGCTAGTGGCAACATTTGCGTGGAAAAACCATAAAGCGCCCGAATGTCGCACCACTGAGACCGTGCAGCCCGACAGCGGACCTGTCACCGCAAAAGTTGCCCCGCCGTCCAACTGCATGAACGTCACATCTCTAGCGCTCCAGGGCAGGAAGCGCAAGTTTGGAAAGGCACCGCCCGCGGCCGGCGAATAGGTCACTTGTCGCTTCTTATTCGTAAGCCCCACTTTGCTCAACGCGATTCGACCCCAGTCTGCCGTAGTTTTGGTTCCCAGCGGACTGGACAACCTCATCGTCACGTTGCTGACATGAGTGAATTGTATCGATCTTCCGTGTGCTGTATTGGCAACTGGGGCAGTGGCGGGAGTAACGGCAGGCGCAAGATTTTCGCCACCATAGAGTTGTATCTCGTGAATTCTGCAGTAGCCCTTAGGATCGTTCATGAAGGCTTGAAAGGACATGAAACCTCATCGCACGAACTTATGGTGGCGACCGAACACTACGACCGGGGATTGCAATTGTACATCAAATGGGGTATCGCCCTACAATTTTAGCGGAACTCCATCGAACTCCATTTATGAGAAACTGCCGAAGGATACGTTCAAGATCGTTAGTCACTCTCGAGTTCTGCGGGCACGAGGAGGTGCATGGTGCGCACACCGCTCGGCCGGCGAGCAGGTTAGTGGTAGCAGTCTTGAGGCGGCGGGCGCTCGATCCGAGCAGGACAAATCTCCGTCGCGTGGTTTCGATAGCCCGATGCAATTCGTTGAGCAGTGACGGCACGCGCTGCACTTCATCGAGGACCACCACGCGTCGCAGCCAGATCGCGCATCTCTGCCGCTAGCAGTCCGGGTTGGCATCTGCAGTAAATTGTAAACCCATGCCGGCCAGGGATCCTCTCGGTTCAGCACGTTCAGCACCTCAGCAGGGCAGTGGCAGGAGCCAATTGCATTGGCTCCTGCTAGAAAACCGTTTTCCCAGCCTGCCAAGCGGCCGCGCGAAATCAATCGTGCCTGGTTGAGGTATGGTCGTAGTCAATTTCAGATACTCCTTGTTCATTTCCAGGTCAGGACCTGGCCGTTATCTTCTCGAGCAGCGCCTCGTCCGGCTGCGACAGATCGAGGGGTTCGGCGTAAGGCTGCCCCTGGCTCAGATCTCCGGTGGGCCAATAGACTTCGATCATGTTGCCGTCCGGATCCTCGAAATAGAAGGCGAAAGACACGCGGTGGTTGAATACGGACTTGATCGGGATATTCTTCTCCACAACGCGTGCGTGGAAAGATCGAAACTCCGCGAGTGAAGAGACCTTGAAAGCGATGTGAACGAATTCGGGGATGGCGAACAAGGCTATTTCGTGCGATTCCTCATGCGGACGGCTGCTCAGGAAGGCAGACGCTCCGAGTGGATGGTCAGGCGTGCTCCCGCCAACGATCTCCATGCCGAGAACGTCCCTGTAAAATTCCGCCGACGCCGCCGGGTTTGTGGCGCGTAATCCAACGTGGCCGATACCGGTGTTCTGCCGGCCAACCTGCTTCCCCCTGGAAGCCTCCTTGGTCAACGATTCCTTCCTACCACTCAAGCGGGTATGCAAAGCATTCAGAGTTTGTGTCATCATCGTGTTCTCCTGTTCTCAGTTTTCTCTTACTTCTTGCGGCTACTAATTCGATGACGGAGCTGCGCGCGTATCTAAGCAGTAATTCTCACGGGCAATTAGCAGGGCTTATCACGCTTGGCCCGACTGCCGGGAGCGGCTTTTGGACGCGTGAGAAAGAAACCGGGCGCGGCTGTTGAAATCTAAAATCTAACCTTGAGCTATGGCACGCTGATGCTTTTTGCATACAACGCCAGGAACGAGGCACCCGACAAAGGACGGGAGAAACAACAAAGAGCTGCCCAAAAGACAACCTTCGGTGCAAGTGCTTGTCAACTTCGGCCTCGACTTCCCGGGGTCTGTCCGCAGCTGCTCAAGGTAGGGGAATACTGTTGGTCGGCAGTTCGACTTATTTAAGTTAGTTTGGGCGTCGCGATATCACTACGACTATGCGCGCGGTGATATCGTCGCCGCCATTCGTCAACTACTCACGATTCGCAACCTCGAAATCGATCTGGTCGGTGCCAATGCCGGACTGGCGATGCTGGAGGCCGGCAGCGCCGATGGGGTCATCGCCTATGATGGTCTGCGCCTTCGCGGGGAGACCTTCGTTTCCTTCGAGCGCAAGGCGTTACGCTACAAAGATCAGGGACAATCTGCCCATCTGCTCAAGTACCAGCACCTACTGAATCGTGTTCGCCACTGAATTGCAACCGGAGTCACGGTTCGTGATCATTTTTTAGTTCTGATAATTTGTGCGCGCGCTATCTCGATGTCGCGGCTGGCTGCTTCCGCGCGGAATTCTACCTAAGTTAGCCTCGCGCTCTGCATGTAGGTAGCATGGGAGCAGCCCGAAAGCTCGGTGAAAGGCCGTGTCGAGCGTAGGCCTTCTCCTGCTTTGGTATTGGCGCGACTGCGCTGTCGATCGCTGGCTCGGCCGCCCAACGTCAAAGACGAAGAATGTGTTGGCAGATACGATAACTGCCAATTTGCCTGATTTGACCCAACTTAGATGACCGAATCCGTACTTGCAAGTTATTGCTCTAACTAACTAGGATAGGATGGAGTGGAAAGCCCAATTCCTAAACCGTTGGTCGGCAGTTCGACTCTGCCGGGGCCTCTACTCAGAAACCTGCGCCGGCCGTCGGGAAAGGAATTTCAGTTCACGATCGGCTTTGTATCCGCGGGGGCTTTCGGCTCTTTCCGCGTCTCTTCCGCGTCCACCGAAAACAGCATGTAGTGATCGAAGCTGTGCTTGCGGTAATACCGATGCCGGCGAAAATCCAGATAGATCTCAGCGCTCTTGGGCAGCCAGAGTTGAACATTCTTCTTCGAAAATGGCACCGGTCCGTATTCCACAACCTGATGCTCACCGGCCAGCCTGATCTGTGGAACCGGGTTCACAAGTTCGGACTCAATCCGCACGATTTGAAACCTGTCAGCGGTGATCCATGCCCGCCCCTTGAGTTTCAGCGCGTAGACCGTGGAGCCGACTAGGTAGTCATGCATCCGCGCCGGGCGGTCGTCGCGCTGCTTGAAGTGAACCAGCCACGTGGCCTGTCCCTGCCACTCACCCAGACCTTCGCACACGATGTCGAAGTTGTCCCGCATCGCTGGGTGAAACACCAGCGCCAGGGTAGCAAAACCGCTGCTCGCAATGCGATCCGGAAAATTGGCAAGGCCAACATGCTCCGAGCGATATTCCTCCACGGAAATAGAACCCGGTGTCGACCTCGACACCGACACCGACGCTACATAGTTAAACGTCCTCGTCTCCCTGGTGATCGGTTCGCCGACTTCATCGAGTTGTTCGTGCAAGAGATGCTCAATCGCTGCAATACGCGACACATCGCCAATGAATTCCTCGACACGCGCCCCGCTCTGCTGGATCACGTTTTCGAGCGGGCAAGTCACGCCCGTCGCGACGAAAGGCCGATTCGCATCAATCCCCGCCGGTTGCCACGGCCGCAAAGAGAAGGTCGGCTCTGCCGCGGCAATCATGGGATCTACACCCCCGACTTTCGCCGAGCCGGGCGGCACCGTCTCCACGGTCTCGCCCGACGCCGTATCCGGCGCCTCCAGCTCCGCGATCAGCTCTTTAACCTGTGGAACAGTCGGATTCTTCGGTGCCGCCTGTACGAAGTCCTTCAGCGTCTGGATCCCTTCTCGCTTCTGGCCCAGATTCACCAGCGCCTCTCCCAAAACCACTTGCGACGCGGTGGCCTCGCCCCTTCCTTTCTCGATGGCAATCTTTGCCTGGTCCCGCGCCTTGTCGAATTTCCGCTCCTTCAAATAGGAAGCCGCCAGCAGATCATGCGCGACCCAGTAATCGGAATCCGCCATGATCGCTCTCTCCAGGCTCGACACCGCTCTGCCGTAGTCTGCCTGCTCGAGTCCCACGCGCCCCAGCAACGTCAGCGCCTGCACGTTGTGCGGACTCAACGTCGTCGCCGTGCCCAGATATCCGCCCGCCCGCCCGTAGTCTTTCTTTTCGTAAAAAACGTATCCCAGCAGAAAATTTAAATCTGGATCGCCGGGCGCAAGCTTGTACGCAGCCTCCAGATTCTTGTCAGCTTCATTCCACTTGCCCGACTTCAGTGCCTGGACCCCATGCTTGGCGTTCTTGCGCGCCTTCTTAGGCAGGACTGCTTCTTCCAGGCTCAGGTTCACGGCTTCTGGATCCTTCTCGAGATTCACCTCCAGCCTCACCGGAGCCCAAGGACTGATGACCTGTACCTCCTTGTGGGCCGGGAGATATCCAACTGCACTTACCGCTACGTCGTAGTGTCCCGCCGGAAGATCGCCAAACACCACTTCCGACAACTCATTGGTGGTTTGCCAGTTCACTGTCAGGAGCGCTTTGCTCGTCAGCTGCACCAGCGATTGCCGGTCGAGTTTCTTGTTCTTGTTGGTAAAGACAGTCACCTGAAGGGTGGTCCCTTGGCGATTCCCGTAGCGGGTGATCGTCGTGGTGCCACTGGTAGGATCGTTAAACGGGTCGATTCGCTGTCCAACCGCTAGTGGGCTGCTCGCAAGGATGAGTGCGAATGTCCCGAGAATCCCAGGCAGGAAAACAGCGCGAGCTGCACTCTGGCGCACCATGGGCTTGCCCCGGAGAAGTTTCTCACCATAGTCGGCGAGGGTCAATCGGACTTTGTCCCAGTATGCGCGCGCTTGAGTGATTCAGTGCGGGGGAATCAGGCAAATTGTTATGTTTCCCCTTGGCCCTTGTGGCTCTCGACCGACAGCTTCCGCAGGGACAGCCGCTCCCGATGCGCCAGCAGCAATCCCGAGGGCACCACAGCCGCAAAGGTCACCAGCCAAAGCAAAATCCCGCAGCTCGCAGCCAATTCCGGAGGGACGTCAAAAACGCTCGACAGGGTCGCAATCGTTGCCATCTGAGAACCGCCGCCCACGGCCGGCAGTTGCACCATCGACCCCAGCATGCTCGAAAACATCAGGATCAACAGCTGCGACACGGGAATGGCCAGCGCATCCACGCCGTAAGAACGCGTAACTTCCTGGTAAGCCAGCGCGATGAGGTACCACATCCCAACGGAAACCAGTGTCAGCCACAACAAAGACAACGGCCCATGAATGGTATTCAACCCCATGCCGAACTCGCGGACTTTCGCCGCCAACTTCTGTTCCACGTTGGACGACAGATTGGGGAATCTTCGGGCAACCCATCCCAGCTGCCAGCGCTCAATCCATGCTGCCACGCGCTCGCCGTTGCGGCGAATTTCGATGGCCGCGATCGTCGTCGCGGCCACGATGCCGGTGAGCACAAATCCAATTTCGCGGAAACGGAGGTAATACTCCGGATGCGGAATCGAAGGCAGCGCGCTCGGCAGAAAGATGGCCAGCAGCATCAGCACGGTGAAAGCGCCGATATCAAAAATGCGCTCGACACCCCACACCGCGATCTGCGAAGACACCGGAAGATCGGTGCGCCGCGCAATCAGATACGGACGAATAAACTCTCCGGCCCGGCCCAACAGTGCCAGCCCGGTGAAACCGACCAGCGTCGGCGATACCAAATCGACGGTCCGGGTCTTCGGACGCGCCGGCTTCAAGAAAATCTTCCATCGCCACGCCCTCATCCCGTACCCCAGATAAATCAGCGCAATCCCATGCAGCACATGGAGTTTATTGATCCGGTGCGTCTGGCTCCAGAACGTGCCCCAGTCAAAAGTCCGCCAGTGCCGGTATTGCAGATAAACCAGGACCGCCAGGATGAGGAACACCACCACACTGGCCAGAATTCGTTTCTTATCCATGTAGGGGAAAAGCTCCGCGCCGCGGCCCCAGCCACGCGCGGTGGGAAACGGCACACCCAAAAGTAAACGAGCGGAGCAAGAGGGTCAAACCGTCACTGGCAAGAATCGGCCCGTAGCGCCGGCGTCCCCGCCGGCTGTCGGGAGCGCACCCTGCGCTCCGCCCGTCCCAATCCACCGATCTGTGGGCGGGCTTGTCGTTCGGAAGCTTCAAATCGAAGCGAAATCCAGAAGCCCTTGTCATTCCGACGGGCTCGCGGAAGGAGCTAAGGAGCGATCTTCTCTTCGAGCGCCGCTCGGGCGAGGGCGGCTCGTCTTCGCTGCTGCTACCGTAGAAGGCTTGGCATCTCTTGCCGCAGTCCCGGTTCGTGAAGCGGATGCCTTCTGGTGCGCGATCTTCTTCTTATTAAAGTCCTTCACCACCCGCGCCACGTAAGCCCGCGTCTCGTAATAGGGAGGCACCCCGCCGAACTGCTCCACGCGCTGCGGCCCAGCGTTGTAGGCCGCCAGCGCCTTCACCACATCGAAGTTGTATTTTTCGAGCAATTCCCGCAGATACTTAGCCCCGCCCTCCACATTCGACGCCGGATCAAACGTATTCGGCACGCCCAGTTCCGACGCCGTCCCTGGCATCAGCTGCATGAGCCCCTGGGCCCCCTTCGGTGATACGGCCCGAGCATTAAATCCGCTCTCCGCCTTAATCACGCTGTTCACTAGATCAGGATCCAGTCGATACCGCCCGCTAGCCTGGTTGACCACTGTGGAAAGGTCCGTCGTCGAGGTGGCAGAAAATCGGGAAGCCGAAAGCGGAGAGCTGGAAGCCGCATGTAATTCGGGAAGGGAGCGCGCTTCGGCATCAGGTAGATCCGCTGGCGCCGCCTCAAAATGATCAATCTCCGATGTCGGCACATCCACAAAACTCGACCCGTCGGCATTCACATAAAGCCGAGTAACGCTGCCAACAACCTCTCGCCGCTCATGCTTAATCGAAAACCCATTCTTCAACATCGCCACATCGCTGCCAAAGCAGGGAAGCGCCGCCACCGCAAGCGCTGCGATGATCCCTAGGGCACGAAATGGTTTCAAACGCCTCATCTGCTCTCTGAACCACCCACGACTAACGACCAACGACGATTTCCTCGACCACCGCAGCCACTCCGCAAGCATCGTTGCCGCGCGTCACCCTCCACCCCCGCTCCCGCAGTTCTTCGCACGCATTTCCCATAATAACCGGATGTCCCGCGAATTCAAGCATTTCCACATCATTATGATTATCACCGACGGCCATGATCTCCTCGCGCCCATAGCCGCGATATTTGGCCCATCGTTCCAGGGCATGGCCCTTCGAGCAGGCGGCATTCAGCACGTCGATCATCGTCAAATCCCGCGCTGGATACTCGGTCCGCAAGACTGTAACCGTCCCGTCCATTCCAGCGGAGTTGACTGTTTCCAGTGCCGTGCTCATCCGCGCCATCGAACCGCAAAACATCGCCTGCACCGGATCGGTCACTAGCGCCCGCTCAATCGGGACCACATATTCGATGTAATCCATATTTTTCTCAAGCCAGCGGCGGATGCTCGCTCCCGGTTCATCGATCCGTTCCAGCACGACTGCGCCCTTCGTCTCTTTATCAAAGGTAAGAACGGTATGGCCGCGGTACTCTTGCATTACCCCACACAGCCTCCGACATTTCTCCATCGGCATCAGGTCGCGATGAAAGGTCTCCCCGCTCAACGACCGCGTCACCGCGCCATTCGAACTGATCAGCCACAAATCAAACCCCAGTTGCCTCGCAATCGGTAGGGCAAAGGTATGCCGCCGCCCGGTCACAAGCACAATTTCGATCCCCGCCGCATGCGCCCGCCGCAGTGCCGCCAGGTCGCCCTCGGAAATCCGAAATTGTGGATTAAGCAGCGTCCCGTCTATATTGGTCGCCAGCAGCCGGATCGAAGGTTTGAAACTAGTCACCATTTTAAATTCTAACATCCGGGGGTGGTTGGGGAGGTTACCTTAGGCCCCCTAGCCCCCGCCAGCGCGGATTTTACTGGCGCCGGGTACACACGACCAGAGCAAGTTGCTCTGGATCATGGGAAAAAGCTCGTGCGAAAATAAGCTTGCGATGACCCGCGCGCGCAATCTCTTCGCCGGTCTTGCCGCGATCACCTTCGCCGCCGTCGCACTCGTGTCCTGCCCCTCAAGCAATCCTAACGCCAGCCGCGTTCTGATCAGCATCGCTGTAACCCCCACCACCGCTAACGCGGCGACTTACCCCAATGGCCAAGTCATCTTCACTGCAACCGGTACTTTCAGCCTGCCTCCCATCATTGCCCCGTTATCCTTTACCGCCCCCTACACAGGCTCCTTTGAGGTCGAGAACCCCGGCAGTCAAACCATCGCGACGATCATAGCGACCGGCACCGGAACCATCACCGTGCAATGCGCACCTCGAGCCGCAGGCAACGTCAACATCACCGCCAGCGCCGCCTCCAACAACCAATCCGGCACGGTCGTCACCGGCAACGCCCAACTCACATGTCCGTAGAATTTGTCCAAGAAGACACCCGCTAGCGGCGAAAGATACCGGATGGCGAAAGCCGCGAAGGCGTCGAACGAGCCCTGGAGGGCCGAAACGAACCGCTGCGACGCAGACTTCGTCGAGTTCGACTGACAGAGGCCCGTGATTCCAACCGTTGTGGCGCAGACGGAACCTTGCCCCCGCGTGAAACCTCACCCTTCGATAGCTCGCCAGCTCAAGCTTGCACTCTGCCCAACACTTCGCCAGCCTTGCGAAACCACGGCCGCTCGATTCTCCGCAGATACCCTGGCATCGTTGCCTTCTTGTCTAGAATCCTCTGCGCCCACTCTCGCGCCTCGGCTGCCCGCCCTTGGGCTTCCAGAAACAGCGCGTAGCGGTAGTACGTCTCCGACGAAGTGGAAAGCTTCACCGCCTCCCGAAACATCGCATCCGCTTTCTGGCTTTGTCCCGTCTGCGCGTAAGCCCATGCCAAAAGACCCTTGGCACGATGAAGATCGTAATCCGGGTCCTCGGTCACCGTCTGCTCCAAGTCGGGCACAGCGGCGGCATAATCTCCAAGTTCGATCTCCGCAATCCCACGCCGGTAAACCGGATCCACATGATCCGTCCGCGGTGTAATCGCCCGGTCAAACGCCGCACGCGCTTTCGCGTAGTCCCGGTCATCCAGGTAGAGCTGCCCGAGTTCCTCGTAATTTCCCGGCGACGGATTATCCAGTATCTCTCGCTCCAGCTGATGAATCCGCTGCCGCCGGGGAAACATCTGGAACGAGTTCCGCAGCAGTCCGGCATCCGGAATCACCTCCACCACGATGTAAACCAGCGCCCCTACCCAATGAAACAGAATGATCCACAGCCAGTAGAAGTCGGGCCGCCGCCGGATAAAGTGGACAAGCGCTACCACCCGTAGCGCAATTCCCCACCACGAGAACGCGAAGAAGAGAAATGATCCCATTGTGTGAAAGCGCACTATAACACGCGGATTTCCACAAATGTCGCTCCGGGGAATCTCCTTGCTTCCTTGCGTGCCCCGTGTCGCTAAATTAGATGATCGTAAGCACTATTGAACCTATAAGTTCAAAGAAAGGCCACTCCTGCAACCCATTCTGTGTCTGCGCTGCCGCCGTGATATCGAATCCGGAGACAAATCGATCGCCGTCTCCATGTTTGCTCAGAATGTTTGCACAGACCCGTAGATCTAAGACCGCGCCAGAGGCCGTCCGCCAACCGCATCTGCTTCTGCCCGCAATGCCGCGACGTCTCTCTCGCTATGGGAATGCCGCCCGAAGCCGCCCTCAACATAACATTGTTGCCTGGGAAACATCCGCGACCTGGTCAGCGCACAACCCCTCACTCAATCAGGCCGCTTGGCCTCCGCGGACTCATCGGCCTCCTCCCCACTCGAAAAGCCGAAGAATCGCCCGCACGTTTCCGCCATACAGGCGGGCTCGAAAAAGGTGGGGTGCGATCGTGTAGCCGCAGACGCATTCACCCGGGTAGGCACTTTCAGTGCCCAGTGTCCGCTCCTAAACGTCATCCGTGCCCCATCCTAAAGTTGTGCAGGTTGCGACGTTTAGGGTGGGGGACGCAGGAAAACGACTACTGACCCTTGGCATCCGCGTTCTTCTTTGCGAACGCTCGCACATAATTCACCAAGTCCCAAGTCTCATCGTTTTTGACGCGTTCCCCTTCGGCCGGCATATCATTGTGGCCATTCTTGATGATGTAGAAAATCTCTCCGTCCGTGCGGTCTTTGAGCATATCGGAATTCGTGAAGTCCTCCATCGTGAGCTTCATCTCTTTGGCAGTCTCGCCCTTCCCGTCACCGTTCTTACCATGACACATTTCGCAATCCATCGCCCACCACCTTTTGGCGCGGGCGAGAGACTCGGGCGAAGCGGCCACTGGATTCGCCTGTTTGGCGGCCGACACTGGAATTCCTTGATACGACGGCGTCTTCTCGGTTGTAGCGTTCGAAGGTGGTTTTTTCGGGGAGAAAGCTGCGAGCAACACCAGGAGTGCTAGAAGAAGCAGTTTTCGGTACACGGGGACCTCCTTCTGAGCCAGGACTCGATTACAGGGAATTGTAGTTCTGAGG
>Ga0123356_10005439_pt1 | contig 12958 bp, 13 predicted proteins | sample TergutEmb28metaG_2_FD_92546 | JGI IMG/M metagenome (GOLD analysis project Ga0123356, IMG submission 92546) | Embiratermes neotenicus P3 segment gut microbial communities from Petit-Saut dam, French Guiana - Emb289 P3 | ecosystem: Host-associated > Arthropoda: Insects > Digestive system > Gut ... | reverse complement strand
GAAGAGAAGCGTTCGCCGTTATGGGCAAATATCTTTGCGGATCAGAAGCGGAAAAATCTTCAATTGTGCCTTACAGATTGGAAAGAACACTTAGCCCTATGGGTACTGTTGCACGTGGTGTATGCGGTGTTGATGGCGGCTGCCTTGTCAGTGTTGATGAACTTACAGCAATCGAAAAAAAAGATGGTAAAATATTTAACACAGCGCAGGATGGCAGGGTTCAAGAACTTGCTCCAGATACGCCAGTGTCCATGAACTTCTGGGGTTTTTCACCTGATATACTGCCGCATTTTCAAAAATATTTTGATGAGTATTTAAAAACTTTTACTGCGGATATTCCCGGGCAGATTAAAAGCGAATGTTTTATTCCAAAAGCTGTAGACCATTTTATTAAACAGGGGATAACTAAAGTAAAAGTTCTGTCTGCCGATTCAGACTGGTTTGGCGTAACTTACAAAGAAGACAGAGAAGCGGCAGTAAAAAAACTTGACGAAATGACAAACACTGGTGTATATCCGTCGCCGCTTTGGTAAGAACATTAAAATTGGAGAAAATGAGATAAAATGGAACAGATTAAATTAACTGCTATTGGATTTGTTTTAGGTGTTACAGCTGTAATTCCAGGTTTCTCTGTTGCGACAATGGCAGTTGTATTTAATGTGTACGATCGCCTTATAAATATTATTGTACCGAATGTAAAAAAAATATTAGCCGCATGGTTATTTTGGCTTCCTTTAGTAATCGGCGGAGCTGCAGGAATATTTTTCTTTAGCAAAGTATTTTCTTTGCTTATGGAAGAGCACAGTGTTCCTACTTATTGGTTTTTTATCGGCGTTATCGCAGGTAGTATACCTCTTATTTACAAAAAAACATGCCTGGAAGCTGCCGCAAATAAAAAGTTTGCGCTTCCATCGCTGCCGTCTATTATTTGTTTTATTCTGGCAATAACCATTATGATATTTATGGCAGTAATAAAACCCGAAGAAGGCACTGTGCTTTATACAGAGCTTACATTGCCTGTGTTTGGAATGCTTACTGCGGCAGGTGCGTTAGCTGCAATTGCAATGATAGTTCCGGGTATTTCAGGGGCTTTCATGCTTCTGGTTATTGGGTTCTACCGTACTGTGCTTCAATCGGTTTCTGATTTAAACATACCTCTTGTAATACCTGTTGTATTGGGAGCGGTTGTCGGGCTTTTATTAAGTGCGGCTTTTGTGCGCTTTCTGCTGTCTAAAGTTCCAAGAGAAACATACGGCGCAGTTTTAGGACTAGTTGCAGGCTCGATTTTTGTATTATACCCAAATGGATTTGGAGAGGGTATTGGAGTAGTTATTTCTATTGCATGCCTTCTTGCAGGATTTACGCTTTCATTTTTAATGAGCAGGCGGAAAACTGTTGAATAAAGATGAAGGTTTGCAAACAATCAGCGCCCGCACAGTGTGTGCTATGTCAGGCGGTGTAGATAGCACAGTTGCCGCTGCCTTAAGCATAGAACAAGGTTATAAATGCATTGGTATGACTTTAAAGCTCCGCAGAGAAGAATCCGGCTGTTCATCAATTCAGGATATAAATGATGCTAAGGCAGCAGCGCAAAACCTTGGCATCGAACATTTTACAATTGACCTTACTTCTGATTTTGACAAACTGGTTGTCCGTCATTTTGTTGAAACCTACGAGCAGGGTGCAACACCTAACCCCTGCATAGAATGTAACCGTAATATTAAATTTAATCCGCTTCATTTGCATTCCAATAATATTACTTATGATTTTTTGGTAACAGGGCATTATGCTCGTGTTACAAAAGATCCTGTAAGCGGCAGATTCCTTTTGCAAAAAGCAATAGATGAAAAAAAAGATCAAAGTTATGTACTGTATTGTTTAAATCAACAGCAGCTGGAAAAATCACTTTTTCCGCTTGGCGGTCTTACAAAAAGCGAAGTTAGAAAATTAGCGGAAAGTAAAAAACTTGTAAATGCGGCAAAAGGGGAGAGTCAGGATATTTGTTTTATACCCGACGGCGATTACGGCAGTTTTATAGAAAAATACACAGGTAAAGAATATCCGCACGGAGACATAGTCGATCTAAACGGAAAAGTTATAGGAAAACACAAGGGTCTTATAAGATACACAATTGGTCAGAGGCGGGGATTAGGTGTTGCGGCTAACACGCCGATATATGTTGTTTCAAAATCAATAGAGGCAAATACTGTCACTCTTGGCGCGGATGAAGCTCTTTACAGTAAATCGCTTTCTGCCAAAGATATCAATTTAATTGCGCTGGATAACCTAAAAAAACCGATGAGGGTAAAAGTAAAAACACGTTACCAGCAAATAGAGCAATGGGCTGCCGCAGAACAAACAGGGGAAGATAATCTGCATATCGAATTTGATTCACCCCAGCGGGCTATTTCGCCAGGGCAGGCTGTTGTAATGTATGATGGAGATACTGTAATCGGCGGCGGAACTATCGTCTGATTCTAAGATCCATCCAGCATTTTTGTTAATGTTGGCGATGCAAACCAGAGAGTAACAGGATCGCTGCTTCTTGTGTTTATCTTTAAATTAATATAACCGCTTGGTAAATCCCAGCAAGTTACATAAGTGCGCATCTCTCTGAGTAATTTTTCATAACGCCCGGTAGGAACTTCGGCTGCAACAGGCGGAGGAAGACCAAACTGGGCTACCAACTCGCTTTGTACCGCTGTATAGCAATGCATTAATTCTTCTAAATTATTGGTATCAAAATAATATGTTCCGCCTTCTAATCCGCTTTTGGAAAAATATACTACCATAAATGCACGAAATCCTGCTAAAGGTACATTTTCATAGATAAGCGACAGGAATCCATTGGATTCTTCGGTATGAACAGGGTTGCCCATTCTGGCTTTAAACGTTTCCATACTTGTTTGCCATGGAAAATTATGGAAAGATACGGTTTTTTCTGTCTGTGCATTCAGCGAAATTGACACAGTCGCCAATACTAACAATGCGATAATAAATGATAACTTTTTAATGGTATACCCCCATTCCATTATCGGAAGAAATGGGGGCAATGTTTACAATTTACCCGTTCTGAGGAATTGCAGCATTCTGTAAGATTGCAGGAATCGAGGCAAAACCACGTTCCAGATCAGCGTCGCTTGGGATATGGTCGTTCATAGTCTTGTTGTTGTAAGACGTATATGCTGTCATATCAAAGAATCCTGTTCCGCTTAATCCAAAGAGGATAACCTTTTTTTTGCCTGTTTTCTTACATTCGATTGCCTCGTCAATTGCTGCCTTTATTGCATGTGAAGATTCAGGAGCTGGAAGGATACCTTCGGTTTTCATAAATTGAATTGCGGCGTCAAAAACATCGGTCTGAACTTCTGCTCTTGCTTCCAAAAGACCATCCTGGAATAATTTTGTTAAAGTTGCATTCATGCCATGATAGCGTAATCCGCCTGCATGATTAGGGGAGGGCATATAACCGCTGCCCAATGTCTGCATTCTGATAAGCGGAGTTGTTTTTGCAGTGTCGCCGAAATCGTACGCATAACGTCCTCGTGTAAATGACGGGCAGGAAGCAGGTTCAACTGCGATAAAACGTGCGTCGGACTTTCCTTCGATTTTATCTCCCATAAACGGAGCAATAAGACCGCCAAGGTTTGATCCGCCGCCTGCACAGCCTATGATGATATCAGGTTTTACGCCGTATTTATCAAGAGCAGTTTTTGATTCAAGCCCTATTATTGTTTGATGAAGTAAAACATGGTTAAGCACGCTTCCCAGAACATAGCGGCATTTATCGGTTTTTACTGCTGTTTCGATTGCTTCGGAAATTGCGCATCCAAGCGATCCGCCTGTGTTTGGATCGCCTTCGAGGATTTTCTTTCCCGATTCGGTTGTATTGGACGGCGAAGGAATTAAGTTTGCGCCGTACGCTTCTATTAATGCTTTGCGGTAAGGTTTTTGCTCGGAGCTGATTTTTACCATATATACAATTAGTTTTAAATCATAAAAAGCGCAAGCCATCGACATTGCAGTTCCCCATTGCCCTGCACCTGTTTCTGTTGTAAGAGATGTAAGCCCGTCTTTTTTTGCATAAAAGGCCTGCGGTCCTGCCGAGTTAAGTTTATGAGAGCCTGAAGTATTTGTTCCTTCAAACTTGTAGTAAATTTCTGCAGGCGTATCTAAAGCTTTTTCCAGATAGTATGCGCGTATAAGCGGAGACGGGCGGTATGCACGGTAGAAATCCTGAATCTCATCAGGGATTGGGATAAGGAGGTTGTCTTCGTCAAGCTCCTGTTGAATTACTGCATTGCAGAACACTGGTGCCAGGTCTTCGGCTGTTACAGGTTGTAATGTTCCAGGATGCAGCATAGGGTCGGGCTTATTTTTCATTATTGCCCTTAAGTTGTACCAATTTTTTGGCATTTCTTCTTCGGAAAGGTAAATTCTGGTTGGGATTTTATTCATAGGAACTCCTTGTTTTGTCACGCACTGTCAGTCATTTTACATGCCCGTGCTATTACATTATTGTGCATTGCACTGTTGTATGCCGGCGATCAGACTCGAACTGATACCCCCTTGCGAGGAGGGGATTTTAAGTCCCCAGTGTCTGCCATTCCACCACGCCGGCTCGTTACAATTCATTTTACTGATTAAAATTAACTTTGACAATAACCCTAATCCGCAGCAAGTCTATAAATCGCTTCGGCTTCGTTTTCTCCCAGCTTGCAGAAATTTCCTATCTGCCCAAAGTGCACAACACGTTTTGCCATTTCAGGGATTCGGGCGGGATCGATATTTGCATCAGAGAACCGTACAGGCATTCCTATTGAACGGAAAAAGTTTTCCATGCGGAAGATTCCTTCATAGGCAGCTTGTTCGTAATCGTAGTATGCGCCGTCCACGCCCCACACCTTTGCGGCAAAGCGAGCAAAGCGTTTAATATTTTCCTGGTTTGAATTGTAAAATGTAAGGTTAAAACGCATCCATGCAGGGAATATAATGGCAAGACCTGCGCCGTGCGCAAGATCAAATAATGCAGACAACTCATGATCCAGCGCATGACTTGCCCAGTCGCCGATGCGTCCTGTGTCGAGTAAGCCGTTGTGAGCAATTGTTCCAGCCCACATAATTTCCGCTCTTGCGGCATAATCGTTGCCGCCGCCGGAAAAGATTTTTTGAGCATTGCGGATTATTGTTCTCATTGCGCCTTCGCAAAGTTCATCTGTAAGTTCTACATTCGGCTCTTTTGTAAAATATCGTTCCATAATGTGAGCCAGCATATCTGTTACTCCGCAAGCGGTTTGATACTGCGGCAGAGTATATGTTAATTCGGGATTTAAAATCGAAAAAGCAGGGCGATTAAAAAGCGAATGCATCCCTCTTTTCCACGGACCTTCTTCGTTTGTAATAACACAGCTTGTGCTTGATTCGCTTCCTGCCGCAGGTATGGTTAAAATAGTGCCGATAGGCAGCGCTTTTTCAGGGGCTCTTTTTCTTTCAAAGAAATCCCATAAATCACCATCGTTTACTGCGCCTACAGCAATCGCTTTTGCAGAATCAATAACAGATCCGCCGCCGACAGCAAGAACCATTTCCAGTTTTTCTTTCTTTGCTATATTGACACCTTCTTTTACCAGCGAAAGACGAGGATTTGGAAGTACTCCTGCCAATTCTACCCACTCGATACCTGATTCTTTTAAACTATTTTTTACTCTGTCTATAAGCCCGCTTTTTACAGCAGAACCGCCTGAATGATGCAGTAAAACTCTTTTAGCGCATTGTTTTTCTGCCAATACTAAAGCTGTTTCTTTTCCAACTTGATTTTCTGTTTCTTTACCAAAAATAATTTTTGTTTTATTACAATATTCAAAGTTCTGCATTGTTTTCTCCTAAACACACTATACAACTTTATCAGTTAATGGTAAACTATTCACATGTCAGGATTTTCCACAAGATTTTGCCGTAAATGTTTGGCGCTGTCTCTGTCACCAGAGGTGATGAATCGCTTTGCCAAAGAAACAAATCCGGGGTATGACCTCCAAAAAAGTTTTGGTTTTTCCAAAGGTCATCCTATCGGCGTACATGAAGCAGCGGATCGTATAGTTGCGGATATGGTAGCTGATGGTTATTATGTTGATTTTGTCGAAACCCTAATGAAGGTAGAAGCCAAAGGTTATATGGGTCATAAATATAACTTTAGGGGTCTTGATGATGTTGTAGGCGATGTTCTGCAGTCGGGATTTTGTTACGATAAAGCTACAGGTCAGTTTTTTGAAGATCAAAGTCAGCAATTAACCCGCAACTGGGGACGTCTTGTAGAAGGTGACGAAAGGCAGATGGCAGTTTTAAGGCTGGATGTGGTTGGAAATACTGCGATTGTAAAAGAAAATCCAAAACAATTAATAGATAAAGTATTCAGCGATTTAAGAAAAATTGTAACAAGAGCTGTTGTTTCCAGGCTGGGACGGCTTTGGACATGGGAAGGCGACGGCGCTTTAGCTGTTTTTATGTTAGGTGAATACAGCCGTCTTGCGATTTTTGCAGGACTGGAAATTATAAATGAAATGTTTGTTTTTAATAAAATGGATAATCCGCTTAATTCTGCAATTAAACTAAGAATAGCGATACATTCAGGTCATCTAACTTACTCCGAAAGCGAAACGCAATTTACAAAAGCCGACACGGTAAAAACAGCTATTACACTGGAGTCAAAAGCTGCTGTTCCCAATTCGCTGGTTGTTTCAGAAAGTCTTGCGATGTCGCAGGATCAGTCTTTATTAAATATTTTCAGCGATTCCAAAGTTGTGCCTAATTCAACAGAAAAGTACAGGATGTATCAGGTGGCTCTGGATCCAAGTTCCAAGGTAAAGGATAAATAGAGGTTTTTATGATCTATGTTTTTTCTAAAAAGGCAGCAGCCCTAAAAACGATCTTTCCAAAAAACAGTGAATTTGTCTCTACTCCTTTAGCTAAACATTCTCCTGGAAGTTCAGATATTACATATATTGACGTTTCCGGTTTAAGTGATGCAGAGTTTAAAAAAGCTATAACTCAAGCAAAAAAAAGCTGCGGCAGTTCTCCATGGGGAGTTGTCGATCCTAAAGGCAGCATAAAAGATCCTTCCGCATTATTTTTTGACGGAGCTAGCGATTATCTGGGATCGAACTTTTTAAAAAGTTCCAAAGGTCTGGATGCCAAGCGTCTTAAAGATGCCATGTCATGGCGTAAAGCTCTTGCTGGAACTGCGTTATCAAACAACGATGATAAATCTGCCGGATCAGCAGACGGCTTTTTAAACTCAGGCGTTAAACTTCCTGCCGCAAGTTCGTTTCCAGGCTGGAAAAAAGTTCAGACAGGCAAGCAGATGCCATTCTATCTTTTATACTGTTCTCTTCAGGGAAAAGCCGCGCTTGAAACTCGGTTAGGAGAAAAAGTTTTATCGCAGGTTCATAAAAAATTTACATCTATGCTTGTTAGCAAATTTAAAGAGGCTGATGGTTTATTCTGGATGGATACTGGCAGAGATTGTCTTTTCCTCATACCTCCGCGCGCAAAGAATGTAGAGATGGCAATTAAAGCCTGTATAGGAATGATAGCCGCATCTCCGCTGCTTGTTTTGGAAACATTAGGCGTTAACATTCCTGCAAATTTTATTTTTGCACTTCATTTTGGCACAATAAATTATAAACCGCCAGGAAAGACAGGCACTGTAGTAAGCGATGCTGTAAATTCTGTTTTTCATCTAGGAGCAAAAAAAGCTGAACCTGGAAGACTTGCAATTTCCGGATCTCTTCCTGATGTCAGCATTCCTAAATCGTGCCAAGATTTATTTATTCCCTCAGGTGAATACGAGGGCAGAAAAATTTGGCAAACGAAAAAATTTAAATACGAAAAAGCTTGGCTGTGAGGTTTTAAAGATGAGCTGGGGGAAAAAAAAAGCCTTAGTCTTTACCTTTAAGCGGGGCATTTATCCTAACGAACAAAAACAATTCACAGAAGATGTTCCCATCAATACATTACTCCCTCCGGAAGGCCATGAAATAGTTTTTCCGCTTTTAATGCATATGGGAACAATTTGTCAGCCGCTTGTTGAAAAAGGTCAGAGGGTACTGCTTGGAGAAAAAATCGGCGATAGCGATGCTCTTATCAGTGCGCCGATACACGCAAGCGTATCAGGAATAGTTAAAGATATACGGCCGCATTTAACAATTGCAGGTTCAATTGTGAATTCCATTATTGTAGAAAATGACGGCAAGTTTGAAGAGCATGAAACTATTAAACCCCGAGAAAGTTATGATGATCTTTCCAGAGAAGAAATAATAAAAATAATCAGAGAAGCCGGAATTGTAGGGATGGGCGGCGCAGGATTTCCAACTCATGTAAAACTTTCTCCGCCGCCTGATAAAAAAATCGATACAGTTATTGTAAACGGCTGCGAGTGCGAACCATATCTAACAACAGATAATAGAATTATGATCGAAGAATCAAAGCGTATTGTTAAGGGATTAAAAGTAATTTTAAAAGTAATTCAGACAGCAAAAGGAATAATTGCTATCGAAGATAATAAACCTGAAGCAATTGAACATCTAAAAGAGTTCTGCGCAGATATTCCTGATATTAAAGTCGCAGTTGTTAAAACAAAATATCCGCAAGGGTGCGAAAAGCAGCTTGTTTACGCAATTACAGGCAGGGAAGTGCCTTCCGGTAAAATTCCAATCGATGTCGGGTGTCTTGTAAATAATGTTGATACTGTTATAGCCATACATCGCTCGATAATTCGTGGCCGTCCTCTTATGCGTAAAGTTGTTACGCTTACAGGAGGCGCAATTAGAAACCCTGGTAATTATAAAATGCGTATCGGCACATTGATAAGTGATTTGGTTGAAATGGCAGGCGGATATAAATATAACCCTGCAAAAATTGTAGTAGGCGGACCTATGATGGGAACTGCAATTTTTGATACTGATGTTCCGATTGTAAAAACGACAGAAGGCGTTATTTTCTTAACCGAAGAAGAAGCGCATATTCCGCCGGAAAGAAACTGTATCCGCTGCGGAAGCTGCGTTGAACGGTGTCCTTCGGGGCTTATACCAACAGAATTAAATGCAGATATATTAAAAGAAGATGGTGAGGCGTTTGTTAAGCATAAAGGTCTTGACTGTATTGAGTGCGGCAGCTGTTCATATATTTGTCCTGCAAAAAGACGATTATCACAGGCAATTCGCACAATCAGGAGAGTAGAGCTTGCAAAATTAAAGGGAGCAGCGAAGTGAAAATAGTAATTAATCAGATAATGACTGTTTCTTCTCCGCCTCACATGTATGGCACTGATACAATCGAAGCGAGGATGCGTGATGTATTAATTGCGCTGTCTCCTGCGTTTTGTATGTCGCTATACCATTATGGAGTTACTGCTTTTTATACAACAGCAGTCGCCGTTTTATCCGCTTTACTTGCAGAATATTTATATCAAAGGGTTATGAATAAACCTGTTACAGTAAATGATTTTAGCGCTGCAATTACAGGTATTTTGCTTGCGTTTAATCTTCCGCCAGATGTTCCGTTGTGGCTGCCTGCAGTAGGAAGTTTTTTTGCAATCATTATTGTAAAACAATTATTTGGCGGACTTGGATCTAACTTTGTAAACCCAGCACTTGCCGCAAGAGCTTTCTTGCTTGCATCGTTCCCTGTTCATATGACAAACTGGACATTTTCTGCAGACGCTGTTACAAGCGCAACATATCTTGCGCAAGTAAAACAAGATCCGTCTTTTTCTCCTGAACTTTCTGATTATTTAGCTCTTCTTTTTGGAAAAGTTGGAGGTTGTATTGGAGAAACAAGCGCAGTTGCTCTGCTTGCAGGAGGAGTATTCCTGCTTGTTAGAAGAATAATAAATTGGCGCATACCTGTTTTTTATATTGGCAGTTTTGCTGTTTTTTCTTTTATTTTTGGAAGAACAGGTTTTTTATCAGGGCAAAATATTTTATTCGAAATTTTAAACGGCGGTTTAATAATGGGCGCTTTCTTTATGGCTACAGATTACGCAACAAGCCCTATTACAACCAAAGGAAAAATAGTAATGGGTATTGGATGCGGGTTTTTAACTGTATTTATTAGATTTTTCGGCGGTTATCCTGAAGGAGTAAGTTACGCAATAATTATTATGAATCTTTTTGTACCGCTTATTGATAAATATGTAAGACCTCGTGTTTATGGACACGGTAAAATTGTTAACAGAAAAAGGGTAAAAGGATGAAGTACATACTAAAGCCTGCAGCAACTCTCTTTATAACAGCGATAATAACTGTTGCAGCTCTTAGTATAGTTTATAATCTTACGCTTGAACCTATAGAAAAACAGAAGAACAGAACGCAGGAAGCGGCAATGAGAGAAGTTATGCCAAAAGCGACTGAATATATAAAAATGGAAACGGAAAAAACAGGTAACATTATTGATGTATACGAAGGTTATTATAGCAGCGTAGCATTAGATGAAAAAATTCTTATAGGTTATGTGGTGCAGCTTTCTCCAGAAGGGTACAGCGGAAATATAGATATTATTGTTGGAGTCTCCGTAGCCGATAACAAAATTTCAGGAATGAGAGTGCTTCGTCATACAGAAACGCCTGGTTTGGGTGCGCTTGCAGTTAAAGAAGATTTTTACAGACGTTATGAAGACAGAGAACTTATGCTTCTTGGGGTTGTAAGATCATCTCCAGGTGAAAATGAAATTCAAGCGATAACAAGCGCTACAATTACTACAAAGGCAATAACTAACGCAGTTAATGAGGCTATCGAATGGAGTTTAGCAATGAATAGGGGTGAAGAATGAATTATATACAGTTAATTAAAGACGGCATTTTTCATAAAAACCCTGTATTTGTTCAGGTTCTAGCGCTTTGTCCGCTGCTTGCAGTTACAACTTCTGCAATTAATGCAATCACTATGGGGCTTGCTACCACCGCTGTTATGATTTGTGCAAGCGCCGCCATTTCTGTTGTTAGAAAATTAATTCCAAACGAAATACGAATTGCCGCAGCTGTTGTTATTGTTGCAGGTTTTGTAACCGTGCTTCAATTACTGCTGGACGCGTATGCGCCGCCTGATATAACTGCAGCGCTTGGTATTTTTATTCCTCTTATTGTTGTAAACTGTATTCTTTTTGCACGCCTGGAATCATTTGCTTCTAAAAATAAAATATTTGCATCGATGATAGATGCTCTTGGTATGGGATTAGGTTTTACTTTAGGTCTTTTTGTTGTAGGCGTTGTGCGTGAGTTTTTAGGCAGCGGCTCTGTTTTTGGCGTAGAGCTATTGCATGATCAAAATGCGCATATGTTAATTATGATCATGCCTGCAGGCGCTTTCTTTACGCTTGGAATGATTATTATGATACGCAAACATATTCAAATTTTAAAATTGAATGCTAAAAAGAAGGTGGGTAGATAATGGAATACTTTTTTATACTCATCGGCGCAATTTTTATAAATAACTATGTTCTGGTTCAATTTTTGGGAATGTGTCCGTTTTTTGGAGTATCCAAAAAAACAGAAGCCGCCATTGGTATGGGGCTTTCTGTTATGTTTGTTATGACGCTTTCTTCTTCAATTACATATCTTTTTTATAAATTTGTTTTATTGCCATTAGATATTGTCTATCTTAGAACTATTGTTTTTATCCTGATAATTGCTTCGATTGTGCAATTTGTCGAAGTTTTTATGAAAAAAATGTTTAAAGTGCTTTATGCTATGCTTGGAGTGTATCTTCCGTTAATTACTACTAACTGCGCAATTTTTGGCGTTGCGCTTATCAATACAAAAAGCGATTTTACATTTGTAGGAGCAATTGTAAATAGCATTGGCGCTGGAGCCGGTTTTACTCTTGCAATATTACTTCTGGCTGCAATACGTGAAAAGTATGAAAACAATCCTGATGTTCCGGAAGTATTTAAGGGATTTCCGCTTGCTTTATTTTCTGCGGGGCTTATGAGTATTGCTTTCATGGGATTCTTGGGGTTGATATGATAGAAAACCTGCTTATAGAAAGTATTAACTTAAAAAGTGTTTTATTTCCAATTATTTGCGTTGGAGGTCTTGCTCTTGTTTTTGGCGTAATACTCGGATTATCTGCTAAAAAGTTTGCAGTGGAGTCTGACCCAAAAGTTGATCGTATTATAAATGTTTTACCTGGCGCAAACTGCGGCGGGTGCGGATACCCTGGCTGTGCTGTTTTTGCCGAACGTGTTGTTCATGGAGATGCAAATTATAAGGGGTGTCCTCCAGGCGGATCATCTGCGGCTGTAGAAATTGCAAAAGAAATTGGAATTGACGCAGCTCCAACAAACCGCAGGGTTGCTTTTATTAAGTGCAATGGATCAAATGACAATATTAAAAGAAATTATATTTACGATGGTCCAAAAAGTTGTGTGTCTGCATCGCAGCTTGCAACAGGCGGGAATAAAACATGCACATTTAGCTGCATAGGGCTGGAAAGCTGCAAAAACGCATGTCCGTTTAACGCGATAAAAATGGTAGACAGTATTGCAATTGTAATAAATGAAAGATGCACAGCATGCGGAAAATGCATTAAAGCATGTCCAATGAAATTGATAGAAATAGTCCCTGAAAAAGCTAAGGTACGTGTTTTGTGCAATTCAAGGGATAAAGCTAAGGCTGTAAAAGAAAGCTGCCGAGCAGGTTGTTTTGGCTGTACTCTCTGTCAAAAAGTGTGCAAAGAAGACGCAATTATTGTTGCAGATAACATTGCGCATATTGATTATGAAAAATGCACAATGTGCATGGAGTGTGTAGATAAATGTCCATCTAAAGCAATTAAAGTGACAAAGTAATGAATAGATATACAAACTGCATAGCGCATAATTCCAGCGAAGGTCAGCTTTTAGTCGGAGAAGAATATACGGCTCTTATAGACTGCGGTATGGCATTTTGCGCTGATAAAACTATTAG
>Ga0123356_10005438_pt1 | contig 12961 bp, 7 predicted proteins | sample TergutEmb28metaG_2_FD_92546 | JGI IMG/M metagenome (GOLD analysis project Ga0123356, IMG submission 92546) | Embiratermes neotenicus P3 segment gut microbial communities from Petit-Saut dam, French Guiana - Emb289 P3 | ecosystem: Host-associated > Arthropoda: Insects > Digestive system > Gut ... | reverse complement strand
GAACTATTGGTGCGATCCAGATGCACGTATCTACCAGTTCATTGGTCAGGACAATATATACTTTTATGGAGTGGCACAGACTGCGTTGTGGAGTGCGCTTGCGACTTCGGGAAGTGATGCTGCGCAAGACTGCGAAGATGCTCCTTTATCGATAATCTCGGAGTATGTCGATACTGCCCCGCCGCTTGATCCTCCCCATGGTCAAATACAACAATCGCAGCTCATCGCGAATTACCACTTACAGTTCCTTGGCAAAAAAGCCTCATCCTCCGGCGCTGTCCGACCGCCGATGGCCGATGAGCTGCTCGACTATTACACGTCAGAGCAACTGCGGGCGCATTTCTTGGCGCTTGGCTTAGGTCAACGTCCAGTGAGCTTTCAGCCCAAGCCGCTTGATCCAGCAGCGCAAACAACAGATGGCGATCCAGTGCAAAAAGAAGGAAGCCTGCTTACGAACGTGCTCAATCGGCTCGCTCGCTCCTGCTTCTATTCAGCGCATAATGATACCGGCGGCATCATGCCACTTGTAAAACCAGACGAGGAGCTCGTCAAAGACGTACAGGCAACGCTTTTGGAATACGAGCGTATCATGTACCTTCAGGAGTTTCATAACATCATGCACTTGGCTGACGGCTTCATCCGTCGTGCGAACAAGTATTGGGCGGATAACAGCAAGCTGTCGGCAGATGACCCAGCTTTGCGGCGTACCGTGCTTGGCAACTCCTTCTATCTGCTTAAGGCAGCCTGCCTTATGATGCACCCAGTTGCCCCTTCAGGCGCTCGTATGGTATTTGAGTACTTGGATCTGGATGTCACAGAACGCGAGTTCTTCTCATGGGAGCATGCATATACAGGTTTTGATGCCTTCATACCTGAAGACGAGAAGGCAGTCGGGGGGCATCTGGTCAAAGAGTTGCCGCCGCGTACGGACTTCTTCCCACGTCACCCCAGCCAATTCCAGTGAAGCACTGAATAAAGCCTAAGACTCTGCGAATCTCCTTCACGTATTCATATACGCTACAGTCGATTCTCGAGCCTTATGCAATTATTCGGTGCTTCACTGATAGTATTGCTTACAGCTTAAAATCCTCAAGGCCGTTAAAGACGTCAAGCGCCTCAGCAACATCGTAATCGCCCAAAGTGATGGCGCTGATTGCTTTGGTAAGGCGAACAGCTTCATCAAGCGAACGCTGATGGATATTGCGGCCAGTCGCGTTGCCTGTAGCCCCACCGATATGGATCTGGTCATACAGCTGCGAAAGGAACTTCGTCGCATCGACGGTCGATCCGCCGGCACATACCAGGCCGGTGCGTCCAGAGGCAGCACTCGCACGTTTGAGAAGCTCAGCTGAGGTAGCGGTATCTCCGGCAGCGGGTTTGGGTGGATTAACCTTTACAAAGTCAGCGCCAAGGCACAACGCAACACCAGCAGCTCCTGCGATAAGGTTGGCGTCCTTCTCGTTTCCCACAGCTTTACCGCGAGGATAGATCCACAGCACGACAAGCAAGCCGTTGGCATGGGCTTCTGCGATAAGCTCCCCTGCCTCAGCCATCATCGTCGCTTCATATTCCGAGCCAAGATAGATGGTATAACCGAGCGCAACGATATTGACGCCTGCATCGCGCATGGCTAATACCGCATCAATCGAATAAAGCAAAGGAGAATATGGATCGTCTTGCGCTGTCTTGATAAGGTGCGTCTTTGAATTCATCTTGACCAGATAATTGATCTCTGGATAATCTGCAGCATATCGGGCGATGAGGCCTCTTTGTCCGGCGAGAACGCCTACAACGCCTTGCGAACCTATACGGAACAAATGTTCTGGTTCGTTATCATCCGCATGGATGCCCTCGCCGTAGAAGTCATCGTTGAGGTGTTCGACCTTCTGGTCGCACGCAAAGAGCATGAGCCGACCTGTGCCACGGGTTGCCGCAAGATAATTATCGATATAGATCTCACGTGCCTCTGGTAGTACATCAACTGGTACCTTGACTTGATTTGGGGTCAACTTGAGCATATAAACCTCCTAAAATCTGCACAAAACTGGTCTGGACAAAAGAATCCCTATGGATAGTGATGAGTTCATTATAACCATAAACGTGCATGCGTTTTAGATGTAATCATTCCTTTTTCTCAGTGATACGCTTCCGCTTTCCAAACGTAAGCTGCGCAAGAATCACCGCAATGAACATCAGTATGCACCCGATGATTTCTCGACCCGCCATGACTTCATTGAGTAATACCACTCCCCCAAGAAGGCCGAAAGCTGATTCAAGGCTCATAATAACCGCCGCAGGTGAAGGAGGAGCATATTTCTGGCCAATAGCCTGCAGGGTAAACGCGACGCCTGACGAGAGTATGCCTGCATAACATATCTCAGGAAGCACCTTATAGATGGTCTCTAATGTCAGAGGAACCGAGACAAAGAAGCTGTCGAAAAGAGGCGCGCAAAGAAGTGAAAGAATCCCCGTTGTAAGGAACTGGATTATGCAGAGTTGGATAACCTCAAGCTGTCCGAGTTTTTGGACATAACGGCCAGTAAACAGGATATGGAGCGACCAGAAGATAGCGCAAGTCAACAGGAGCAGATCACCAGTTGCAATCTCGAAGGATTCAGAAATACATAAGAGATAGAGGCCAGCGACGGCAATCGCCACACTGACCCAGGTGTTCCAACGAGTGCGCTGCCTGAATACTATTCCGATGATAGGCACCAACACAATATACAAAGTCGTGATAAAAGCGGCCTTTGAAGCCGTGGTAGAAACCATTGCAATCTGCTGTAGGTTGCTAGCGATAAATAGAGCGCAACCTGTGACAATGCCTCCCGTTAAGATGACGCGGAATTGTGGGTTTGAGCGGAACTTGGAGAGAACGGTCTGCCTATCCTCGCCAGTCAGGATGACAGGAGATTCAGCTGAAGATTCGGGCGCCAATCCAGCTGAAGATACGGGCGCCAATCCAGCTGGAGATTCGGGCGCCAATCCAGCTGATGATTCGGGCGCCAATCCTGCCCTGCTGCTGGTTTTACGGAGACGCTTTGCGACATAATAAAAACCAAGCACGACAGCTAATGTCGCGGCGCCGAGAACAACCCGCAAGCCGTTAAAAAGGAAAGGACCGATATACTCCATGCTTGAGCGCTGAGCAACAAAGCACATACCCCAGATAAAAGCCGTCAGCACAAGTAGCATAACGGCGCCAATTGATTGTTTGCGGGTTATCGGTGGCATCATATCAGTTCTCGTGAATACTAAAACCTGAGGGGTCTTCTGCAGCATAAAGGCCACTCAAATAGTCGAAGATATCTGAATAGGGTGTAAGATGTCGATCATGATCGCTATAACCACAGGTAATTGGCCAGTTTCGTTCTTCGCAAAGGTCAACGGTGCCAAGCAAGGGCGAAAGAGGCGTCTGGCGACGTTTGTGCTCCGCTTTCCTGACCATCTCGAGAACTGAACGCACAAGTTCGGTATCAAGTTGCGGTTGAGTGGGTTCCTGGCGAGCAGTCTCCAAGATCTGATCGATACCAAAGTCGTCCTCTATATGCAAGCGCAGGATGCGATCCAAGACCTCGTAGGATGGCAGGCTGTCCGAGTCCCGCTGGCCCTCTTGTAACTCGGCGCTTGGATCCTTGATTACGATGGACTGCGGAATCACTGCTTGTTGGTTGTTGCGCCAATCTACAAGGCCGTAGATATCGGTCTTATAGAGGCTGCCAATCGGAGCAAATGACCCAGCTGCATCACCATAAAGCGTAAAGTATCCAACTGCTATCTCTGATTTATTGCTCGTATTGAGCAAGAGCCAACCGTTGCTGTTTGCAAGGTACATGAGGAGCATCATTCGCAAGCGCGCTTGCAGGTTTTCTTGAGCAATAGGAGTGCCTTCATTATTAAAAGCCTGGGCAAAGCTTTCTTTGAAGATGCTGAATAATTCGGTGATAGAAAACGTCAAAGTTGGTATTCGAAGGTTGTGTGCTAAGGATATTGCATCACTGTTACTATCATCTGAGGTAAAGGGGCCTGGTATTAATACGCCATGTACATGCTCAGAACCGAGGGCTTCGGCTGCAAGGGCTGCCACGAGCGCAGAATCGATGCCGCCGGACAGACCAAGCACAACATCGGAAAAGCCGTTCTTAACAACATAATCTCGGATGGAAAGGATGAGGGCGTACCAGTCGGCTTCATAGGGGAGCAAGGGTTTGATTGTCTTAGAATCCTGCTGTGTGGTCTTTGCGGACCTTCGGGAAGTCTGACGGGAGGCGCTCAGGTCAAAATTCACCGTCATGGTATCCTCAGCAAACGGCTCCGCTGAATCCTTGACACTGCCGTATGCATCTAACACGATGCTTGCACCGTCATAGACAAGCTCGTCTTCAGAACCTACAAGGTTAGCGACAAGCAACCAGGTATGGTTCTGGTTCGCAAGGCTGCGCAGATAGTTGATCTGGGTTGATGAAGTAAATAGAGAGCTGGTGCCTTCATATTCCTTTGCGAGCATCATTATGACGATCTCGGAGTGTGAGAAATCATCATCAGGCTCAGGATAATCGTCAAGGATCACGGTGAGCACGTTGCCATCCAGATCGATATCGATACTAGAGGCATAACGATCAGAAGACCATGAGTTGTCGACGTCGACAAAACCTAAAGCTCCTCCTTTTCCATTACTGCAAAACAAGACCTCAGGTTCGCAGATGAACGAGAAACGATCTTCAAGCGGACGAGGAATCATGGTTCCGATGAGCGTAGGGAGTTGCGCGCGTACGATGAAATCCTTGGCAACATCCATACACTCAGCTGCAAATGCATCGTGATATATGAGCCCCTTAAGATTTGCACCTGTCAAGGCGTACGCAGGAAAGACCACGAGATCGGGAGGATACGGGAGGGCGGCAAGCTCGTTTATGACGGCAAGCGCCTTTTCAGCATTACTTCTCAGAGCGCCGGTGGTCGGATTGGATTGGACTATTGCGATATACATCTCATATCCCTTAGGTAGGTAGCTATAATTGACATGGTTAATACTCGATCAACGCCCAGTGGCGTTCATGCGCAATGGTTGTCGATGATTCATGGCCAGGCAGGACAACGGTCTTGTCAGGAAGATGAGAAAGGTATTGAAGGCTTTCACGCATCTGTTTTGGGCTACCTGTTGGAAAATCAGTGCGACCAGTGGTACCTTTAAACAGCGTATCGCCAGAAAACAGCACGTCTTCATCCGCAACGTACAGGCACATACTGCCGATTGTATGTCCTGGAGTATGCATGATAGTAAAATTCATAGTATCAAAAGTCAGCACGTCGCCGTCTTTCAGCGTAAGGAGACAAGAATCGATGTCATTGGCAAGCCGAGCTCCTTTGTGCTCACGCAGATAGGCAATGGTAGCGTTTCTATCTAGTTCATGAACGTAGATAGAAACGCCGTTCTCCCAGAGTTTTCTTAAGTCCCCCAGGGCAGAGATGTGGTCATGGTGGCGATGCGTCAGTATTATAGCGTCGACCTTTCGGTCGCCTACTGCATTGAGTATGTGTTTGGCGCCCCCTCCGGGGTCGATGATGACAACGGAATCAGCTTTTTCCGAGGCGCTTGCAAGATAGCAGTTCATCGTAAAGAACGGCCCAATCGTTATGAGAACTGTCTCAACATGCATATATGCCTCACTTTCTTTTCTGCCAGCTTTATGGTTCTCTACGCTTACGGATTATCTCACCAGGAAGCATACGACGTGCGTCGACGACTCCATCGACTGAGCGAAGGTCAGCAAGAACACGATCTATATGGGAGATCTCGCTGACTTCGAACAAAAAGCGCATATCGGCAAAACCGTCCCGATGGCTCGTGGTGTTGGCGCCTAGCACGTTGACGCCGCTGTTGGCAAGTGCCGTGATAACGTCTTGCAGCAAGCGGAGCCGATCTATAGCCTCGATGAAAACCTCGACATTATACACGCGTGCGGCAATCTTTTCTTGCGCCCAATGAACATCGATGATGCGTTCGGGGGTTGAGAGCAAGCTCGAGGCGTTTGGGCAGTTCTTTCTGTGGACGGTAACCCCACGCCCTCGTGTTACGTAGCCGATAATCTCATCGCCAGGTACAGGGTTGCAGCAATGCGAGAGCCGGATGAGGACGCTATCAAGTCCTTTGACTACCACGCCTGATGAGCTCGACTTCTGTTGGGGGCGCTTTGGGTGTACCGGTTCGAAGGCTTTTGCGTCAAGCCGTGCCAAGCCGGCAAGCTTTTCGGCATTGGTTGGATCAGGCACATCTTGTCGTACCAGGATGCGAAGCATACGGTTCGCGATTTGCTTGGGCGAAAGCTTGCCGGCGCCGATCTGTGCAAACAGGTCGTCTACGGCATTGATGCCAAGCTCGTCACAGATATCCTTCAAGGCTCGTACAGAGCGTGTCGAAGAGATGCCCAGATCATTTTTCCGCACCTCACGAGTGAGTATCTCGCGTCCGTTGAGGATGTCGTCGCTACGGGTGACCTTAGATAGATAGCTCCGAATCTTTTGTCGTGCCGATGGAGTCTTGACGATAGCGAGCCAGTCACGTGAAGGGCCGGAGCTTTTCTGGGTAAGGATCTCGACGCGATCCCCCATCTGGAGCTCGTAACTCAAAGGCACGATACTACTATTGACCTTGGCGCCAACACAGTGGTTCCCGACCTCAGTATGGATAGCGTAAGCAAAATCTATGGGGGAAGACCCAACTCTCAGGCTGATGACCTCACCTTTTGGCGTAAAACAGAAGACCTCGCTGTAATTGAGATCGGTCTTGAAGGCTTCAAGGAATTCCCTGGGATCCCCTGTATCGTCAGCCCAGTCAAGCATCTGTCTGAGCCAAACCAGCTGCTCATCAAAAACCGCATCAAAATGGTCGTCCTTGCCGCCCTTGTACCGCCAATGAGCGGCAACACCATATTCGCTGGTATGGTGCATTTCTTTGGTACGGATCTGTATCTCCAAAGGTCGCGTCGCTGGCCCGATGACCGTGGTATGAAGCGACTGGTACATATTGAACTTAGGCATGGCAATATAGTCTTTAAAACGCAAAGGCATCGGGCGCCATATGGTGTGGACTGCGCCAAGACAGGAGTAGCACTCCCCTACGGTATCTACGATGATTCTAAGCGCAATAAGGTCGTAGATTTCCGAGAAGTCCTTGCCTCGTTCAGCCATCTTCTGATAGATGGAATACAGATGTTTGGGGCGACCGGTTATCTTTGCTTGAATCTTAAGTTTGTCAAGTTCACCTGTCAGCTCGATGATGGTTCGCTCAAGATATGCCTCGCGAGCGCTACGGGATTCTGCAACCATGCGCTGTATCTGGCTGAAACGTACCGGATCGGTGTAATAGAAAGAGAGGTCCTCGAGCTCCCATTTAATGGAGTTGATCCCGAGACGGTTTGCGAGAGGAGCATAGATCTCCATTGTCTCGCGCGCTTTGAAAAGCCGTCGATCCTCGCGCAAGGCTTGAAGAGTGCGCATATTATGGAGACGGTCGGCAAGCTTGATAACAATAACGCGGATATCGCGCGACATGGCAAGTAGCATCTTGCGCATGTTGTTAGCCTGCTGTTCGGTGAGGGATTCGATCTCGATGCGGGTTATCTTTGTCACCCCATCAACAAGATTCATAACGTCTTTAGAAAACGCAGTTCCAATCTCTTCGATGGTCCGCGCGGAATCCTCAACGGTGTCGTGGAGCAGCGCTGCAACTACCGTATCGACGTCCATTCGCAATTCAATAAGTATGAGAGCAACCTGAAGTGGGTGGTTGATGAATGGCTCCCCTGTCTTGCGCATCTGTCCTTCATGGGCAGATGCAGCAAAAAGATACGCTTTCTCGAGCAGCTCTATTTCTGTTTCGCCCATATAGGTATGTGCCTGGATGAGAATACGCGCAAGGATTTCCGGACGGTCAGCATCCGAAGAATAAGCCGGATTAAACGCAGGGTTCATACCAAGCTCAGTAGATGGTTCCTGTTCGTTATGTGCGCGGTTCTCACTCATCAAATGTCTTTCATCAGATCGTTACATGTGTTGTTTTCCGGCGTCAGTGGGCGATTGATCATGCTGAGTATATCTTGAGGGCTTGCATCCATTACCCAACTACGGAAAGTTTCAAAAGCTGCTTGTTCAGTGACGCCTTCGAGATACAGGGGGCTTTTGCTCAGATCGGCCTTTTCGTTTGGTTCGATGATAAAGTAGCGCACGCCTCCGTCGTGCAGTTCCAGTCGCAGAAGGCCAATATCCTCAAAAATCTTTAATGCTGTCAGCAAACCCTGTATGTCAAGGTAAAACGGAACCTTCGCGCTTGTGCATCGCTGATGAAGAGAACTCAGGAACGGACACGTTTCATCGGACTCCCCGCTGACGCTTTCAGGTATCTCGAAACTATCATAACCTATTTCCTTTAACGAGCGCCATACAATCGCAAGGTCATCGCGCGATGGCGCTTTAGAGTTAAGGATTCGACCATTCTGTAGTGCATCGTCCATGTTAAAGGCAAGGATAATCTGTGTCGGTGCGCCATCGCGCCCTCCCCTCCCTGCGAACTGATTGAAATCGATGAGGCTGAAGGGTAGATGGTATAAGATGACATGGCGGATATCGGGAATATTGACGCCCTCTCCAAATGCAGACGTGCAGATAATGCAGGTGACGTCGCCTTTTCTAAAGGCGTGTTCGATAGCAAGTCGGTCTGTCTCGTTAAGTCCGGCGTGATAAAAGACGATACGTGGCGCTGCCATCGGGACAAGCTTTCGCAAAGCGCGCGTGAGCTGGAGGGCTTCGACGCGGGTGCGCGCATAAACCAGGGATTTCTCACCAGAGGCGATAATCGAAGCGAGGGCCTGTTCTCTCGCTTTGATGTTGCGATAATCGACAAGACTCAGGTTGGGGCGCTCCGTTGGATCGGTAATAACCGTATCGATTCTCAGGTCTTTGCAGATCATGTCGGCAACCGCTGCGTCAGCGGTTGCCGAAAGCGCCAGTACCTTAGCCTGTGGGAAGTTTAGAAGAATGTTGTTTAGCCTGGTATAGGGACTACGATATTGGGAGGATGACGTCGCGATATGATGCGCCTCGTCAATGACGATAAAACCGACTGGCCGCAAGGATGCCAGCTCATGCGCATGCAGTTCGAGGAACTCAGGCGTTGTTAGCACGATATCAGCCTGGCCGGACACAAAGGCCTCATATGCGGCGTTGCGCTCGTTCCCTCTGACTTCGCCAGTAAGCCGGATAGCCTTTAGACCAAAAGCCGATAACAGGGAAGTTAGGTGGAGAGCCTGGTCGTTGATAAGCGCACGTAAGGGAAAGACAAGGATGCTCGCCTGCTTGGCCGCAAGCGCAAGGTTGGCGGTATGGATCTGGAAGATAAGCGATTTACCTCTGCCTGTTGCCATGACCACAAGCGTATTCTTGCCATCAGCCAATGCATCCAAAGCAAGGCGCTGTGCGGTATGGAGTTGGGCGGTAGCATCAACAGCGGTAGCGATAAAGGCGTCCGCGAAAACGTGGCGATCCTGGCAAGACCGTATAGAGGCGTCTTTCTGTGCAGATCCGATTGGCTCTGCAACAGGCGCTTTTACAAGAATGTCATCGCAGGTATCGGTATTGCTTTTCTCGAAAACTGCCTTGACATGCAGCTTTATCGAGGCTTTTGCGTTCCAGACCTCGATCTTTGGTGTAAAGACTATATCGACGACATGTCTGACATTGAGGAAGTAGTCGGCGTCAGGGCAATTGAACCAGATCGAGCCCATTTCTGTATGACCATCGCTTGCCATAAAGGAAAGGTGCTTACTATCAGCGCCGACAGTTCGTGCGCGGGTTATAAAGACGTTTTCGACAATGTAGAGCGGCTCGGGATTTGCTTGTCCGTACGGTTCGAGCATATCCAGTTCCTGAACCTGCCCAACTGTGATGGAGCTGAGCTTACAACGTGCGTCGACGAGAAGCGGAGGACGGAAGCGCTCCTGAGGTTCCTGTGAAATGATCTCCTCGAGCCTGCTTTGAAAAACTGGAAGGGCGTCGGCGGCAATAGTCACACCTACTGCCGAGCCATGACCACCAAAACGTATCAAAACGTCGGCACATTGCTCTACCGCATCAAAAAGGTTAATCAAACCCACGGAACGTCCGCTCCCGCGAGCGACGTCGTCTTCTATCGAAAAGATGATGGTGGGCACACCATAAGAATGAGCGATTCGGGAAGCGACAATGCCTTTGACGCCCTCATGCCATTCGATATCAGCAAGGATCAATACACGTGCGTCCTTTGGATATTGGGATGCCTGCCTGTCTGCGAGCTCGTAAAGGCCACGTTCAATGGCGCGACGTTCGGTGTTCAGTGCGTCAAGCTGTTCAGCAAGATCGAAAGAAGTCGGGACGTCATCGCTGAGTAACAAGTCAAGGGAAAGCTGTGCATCTCCCATGCGGCCTGCCGCGTTTAGGCGTGGGATAAAGGAGTAAACGAGGTCGGTTGTTGTAAGAGAATTGTAGGGCAGGCGGCAGGCCGCATGGAGTGCAGCTAAGCCAGGCCGTAGCATTTCTTTCATACGGGTAAAACCGTCTCGTACCAGCGCACGGTTTTCACCCAGTAATGGCATAAGATCGGCAAGAGTGCCCAGGGCTGCATAATCGGTAAAGGAACGCCAAAGCTCTGCACGATTAAAACGCCTCGAGAGTATCTCGACAAGCTTTAGAACTACGCCTACGCCTGCTAGTGTTGTTCCTGGGCCGTCAGGATCCAGTTTGGGATTACACACTGGCACGTTGCAAGGAATAGCCGTAGAGGGCTCGTGGTGGTCGGTGACTATGACCTCGATACCGCTGCGCGTAAGCTCCAAAACCTCCTCATAGGCAGATATACCGCAGTCCACGGTAATCACGACCTCAGGGTTATGAGAAAGGATGCGGTTGACAGACGCTTTGGAAAGCCCATAACCTTCGTCGAGACGATTTGGTATGAGGGTATCTGACATCACGCCGAATTCGCCTAAGGCTTTTGAAAGCAAGGCGGTTGAAGTGAGCCCATCGACGTCATAGTCTCCAAAGATCAGGATACGCTTTTTTAAACGAATGGCCTGTTCGATCCGATCAGCAGCAGCGCTGATACCAGAAAGCCCATCCGCCTCGCCCCAATCGTCTTCAAAACTTGCATCCAGGAAAGCTCTTGCTTGATCGGGAGTTTCAAATCCGCGCGCAACGAGTGTTGTTGCGAGCAGCGTTCCTATTCCAAGCTCATTTTCCAGACATGAAATATGGGTAGCGTTAAGCGCAGGTGTTGTCCATGAACTGTTCAAGGGATAAGCCATCCATCCAAAGTATTCAGGTTAATGTAACGCATCCATTGTACATGGTAAAACCATGCAGGGGAACAGAAGTATTATGAAGTCTTTTTCTAGTCCTGCAGGTTGTCGGCAGCTGTAAACGTTCCGACGCCGTCTCCATACTTCTTGAAGAGCTTCTTATACTTCGGCTCGCGCTGCTTCCAGAGTGCATATATTGGAGCGGCAAGTGCCAGCGAAGAATATGACCCGAGAACCAAGCCTATTGCCATAGCGAACGCGAAGTCCTTTAATGTCGCTCCACCAAATATCAACATGGCAAGAACCGGCACAAGCGAAGTCAGAGTCGTGTTGATGGAACGTATGAGTATCTGGTTGATAGAGTGGTTTGCAACCGTCATAAAGGAGTGGTTCTTTGTTGATGCGACGTTGTCATTGATTCGGTGGAAAACGACAACGGTGTCATACAGCGAGTATCCCATGATGGTCAGCAGAGCAGCAATTACGTTTGGTGTGATCTCGCGTCCAAAGACCGCATAGATACCGACAATAATAATGAGGTCATGGAAGAGCGTTAGAACCGCTGACAGGCTCATCTTGTATTCGAAACGAATAGCCATATAGATGATGATGAGGGCTATGGCAACAAGAAAAGCGATAAGCGAGGTACGTGTGACCTCAGCGCCCCAACCTGGGCCCACCGTGATGATCATCGGGGCTTCTGGGGCGTCGCCAAGATTCAGCGTAGCAACGACGGCATCGACAATATCATAGGTCTCGGCAGCGTCAGTCGTCGGTATCCGGACGATGAACCCATGCGCACCGGTGCCCGCATCGATGGTTGTCTGCACGATAGGCACATCAACGCCGGCACGCTCAAATGCGGTGCGCATCTGCTCAGTGGTGATATCGCCTGTGTCAGAAAAGGTGATGGAACTGCCGCCGACAAACTCGATACCAAAGTTCAGCGGGCTTCCTGAGATGAAGTAGCGAACAGGTAGCGCAATCAATGAGACGACGATGAGCACCAGCGAGACGATGAAGAAGACCTTGCGGTGCGTGAGGAAATTGATGTCCTTCTTAAAAGGTCTAACCACGAGAATCACCCCGTTTCTGCTCGGTCGAGGTATGTCGTTGTGTTTCCAACGCAGAAAGCCGATCCAATTCGCCGGAAGCCATTGCGAGTTCCTCGTCTTCTTTTATGCCCCAGAAACCAGGATGTCGCGCGATGACCTTGGGAGCCAACAAGCGGATAAGCGGCGCCTTGAACAATAACATGGTGAGGATATCGCAGATGACGCCGAAGGCAAGCGTGAGTCCAAAACCCTTAACCGCACCGACCGCGATGAAGAAAAGTGCAAGTGCAGAAACAAGTGCGACAAGGTCGGCGTCGATTGAGGTGATGATTGCATGCTTGACGCCCGTAATAGAGGAGGCACGCACCGAGCGTCCCATACGGATCTCTTCCTTGAAGCGTTCAAGAATCAGGATCGAAGAGTCAGCAGCGACGCCGATCGATAAGACGATACCGGCAATACCTGGCAATGAGAGGGTGAACAAGGGAGATATGTTAAACCAATTCGGGAGTGTGGTCGACAGCAAAACAAGGACGCTGACATACAGGACGGCAAAAACGAAGATAGCGGCTGCCG
>Ga0123356_10005437_pt1 | contig 12962 bp, 12 predicted proteins | sample TergutEmb28metaG_2_FD_92546 | JGI IMG/M metagenome (GOLD analysis project Ga0123356, IMG submission 92546) | Embiratermes neotenicus P3 segment gut microbial communities from Petit-Saut dam, French Guiana - Emb289 P3 | ecosystem: Host-associated > Arthropoda: Insects > Digestive system > Gut ... | reverse complement strand
TCATTGTTAGCCCATTACAACAGAGTCCACTTAATTACAAATTGAACCGCCGTATACGGAAAACCGTACGTACGGTGGTGTGAGAGGGGCTAAGCCCTTTGCGGCTTAACCCCTACTCGATTTGGTTAGAAGTTATGTGGGTGTAAGTGCTTTTTTGGCACGAGTGGTTTTTGGTTTTGCGGCGGAATTGTCATTACATCCAATATCGAATGATTTACTATGCGCATACAAATCAATACAATCTAGCTCTATACCGTCAGTCCAGGAAATACCAATACCAGAATTATCAATTTTAACACTGTTAAATAATGCTTTTGATGTTTTCAACCTCTTAAAACTTGCACCCAATAACCTATGTGTAAAAAGCTGGCTAACATCAAAATACTTATTTGCCCCATCGCTGAATTTGAGAGCAATAACATAATCAAACAATGGGATTACAGCTTGTATTACGGGTAGATTGTGTTTTTCACTCATGATAATATCTCCTACTCATCTATGTGATAGTGGGGGTAATCTATAAATATTGTTGGTATCCTGCATCCAGTATAAATACGGATACCATATTTCCCACCATTCTTTTATACGTTTATACTTAGTCGCTGGTAGCGGAATTCCGTTTAAATATTCACAGTCACTGATAGATAATATGCATATTCCATCACTAAACTTTACATGAAAATGCTGCGGCGGATGATCTGATATCGCTGGATATAAGTATATCGTCATTCCGTCAAAAATTGCTACCGTAGACATAGTCTATTATATCTTTCAGCCTCTCTGTTTTCAACCACGATTAGTTCAAATTCATTGTAGGTTACAGACTTGCTGCTTCGTCTTTCTCAATATCATTCAAAATGTCTGATATGGTTTTTCAAGTCTTTTATGACTTTTGGCCTGCCTGCGCCGCTTTCTCCAAGCTGCAATTCTGAATCTGAAAGTCTGCAGATTTATGAGCTTGACCATAGCAAAACCGTGATCCATGTATAACTGGCTATGAGTAGCAGCAACAATGCGACTACCCCGATTTTCACTGGTAGTCGTGAATAATTAAACCCCAAGTTACTGCCAAACCTGTCCTCGACAATATATGCTGGATCGTCTGGATTGTGATAGAACATGCCAAGCGCCCAGAGTTTGTCATCGCTGTGCTTGCAGGTGTTGTCTAGGGTTGACATACCGTAGGTACTGTCAAGAATATCCTCTGTGATTAGTTGAGGTTTTATCCTGCAGCCGCCTTGGCCGGATAGGATGGAAACATAAACGATTGGCACCATTGGAAAGATCAGCAGTGCCATCAACAACCAAAACGGAATGGTTAAATCCGGCCATATCGACTGAATGCCAATCAGTGTCAGCGCGATAACTAACCCCAGCGTCATAAACCCTATGCTATGCCCCATACGCTTGCGGTATATACGGTGCTGAGCAAAAGAAAGGGTGGGGGCCTGTGGATCAATCTGCAGTTTTGCTTTGATAAACATAGTGCTAACCAGCAGCATGAGCAAAACTGTTGCTAGATTTATTATCGGCATTGTCATGAGGGTAAACAAGGATTTGTCTGCCCATGCATCCGGCTGCATGTTTATATCAAAATGAGTGGGGATTTTATCTGGTAAATCAGGATATTTGATAAGCGCAGCAGCAACACTTACAAAAATGATTACTAAACTGAGAATATACCAGCCCCATGGCACTTCTGATAGGTCGCCACGTGAATGGGAGGATTTTGTTTCGGCAAAGTGAGAAGAGGATACCTTCCATTCCTGCTCTTTTTTCAGCTTGGTGGCGCTCTTCCAGTTCGGAATAAATGCTGCCATTTGAACTGGTACAAATAATAGAGGGAAATACATAGCGGCAATAAGCGATATATCTGGGATAGCTAAATACTGAATGATAATCAATGCGAGAATAGCTGCTCCGCCGGCTAGACATACAGTAACGTAACGTCTTTTTAAGGTTCTTGCTTCAGGATGATACTGTCCCTCCAAAGGGATTTTTACGCCAAATAAATATGATTTTCTTGTTAGTATTGGCAAAATTGGCAGTAACGCACTGCACAATACTGCGACACAAAGGCTTGTTATAAAGCAGATTAAGTTTACATCATTCATAATGTCGCTCCGTTCTTTGAACTGTCTTTAGCGTTGTGGTAACAATTGGTGCATTGAGCAATAAAGTCGTTCTTGCCCATGCCGTGGCAGATGGCTTCGGCTGCATTTAAGGCTAGCTTTTGTGACAGTTTTGATAAGAAAGAATCATTGTCTGTGGTGGGCTGTGCTACCATTGCGCCTTTTCGCCTATCTATTACGATGTAGCCCTCGTCACTAAGGATAGAATATGCTTTGTTAACAGTATGGAAATTGATACCAAGATCGGTGGCGAGGCTACGTACAGATGGCAACGCTTCATTTAGCACAAGTTTCTTTGCCGCTATCCCCAAAACTACTTGATCGCGCAATTGTTCATAGAGCGGTGATGTGCTGAGTGTATTTATCTCAATAATCAATGGCATTCTCCATTTGTTACAACTGTTATAAACCAAATATAACAGTTGTAACAGTAGGTGTCAATAACTGGTATGCATAACGGTGGTTTTATAGGGCTCATCGGTGTTGCGCATGCATTTTGAATCCTCTACCATATGGGTATGCCCACAACAAATACATTCAATGAAGTTTATCTGTGGTTTGGTTTCATAGCTTTTGTCTTACTCATGCTTTTTTTGGATCTCAAGGTCTTCCACCGTAAGTCTGAAAAAGTTAGCGTTAAGAATGCTCTTATATGGAGCGCCGTATGGATTACTTTAGCCATAATTTTTGGCATTGGTATTTATATCCTGTGGGGGCATGATATTGGGCTACAGTATTTCACCGGATACATCCTTGAAAAAGCTCTCTCTGTAGATAATCTATTTGTTTTCATCACTATTTTTGCTTACTTCGGCGTAAAAGATGAATACCAGCATCGTGTCCTTTTCTGGGGAGTGTTGGGCGCTATTATATTGCGTATGGTGTTTATTATTGCTGGCACAGAATTATTGGATGCTTTTAGCTGGGTGATGTATATCTTCGGAGCCTTCTTGATATTTACAGGATTGCGTATGGCATTCAAGAAAGAAGAAAAAGTAGACCCTGCTAAAAACACTATGTTGCGATTGATGCGCCGCATATTACCGGTGAGCAAGGGCTACAGTGGAGAGAAATTCATCGTGGTAGAGGATGGCATGCGCAAGGCAACACCGATGTTATTAGTATTGGTTCTTATTGAGAGTACTGATATTGTGTTTGCTTTGGATTCAGTCCCAGCAGTACTGTCAGTCACTCAGGACCGGTTCATCGTTTTCAGCTCCAACATTTTTGCCATTCTGGGATTACGCTCGCTATATTTTGCGTTGGCTGGCGTGTTGCACAAATTACACTTTCTGAGTTATGGCTTGGCAACGGTATTAGTATTCTTAGGCCTTAAAATGCTGACAGGCGAATTGATGGAGATACCTGTTTGGCTTTCACTAGGCGTCATAGGCGTGATTTTGGCAGTGTCTGTTGCGGCTTCGCTGATATGGAGCCGTAGACATGTGGATAGGGCTTCAGGTAGTCATTGACTGAGAGTTACCACACAGTTTCAGCTTCCATTTTGTTGAATCTTCTGCATGATGGAAGCAAACAAAGCACTGCTAGGAGTGCTTTCGCTGTCTTTCACGGCAGCGAAAGCCTGTTTTCTGCTGACATGGCACGAAGTGGCAATATTACCGTGAGCCGTTTGTAGGGCGAAAGTGGGATTGCCCCTGCGCCATATCATGAATGCGATTATACCTGATAGTCCAGTGGCTAGAATAAGGCCAATCCAAAGTATATAGGAATTATTACTTACCCTAATAGCTGGAACTATGGGTGAGCCGATTTCCACAAACACCTTGTCTCTATACAATTCTGCGAACTCTGCGCTGTAGTAATCAAATTTTTGTTTATCCACTGTGATATTCACACGGTTTTCCGAGTCCATAATGCCAACTATCCAAATCATGGCATCTTCATCTACCATGCGCAGGCAGATCTCGTAGAATATTTGCATAAGTTCGTTGTGGGAATATTTACATGGAATAAATGCAATTGATGTATCACCATCGCAAAGTTCGTATCGTTCTTGTGCCCATGTGATTAGCTGCTCCTCGCGTTCAGGCGTGGGAGAATTTAATACAAGAATGCAAAAAACACCGTTTGTATTGTCAAAGTATACGCCACCTACATCGTCTGGCATCCAATGTGACCAAGGGAAATATTCTTCCCACGTCGCTATTTGGTTTTCTGCAGATGCATGCGAGGCTGGTGTTGCCAGCATAAATGCTATTGCCAATACAACCAAAATTTTTGTTATGTTTTTCATATTGCACCTTCCAATAAATTTTGTAACTTACGTATCGCTTTTTGATATGTCCACAGAACTGTTCCGAGTGGCATTTCCATTATTGCGGCGACTTCGCGAAACTTCAGCGCTCCGTTGATGTGTAATGTCACAATTGAGCGTTCTTTTTCAGTAAGCGCGCAAAACGCCCTCTCCAAGTCAATTTTGTTGCAAGAGTCATCAAACTTGCTGTAAATAGTGGTCTCAGCTTCTTCCAGATCAACGCATGCGCGGTGTTTTCTTAGACTGTCAATTGCCAGATTGTATGCCATACGGTACAAATATGCACGTGGGTTGATGGTTGTGGCAGGAGGTTCAAGGTAAATCTTCACAAAAACGTCCTGTAAAATATCCTCAGCCAACATTGGAGTACGTGTAATCCGCAAAATAACCGTATAGAGTGGTTTTTTCAAATCCTCATACAGAGCTTCAAATGCTGCTTTGTTGCCTTGGCGTATGGAAGTAAGCAACTGTTGTAGGTCATTCATATGTTTCCACTGTAGTCAAACGTTATATTATTGCTATACCGAACAAATATTGCACCATAGCGTAGGCTGTAAAAGACATCGAGAGCAATGTGCGTTCTCACCCGAAATCGTTACAACTCAACCCAGACAAAGTAAAATCCGATTTTTTATGCCCCTTCGGTTTCCTATGCTATGCATTAGGTGCAATATTTAATCGTGGGAGGGATAGTATGACGTCTTTTGGTGCCACATTTATTGGTGAAATGAAGAGAAAATTTATGGTGTCAATAATAACTTACTGCCATCGCCTCTTCTCACACCCCTTTATGCAATTTTATGGCCTATAGTTTAATAAAACAAGCTATATGGGAGGTACTTCGCTGCCGAGGAACTTTTACAAGCTTGATTTATCTATCAGTTGGCTGTAGCTGTAGCTAGCATGCTGTGGCCTTTCTTATATCGCAGGCATAATAATGCATGGGGTTATGATATAATGGTGCGAATTATCCCCACCGGAAAGATTAATGTTTGCGCATCTGCATGTCCATACTGAATACAGCCTGCTAGACGGTATGTGCCGTATCAAGCCACTTGTGGCGCGTGCCAAAGAGTTAGGCATGACATCCATTGCTATCACTGACCATGGGGCACTCCATGGCGCGGTGCAGTTTTATCAGGCGGCGAAGGACGCTGGCATTAAACCGATCATCGGATGTGAAACATATGTTGCTACAGGCAGTTGCGGAGGGCGTACCCCTGCAGACAAGAGTAGCCACCATTTAGTGTTATTAGCTAAGAATCAAATTGGATGGCATAACCTTATCCAACTAATTACTAAGGCACATCTTGAGGGCTATTACTATAAACCGCGTGTTGACAGAGAATTGCTGTTGAAATATCGGGAAGGGTTGGTTGCATTTTCTGCATGCTTGGCTGGTGAAATCCCTAGCCTTATTCTGGCAGAACGTGTTCAGGATGCCTACGAATCCGCAAAGTGGTATCAGCAGACTTTTGAAAACTTCTATCTGGAAATACAACGCCATCCTATTGCTGAACTGGAACGTGTCAATCAGGAGCTCATTTCAATTGCGCATGAGCTGAATATCCCGCTGGTAGCTACGAATGACGTTCATTATCTCAACCAAGAGGATGCTCAGGCTCATGATATTTTGTTATGTGTGGGTACAGGGACGACTATTCATGATGAAAAACGCATGAGAATGGATGGGGACTACTTCTATCTTAAGCCCCCTGAGGAGATGGCGAGTCTATATGCCGATATCCCTGAGGCATTGGAAAACACCCAAGTTATTGCCGATATGTGTAACCTTGAGATCGAATTTGGGCGGTCTATCCTGCCTGAAATAGATCGGCCTACTGGCAAGACCCCAGAACAATACCTGGATGATCTATGCCATGAAGGTTTACCGAAGTTTTATCCCGGCGATAACACGGATGCCAAGGAGCGCTTGGAATATGAGCTTGATGTAATCTGTAAGATGCAGTTTGCCAACTATTTCCTAGTAGTATGGGATATTGTGCATTTTGTGCGAGAGCACAACATCAGCTTCAATGTCCGTGGCTCTGCGGCTTCCAGTATTGTATTACGCTGTCTGGGTATCACGGAAATTGATCCACTGGAACACAGATTGGTTTTCGAGCGTTTTCTTAATCTGGAACGCCGTGAGATGCCGGACATAGATCTTGATTTTGAAGATACTCGCCGTGATGAAATTATTAATTATGTTTCAGATAAGTATGGGCGTGACCATGTGGCACAGATTATTACTTTTGGTACGTTGGGTGCGCGCGCTGCGCTGCGCGATGTAGGGCGTGCTTTGGGAATGCCTTATGGCGATGTGGATCGCGTGGTGCGTATGGTGCCTTTTGCTGTTGGAATGACACTGTCCAAGGCTATGGATGAAAACGCTGAACTAAAAGGTACCTATAATGATAATGCCAGCGTCCGTAATTTGATAGATATGGCGCAGCGTGTTGAAGGGGTATCGCGTCATGCCAGCACTCATGCCGCAGGAGTAGTCATATCTAAGGAAGTATTGACAAACTACATACCTTTGCAAAGACTGAGTAAGGGCGAGAGTAATGATTTAGTGATGACCCAATTCCCTATGGAGGATATCGCTCGCTTGGGGCTGCTTAAGATGGACTTTTTGGGGTTGGCAAATCTTACTATTCTGGCACGTACCAAGGAATTGATTAAGTTCAATCGTAACCAGGATATTGATTTGCGTAGTATTCCCTTAAATGATCCAAAGACTTTTGCAGTATTAGCGACAGGCGACACAACCGGTGTGTTCCAGCTGGAAGGCTCAGGGATGCGCCGCTATATCCGTGAGTTAAAACCCACTGTTTTCAGCGATATTGCTGCTATGGTTGCGCTTTACCGCCCGGGCCCTATGGAGCAGATTCCACGCTTCATTCGCGCCAAGCATGGAGAAGAACCGATCAGTTACCCCCATCCGGTTTTGGAAGAATTTCTCGAAGAAACTTATGGGGTTATCGTTTATCAGGAGCAGGTACTCTTTATTGTCCGTGAGATCGGCGGTTACTCATTGGGGAAAGCAGATATTTTCCGAAAAGCCATGGGCAAGAAAAAAGCTGAGGTTATGGGTAAAGAGCGCAAGAATTTTATCAGCGGCTCAATTAAGCGCGGATACACCGAGGAACTAGCCACAGACGTATATCACTTAATAGAGCCCTTTGCTGGGTATGCCTTTAATAAGGCGCATGCTACTAGCTATGCCCTCATTGCTTATCAAACAGCCTATCTTAAGGCGCACTATCCAGAGGAGTATATCACCGGCTTGTTGATTGCTTATTGGGGAAATGCTGAGAAAGTAGCAGTAGCGGTAGGAGAGTCGCGTCGTCTCAAAATAAGTGTGTTGCCGCCAGATATAAACAAAAGCCAATTGCACTTCGCTACCGAGAAGTTGCCCGATGGATGTGCCGCCATTCGTTTTGGCTTATCAGCTATCAAGAATGTGGGGCTGTCTGCCATAGAGCCCATAATTAGAGAAAGGGAACGTGGGGGAGAGTTTAAGTCTATTGAGGACTTCTGCAAGCGTATCAGTGCCCCTTGCATAAATCGGCGTGTTATGGAGAGTCTGATAAAAGTTGGGGCACTGGATACACTCGGAGAACGTGGCACACTGCTGTTCAATGTGGAACGTCTGATTGATATGGCACAACAACAACAGCAACTGAGGGAAAGCGGACAATCAACCATGTTTGATTTATGGGGCACAACGGTGGCGATACCTTCTCCATGCTTGGAAATGGCAGGTGCGCTAGCCGGCACAAAGGAAAAGCTGGAATGGGAAAAAGAACTTACAGGTGTTTATCTGTCTGAGCATCCGTTTAGCCCGTATATAGGCAAGACGACAGAAGATAATACCACTTTATGTGGGCAGGTTGATGCGGAGATGACAGGGCAAGTGGTACGTGTGGCAGGTATGGTGTCTTCGTTGCGTACTATGCAGACGCGTGACGGGCAAACATCAGTGAATGCCGTTATGGAAGATCTGGATGGTTGCATTGAAGTGGTTGCTTGGTCACGTGTTTATGCTCAGACTAAGGAATTTTGGATGGAAGGGAATATTCTACTGGTCGAAGGCAAGGTTCGCGAACGTGCAGACCAGTTGCAAATTGTATGTGAACGAGTGCGGAGGTATGATTTGGAACCCCAGAAATGTGATAATCTATTAGAGAGGCCTGTTCAGAAGACGGTACCGATGCACAATGGGGAAAAATCTCCTGAACGAGTGCGGCTAATATTAATGCTGCAGCAAACCGATGATGCGCAAGCCGATGTCATCCAGCTACATGCAATAGTGGCTTTGTTGCAAGATTACCCTGGTGATGACGAGGTGGGTTTGACGGTGAGTAATGGCACGAAGATTTTTAAACTCAAGATGTGCCAGTCCCGTGTTGCCTATTGTGATGAGCTACGCCGTCGCTTAGCGGCTCTTATTGGGTATGATAATATCAGAGTAGAGAGCTTGAAAATCTAGTTGTGAAACGGTGTGATGCCTTCTGTGTCCAGCAGGCGCTTCTTTAGCTCTATTCCTCCAGAAAATCCGCCGATACGATTGTTTGCTGCGATGACGCGATGGCACGGAATGATAATAGGGACAGGGTTCTTTCCCAAGGCGTTACCCACTGCCCTCGCAGCTTTTGGCCGTCCGAGTTGAGCCGCTAACCAGCCATAGCTGCGTGTTTGCCCATAGGGAATGGTACGGCATTTATACCATACCTGTTGTTCAAAGGTGCTCCCTACTGACAGATCCAGTGCTTCATCGAAAGTTACGTATTGCCCACGGCAGTAGTTCTGAATGCGCGAAATGCTGCTGCCAAGGAACTCAACACTGGTACGCACGGCAGTTGAGCATAAGTTAAGCGCAACCAAGGTCTCTTCTTCGCTGGGTCGTGGTAAAGAGATTTGAGAGATACCCTTTTTGGTGGCTGACAACCCGAACCAGCCCAAACTGGTTTCGAAAGCGGCAAAGAACAGCTGGTTAGCATATCCGCTGTTATACGTAGAAAAATCCATCATGGCTGCAAATAACGCTCGAAAAACTAGCCCAAAGACAGCAAATATCACCACATTATAAACGGCTACACCAACGCCGCTATCTGGATGTGCTGGCTGCTCTAATCGGCTGTTTATGGCAAAGCTGACAGCACTTATTATGCGGCCAGATGTTATTGGGTTATATTACTTTGGCGTTGTCTGCTGTTATTGAGACCATTCATAATGGGCTCATTGATATAGATGTCGCCATTCCTAATTTTGATGTTATACCCACATTCTGGATTTGTGCATACCCACGCCTTATACTTAATGGAAGCGCCTTGGCTGCCGAAATCCGATAGAGGCACTAAGTCGCCTGTATGGCATTTTTGACACTTGGGCATTAAACATTGTTCCACGGATCCACCTCCCTGCCTTGATTGTGGGGAAGTATACACTACACTGTTAACAATTGGCAACAAGAAACGCTGATAGTTTTATGTCATGACGATGGCGAAAAAAGTTTTAGTGCAATTCGTTACGGAAAAGTGTGCTGTGAGACGGGCCATGTGGTGTCAAAAGGCTCTTGATGAGGCTTATTGATCGTGCACTGAAGCGGGCCTGATGGATGTTGGTTGAACTTAGGATTTGTCCCAGAAGTTGTCTGTCAGAATAGCTTGCCTCGTCGCGGACACGGGCAAGTGTTAAGTGTGGGCTAAACCTACGCTCTTCCAGTGATAGGCCACGTCGGCGCAGTAGTTGTTCCAGTCTTGCTTGTAGCGACATTAGGCCGGATAGCTCACCGTTTAGCCCGACCCAAACGATACGTGGTTGCATCAGATTTGGAAAAGCTTCCAGTTTATCAAAAGACAAGTTAAGAGCATTTTGACCGGTTGCCACCTCTGACACGGACTGTTTAGCATTTTCAAGGGCTTCCGGTGAAATTTCGCCTAAAAAACTAAGGGTCAGGTGTATATTGTCGCAAGCTACCCATTTAGCTGGACAGTTGAATTGGCGTTGCAATAATTTCTGAATGCTTGCCAATTCTGAGCGAATGGTTGACGGTAATTCTAAGGCGACAAATGCGCGCGTCAAACCAGTATTACTTTGCATGTACTTCGCCCAGCAGCTTCATGGCGTTACCGCCTAATATAGATTGTTTTAACTTATTGCTGATTGCCAGATTATTTATGTCTTTCAGCGCACGGGAGTGAGACATGAGTGGGTAGTCGCTACCGAAAAGTATATGCTTGGGATCTACTAATTGGGATACATGCTTATAAATTGATGGATCATAAAGAAGTGGAGAGGCGGCGCTGTCAAACCATGTGTGAGATAATGCTTTTCTAACTTCTGGCATTAAGTTGTAGAAAGGCATTCCCCCTCCCCAATGGGCCAGCACGATTTTTAGAGCAGGAAAACGTGTGATAAATGGATAGAGATTGGATGGTGTCAGGGTTCCTTTGCCTGGATAAAGATGTCCGGTTGGCTCTGAGGCATGCAATAAGCATAACAAATTATTCTTGACGATAAAGCTGACAAGATGTGTCCAGGGGCTGTCTATGGTATTGGCAAGATCATCGGGTGACGGTCGCATTTCTCCCAGCCCTATTGCTCCTCCATGGACGCAGCGCTCTAACTCATAAAGTGCAGAAGAGGTATTTTCTGTGGACACCGTGACAAGGCCAGCCAGTCTATGAGGATAACGTGATATTGCCGATAAGATATAGTCATTGTTTTCCTGACACAGTGTGGCGCTGGACCAAGCGAATCCACAGACTATAGACATGCTTATGCCAGCAGTGTCCATACTGTCAATTAACTCCTCTGCGTCAACCATGCGAGCTGTTGGGTGGCTGTAGAGTGCCGCAAATTCGGCATCTGCCGCTAGATATCGCTCACGTCTGCGAATTACCGTCGGAGGGAAAATGTGAGTATGGAAATCAACAATCACATATGGATTATATCACAGAAAAAGAGGAGGCTCATGTGAGCCTCCTCTTGTGTAGGACAAGGGATGTGCTTATACTACTTCTTTTCGTTTTTGCCGGTTGCTGCTTGTGTGGCAGGAGAAGAGTTTTCTTTTTCTTCAGCTATCAGACTTACTTTGACGATGATCTGATCAGGATTGGCGTCAATAGCTACATTCGGATCCAGTTGAAGATCTTGTACAGTGACAGCTTGGTTACTACCAGTAAGTACTCCAAGGTCAATATCAATCTGTGGAGGTAAATTATCCGGCAGGCTCTCTACAGTAAGCTCAGTAATAATTTGTTCTAAGATGTTGTTCTTCTGTTTGAGAGCAGGAGAAATGCCTTTCAATACGATGGGCAGCGCCACTTTGATTTTTTCGGATTTATTAACTTGGTATAAATCAACGTGTAACAGTGTGCCTGTGAGGGCATCGCGTTGAATTTCGCGAATAAAAACACTGCGAGACTCTTCTTCACCACTGATTTGGATGCCTAATAAGCGCGTGGTGCCTTTGCGGTTAATCATGTCCTGAAGTTCAGTAGTGTCGCATTGCAATGCCAACGATTCTATACCATGCCCAAAAAGATGAGCAGGGGTTTGCCCTTGGCGCCGTAAGAAACGGGTTCTCTTGCCAGTTACCTCTCTTTTACTAACCTTTAATCCTGTATCTACCATTGTAAAATACCTCCTAGCGGATATTTGCTGTATTATATATTCTGGTGGCGGCTTATCAGTTTATGTCAAATAAGACCCCAATCCATATACCCCTGTTTAATACTGGCCAAGTATTCATCCGATGGTTTGCCTTCATCTTTCTGCTGTTTCCGCACAAAAGTGATGGCATCTACCATTTCCCCTGTATCGCGAAAGACATTGACTTTAGCTGTCGTATACTCGGCTCCTTCATATTGGGCCAGTCGCCTCATGTCCTGTTCGTTTACCTCGTATAGGCCACCACGTACCTTTTCTCCATTGGACTGTAGGATGCTTGCTATAGCCCCGCGCCATATACGCGACCACCCCGCGAAAACAAGTTTATGGTTTGGAAGTATGGCACTGTAGCAAGCTTTAGCCCCAGGTGCGCGTTGCGCCATTTGTTTGCGGTTTAGGTTTGAAGCATAGGCAAAATAAAACACTGTTATCCTTACGTTGTTAACCAGCTAATACGCCCAACAACAGACGCTCTCTTTCCAAAAGATACATATTAGCTGGTTTTATCTTCGGCGTCAAAGATGGACAAGATTAATGGGGTATGCTTGGTGTTGGATTTTTAATAGTGGGCAGTCTTTGTATAGGCGTCAGTTTTGTCGGTACATACGCATAGAGTGCCAAATGCACTTGTGGCATTGGCGGCATAGTATGAGCAGTGCCTAAACTGGAATGCGATTGATTAGATGTTATACGGTTTACCCACATTGTTTGATGCGTGTGATGGCTTGCCATGTGATATACGCTTGGGGAGTGTTCTTATGAAACTTTTCCAATATAACTCAAGGCTATTGACATTTGTGTAATAAATAGTCTATCCTAGCAGCCAAACTCAATCAAAGGAGGTATTCCATGCAAGGTTATTGTGTTAAGTGCCG
>Ga0123356_10005436_pt1 | contig 12966 bp, 9 predicted proteins | sample TergutEmb28metaG_2_FD_92546 | JGI IMG/M metagenome (GOLD analysis project Ga0123356, IMG submission 92546) | Embiratermes neotenicus P3 segment gut microbial communities from Petit-Saut dam, French Guiana - Emb289 P3 | ecosystem: Host-associated > Arthropoda: Insects > Digestive system > Gut ... | reverse complement strand
TGCCGAAAGTTGCTTGTCGAAGGTTTGTCGGGTACACTCTTTACGATAGCGAAGGATGTGAAGATTCAGGTGGACTTCAATCCGGCAAAGGTGGCGGGCTATCGGCTGCTGGGTTACGAAAATCGGAAACTTCGGGACGAAGATTTTCACAACGATGCGGTCGATGCTGGCGACATTGGTGCGGGACATACCGTAACGGCACTGTACGAAATCGTGCCGGTGGGCGTGCAACTTCCGACGGCAGTGGATCGTTCTCGCTATGATACAGACGACAGACAGCAGACGGCAGACGGCAGCGGAGAAGAAGCGACTGCGTCGCCGCATGCTGATGAGTTGATGTTTGTGAAGTTGCGTTACAAGGAACCGGACGGCGACAAGAGTACGCTGTTAGAATTCCCCGTGAAGTCCACGATAAACGAAGCCAATGGCGATTCGCAGTTTGCCTCGGCAGTGGCACTCTACGGTATGCTACTCCGTTCAAGTCGCCACAGCGGTATGGGTTCTTGGGACACCGTATTGGAATTGGCAACGCCGAATACGCAGGAAGATCGGTATCGTGAGGAGTTTGTGGAACTTGTACGGAAGGCGAGAGAGTTGCGGTAGGTTCACAGAGTTCACCGCGTAGGCAAGGGACACAGAACTGCAATCGTCAGTGCGGCTCTGTGTCCCTGTCTCACGTCGAATCGGCGATCAATTTCTTGATTTCATCAAGGCTCGGTACACGTCCTGCCACTACCGTGTGTCCGTTGATGACCATTGCCGGTGTCGTCATCACTCCAAACGCAATGATTTCACTGATGTCTGACACCTTGGAAACTTCTGCCTCAATGCCAGTCAAACGCACCGCTTCCACTGTCGTTTCGTATAACCGATTGCACTTGTCGCAGCCTGAACCGAGAATTTTTATTTCTTTTGCCATACACGTTTGCCGATAAAAGAGCCGGGGACTGTGTCCCGCGATGCCAGCACGGTACAATATACAGGGACGGAGTTGATTTTTCAACCCTTCGCTCTATGCTAAAAGCAGCGAAACGATTTTTACGGTACCTTCGGGTCGAGAAGAACGCTTCCGATTTGACCCTCAAAAGTTATCAGGAAGACCTTGAAGCCCTGACCGAATATCTGTTCGACTTGTTCGACGGTCGAGTGCCGGAACCTTCCGAAGTTACAACGCAGCACCTGCGCGGTTATCAGGCGGCAATGGACGAGGCGGGATATGCTCGATCAACCATTGCCCGGCGGTTGGCATCGTTGCGAAGTTTTTACCGATTCGGAGAGCGCGACCGCTGGGTGGACGAAAATCCGGCAAAGCCACTCCACATTCCGAAGGTGAAACGTAATTTACCCCGTTTTCTCTCGACCGAAGAAGTCGGGCAACTGCTCGAAGCCCCGCCGATGGGCGACCCGTTCGGACTTCGGGACCGGGCAATGTTGGAAACGATGTACTCTGCCGGTCTCCGGGTAAGCGAACTCGTGGGAATGAACCTCGGCGATCTCAGTCTTGCCGAAGGACTTGTCCGAATACGCGGAAAAGGACGCAAGGAACGGTTTGCTCCGCTCGGTTCTCACGCAATAAGAGCGATTCGCGCTTGGTTTGTTCCCCGTAAAAAACTGCTGGCAGGCGAAATGGATATACTGGGACGCACCCGTGCCGTGCCGAAACGTTCCAAAGCGGCAAAGATTCCATCGAACACACTCCCGGCAAATACGCCGTTGTTTTTGAACAAATTCGGCGGACGCATGACGACTCGCAGCACTGCTCGAATGTTGATCAAGTATTTGGAACAAACGAATCTTGATTCCCGGACGACACCGCACACCTTGCGGCACAGTTTTGCAACGCATCTCTTGAACAATGGGGCGGACATCCGAAGCGTTCAGAAACTCTTGGGACACAAGAGTTTAGTTACCACGCAGATTTACACGCATTTGAAGCCGGAACATCTGATTAAGGTCTATAACAAGGCACATCCGAGAGCAAAATAGGAAACATAAGAATTGGAGGACTTCGAGTAGGGATTAAAACATTTGGTCGGTCCTGTTGTAGTAATTGCGGTATTCGGTTACAATTTCTGGGGTCTTTTATGAAAGGCACAAGAAATACGTAACTATGATACGACTCCTATTTGTTTTCGGTACACGTCCCGAAGCCATTAAGATGGCACCGGTCGTGTTGGAAGCCCAAAAACGGGCAAATGCTTTTGAAACAATCGTCTGCGTTACCGGTCAGCATCGAGAAATGCTCGATCAGGTCAACCGATACTTTCAAATTGTACCCGACATTGATCTGAAACTTATGCAGCCGGATCAAACGCTGGCTTCGCTCACAAGCCGATGCTTGACCGAATTGGATCGCGTTATTACCGAAAAAAAGCCGACATTCGTTTTGGCACAAGGGGATACGACGACCGTGTTGGCGGCATCATTGGCGGCGTTTTATCACAGAATATCCTTCGTTCACATCGAAGCCGGTTTGCGGAGTGGTAACCTCTACTCTCCCTATCCCGAAGAGATGAATCGACGTGTATCCAGTATCATTGCAGCCCGGCACTGCGCTCCCACCCATCGGGCAGTCGATGCCCTGAAAGTCGAAGGCGTTCCGCAGGAGATGATCCGGCTTACCGGCAATACCGTCATCGACGCATTGATATATTCCGTCGAGAAAGAACGGGAGAATTCTGTTCGATGGGAAGCCAAATATCCTTTCCTCGGCAATCGTCCGATGGTGCTCATTACTGCTCATCGCCGGGAAAGTTTTGGGCGTGGTTTTGAATCACTCTGTTCGGCATTTCGCCGGTTGGCACTGTCGTTTGCCGATCATGAGTTCATCTACCCGGTGCATTTGAATCCGAATGTTCGCGGACCGGTGTTCCGTATGCTGGGGGAGTTGCCGAACTTTCATCTGATCGAACCAGCCGCCTATCCTGAATTCGTTTGGCTTATGGATCGCTCGAAAATCATTTTAAGCGATTCCGGCGGCGTTCAGGAGGAAGCCCCTTCACTGGGCAAGCCTGTATTGGTACTTCGGGATACAACGGAGCGTCCAGAGGCAATGGAAATCGGTGCAACAAAATTGGTGGGAACGGACGAAGCACTGATTGTCGAGACGGCGAGCAAACTTTTGACGGATCGGTCTTTCTACGATTCTTTCCGAGGCAAGAAAAATCCTTACGGCGATGGCATGGCAGCAAAGCGGATTATTGATTGGCTCGAAGTGTAAGGGAGCGACAATCACCAACCCTGTTCCGCTTTGAGGATGACCGTTTTAAGTGAATCGAGCAATTGCGTCAGAATGAACGGCTTGAAAATTACCTTTGTAACCCCTGCCTGTGCGGCACGTGTCGTGATGTGTCCGCTGTCGTATCCAAAACTCCGCATATAAATAAATGGGACGGACGAAATCGCAACCTGCGGACAGCACGGGTCTCCCTCCGGTGGTTCACAAATCGTGTCCAACGGACGGTTCTGAAAACGTTTACAGTAAATACACCGGACGCGTTTGAAAAACGTAAACGCCGACATGTCCGGCAATTTGATGTCGCTCAAACAAGCATCGTAATGCGTTGTCTCCAACATTTTCAGGGCACCGAATCCCGATGTCGAGGACTCCACCGTGCAGCCGTAGTAAAAAAGGAGTCGGCTCAATTCTCTGCCGACCGATTCGTCGCCATCGACCATCAAAACCCGACGGTTTCGTAGCATTGGATAATTGTTGCAATCCGTTGCGGACAGTTCCGGCGACAAATCTGGGGTGAGCGACGCAATATGTCCCTGAAACGCCGACTGGATTTGCCGAGCATATTCCCTAACCCGTGTGAACGACGTAACAATTTCTTCAAGGTTAATATAGCCGGGGTCCTGTCTTAACTCATCCAACGGGAAATAAGTCGTTTCGTTCAAAATCAGATTGAGCGGACCAATCGAGTCGCTGAAAACTTTTTCGATGCTACGAAATGCCGCCTCCTTTTGTTCGACCGACAGCAATTCAAGGGTATGAATCGCCAGTGCCACATCATCGGCAAACGTTTCGAGCATCTGTAAATCGGTGTCGTCAAACGCGCTTGGTTGCCGACTTTCGACATTGAAGGTGCCAATGACTTCGCCTCGACAGAGCAATGGAACTGTCAGCGAACTTCTCGCACCAACAACACCTTCGACGAAAAACGGGTCTTCACTGGAATCATCCATCTTGTAACTTTTGCCGTGATAGGCGACCCAGCCTGTAATTCCGTTGCCGTCTTGGCTGACGTACAGCGTCCTTGCCCGTACCTCTTCGGGAATTCCGAAAGCAAAGAGCGGCTCCAAAAGAAGAGGATTTTTTTCGGATTTGACACGTATTTCAATGAAGGCAAAATTCAAAATCTCCCGAACATACTTGGCGATTTTTGCCTGCAAAATGCTGGTACGTTCCTTCGGTGAACGCAGCAAAATGTCCTTTTTGGAAAGGTCGGCTAGTTCCCTACCGGCTTCCCGAAGGCGAGCCCACTTTTCTTCGCGGGTAGCACGCTCTGTAACATCGCTTAGGGTAACAACGTAACGATTTACTTTCCCATCTTCTCCGAACACGGGACCGACCAGCATCCGCAAAAAGCGTGGGGTTCCGGGGACATCCTTCATTTCCAAGACGGTAGTGGTTGGGAGACCAGTGCGCCGAACTTTGGAAAAAGGAACAAAATCGGGTCCCAACATAGCAGGTCGTCCGAGTAAGGAAAAGAACTTTTGCCCCACAGGATTTTCTTGGCTCGTCCACTGGCAAAACTGCGGATTACTCCATACAACGGTCTGATCCAGATCGGTCAAAACAAGAGCGGCTGGAATATGTTCCAGAAAGTCTCGCTCAGGACTACTCAATTCCTGAGTAACGATATTGGCACTTTGTTGTTCGGACACTGACCTCGCCCCCTGACTCCCTCCCACGTGATTATAGCATGGTTTGGAAAGAAATGCAAAAAATTGTCCTTTTTTTCAACTACCCCGTTCACTCCGCAGCCTGTTCGGCAGCCAATGCCACTGCCCTTGCTCTTGCTTCTTTTGCCGCTGCCGCCGCCCGCGCCGCCCGATCTGTCGAAAGCACCTGCCGCAACAATGCCGAAATATCCTCATAAGGACACATATCGGGAGAACCTGCCGCGTATTGCATTACCGAACGTTGTGTTTTCTCCGTGAGGGAAACAAGCATCGACGAGACCGTTTGCCGGTGCGGTTTTTTGACGAGGATTCCCATTTTACCGGAGGCATCCGGTTTGCTCGAAAATGCCCTGCTTGCGACAGCGAAGAACGAAATCGCGGAATCGATTCGCTGCAACGTTAGGAGCCTTCGCACAAATTCTTGCCGATAATCGTTAATATCGTCAACCCGGCTTTCCGACACAATGTGCAAGCCGGGTTTAAATCTTTCGATGTCAATCTCATCGCCGCCGTGAACAACGCCGCCGCTCATTCTATCGACGCATACGTAATTTGCTCCGGCATAACAACCGGTCAGCAACTCGCGCTGTGCCATATCAAGGGCTTCTTCGGCATTTTGGCAACCGAGGAGTTCCCGGCAGAGAAGACCACGAGAACGCGGATCGGCAGGAAGCACCTTTTTGGAACAGTTGACAACGGCGATGAAAAGACCGTGTTGATTGACACCTGCCCAAGTTCCACCGGACTGCTGATCGACACCGCAAACGGAGCGGGGACGACCAGATTGAATCTTAGGGTGCAGGGATTCCCTGGCGGGATCTTCCTCTCGATTCAATGCTATTAACAGGGGAGCATCTGACAGTTTCCTGTAATGAACGGCAATAATTCCCATAATTCAAAACTGATGGTGCGTCGATACGGCACAAACAGCGTTTCTTCTTCTGGGAAAGCAATAACCCTTGCCCGCCGGGAGAGGGTTGGGGGTGAGGGCTACTTACCTCTCTTCCCATTCTGACACTTCCACCCAAACTCCTAAAATGTGCCGCACCGAAGTCGATGTGCAAATTCTACCACAAAATTGGCAACTGTGCAACCCGCTCATCCTGGAAACAGATTGTTGCAGGTATTGCTCAATCTAGCCGTCCGCAACCGCCGGGAGGTCGGTTGCCTACCTTTTCACAAAACATCAAAAACGACCAGTTTATGGCGGTGTGCAGTTATGCCAAATGAACAATACCTCTAATCTAATGCGCACTACCCTCTCCATGTGCGGCAAAATCATCATAACCCTGTTCATGGTGCTCCGCTGCACTGCCAAAACGAGACCACTCCCTGCTGAATACCAATTCAATATGACCAGTTGGTCCGTTGCGTTGTTTTGCCACGATCAAATCCGCCATGTTGCGGATGTCCTTGTTTGTTTTTGCTTCCTTGGCATCTATTTCTTCTGGGGTCATCCCCATGTCTCTTCGGTGAATAAACATCACCACGTCCGCATCCTGTTCGATTGCTCCCGATTCCCTCAATTGCGACAGGCGGGGCCACTCATCCTTGTCCTTTCCTTCCGTTGCCGCCAGCCGATTCAACTGGGCAAGACAGAGTATCGGTATATGGAGTTCCCTTGCCAACAACTTCAATCGTCGGGCAATTTTGGCAACCTGCTCTTGTCGCACATCCATTGGATTTTCCGGTGTAATCAAACCGATGTAGTCGATGACAATCAACTTCAAATCATTTTGCCGTTTCAGCCTTCGGGCACCCGCCGCTATTTCCGCGACGGTGCGATCCGGCGTGTCATCAATGTACAGCGGAGTCGTTCCCAACTCGCTGGCAACATCTGTGAAGCGATTGTACTCTTCTCTGCCTAACAAGCCTTTACGAAGTTTCTGACCATCCAGTCTGCCGCGTGAACAAATCAGCCGCTTTGCTAAGTCCATCTTTCCCATTTCAAGACTCACAAAGAGAACGGTTTGCTTGTCTTTGATGGCGATATTTTCGACGATATTCAGAGCCAGTGCCGTTTTTCCTACACTGGGGCGAGCCGCAAGAATAATGAGTTCATCGGGATGAAATCCTTCGATCAGATTGTCTAAATCTCCAAAACCGGTGCTGATGCCATCGACAAGTCCCTTTTCTTTGAGACCAATGTAGTCAATCAGTTCTTCCATCAACGTTGCCATATCGGTAACTTGATTGGTCGTCTGGGCTTCGCAGAGTTGGTTCATCTCCGATGCTGCCTTATTGAGGAGATCTTTGACTGGCGTTTCGGGTGCGTAAGCGTCTCGGATGATTTCTGAACCGGTGTGGATCAGCCGCCGCAGTGTTGCCTTTTCCCGAACGATTTTGGCATAATGGGGAGCATGAACAGAAACCGGCACAGCATCCATCAGTTCTGCAAGATAAATGTGTCCGCCGATCAATTCCAGTTCGTCGGTTGTCTTGAGATTGTTGATCAACAGAAGCAGGTCGATATTGCTGTTATCGCTGCGCATTTTCATTATGTGGCTGAAAATACGGCGGTGTGCATCGTGATAGAAATCATCAGGATTGCGCAAGACCATGACGACATCGTCGCACAATTCCGGTTGACGCAGCAATGCTCCGATGACTGCCCGCTCGGCATCGAGATCGTGCGGTGGTGCTTTTTCGAGAACCGAAAGATCAATGGGTGCGGAGAGATTCGGTTTTCGGGACTTTTTCGACTTTTTGCTTATTCCTTCGGACATATCCCGATTGTACCGGAAGAAAGGAATAACAGCAAGGTGAACGTCCTGACGGACGCAATGTTTAGAAACTGTCAGAGCCGCAATTTTTCTATTGTGGTTCTGATGAACACCGGAGCTAACGCCCTCCGCTCCTGCGTTCCACCCAACTTTTCCACCCCCTTTTCCTTTCCGGCGGCAAAACTCTTCTGTTTTTTTACTGCCTCCGTGTTATACTACATGTTATGATGTTGGAAAAGTTGGGTCCTTTCAAAATCGGTCGTGTTCTTGGTCGCGGCGGAATGGGTGCGGTCTATGAAGGAATACATGAAGACGACAACTCCGCCGTTGCCATCAAAGTCCTGTCGGACTCCTTCGACGAAGATGCGGAAGTCCGAGTCCGATTCGAGACCGAAATCGAAACACTTAAACGCCTTTACCATCCGAACATTGTCCGGCTTTCCGGCTTCGGTGCAGATCATGGACAACTCTATTACGTCATGGAATTCGTCGATGGTCCCAGTTTACAGCAGGAACTCCGAAGGAGGCGGCTCTTCCAATGGCACGAGGTCGCAAAAATCGGACTCGAAATTTGTCAGGCTCTTCGGCACGCTCACGACAGAGGAATCATTCATCGAGATATTAAGCCAGCAAACATCCTTTTGGATCAGGGAGGCAATATCAAACTTTCCGATTTTGGAATCGCCCGGTTTTTTGGTTCGCAAAGCATTACCGACATCCACTCCGTCATCGGAACATTAGAATACATGTCGCCGGAGCAGGCACTTGCCAATCCGATCAGTTCAAGCACCGATCTCTATTCTCTCGGCTGCGTTTTGTACGCACTTTTGGTCGGCAAGCCGCCGTTTCCTGCCCGATCTTTACCGGAACTACTCCGCAAACACCAAACGATCATTCCTGCATTGATTGGTTCTGTCCGACACGATGTTCCCGACGAATTAGGATACATCATCGTGGATTTGTTGAAAATTCGTCCTGAAGATCGACCGCGTAATGCGTTTCTTGTAACGAAACGGCTACAATCCCTCTTACAGTCATTGGTGGGAGACCCTGCTGAAATCAAAGTGTTGCCGTTGTTACCGGAAACACCGAAGCGGTATCACGAGTCGGTGTTTCCTCTATGTCAACTGGCGGAGACCTACGAAGGCGGCAGCATCATTGAACTCGACAGGATCGTTAAACCGGAAGCACCTGATAGACGAGCACTGTTTCCGCAGGGCGAAACGCTTACCGGCTCGTTCAAGCGTATCGGCGAGGAACATTCGGTTACAGTTTTTCCCGCCAACCATGATTTCGACGAATCGGAAAATTCCGGCAACGTTTCCTCCAAGACCGATACGGTAACGTCCTTGTCTGCCGCAGATGATCGACGAGCAATCCCAATTTTGAATGGTGGAACAGCGGGACAATCCGTCAAATTCGATGTTGCCCCTTTGCCGCACGAACAGGCTACTCCACAAGACGTTCAACAGGGATCGGAAACTCCGGTCAAACCACTAAAAACGCCGACTCGGTTCACCACCGTCGCGGACAAAAAATTTGACCCGTTTGAAGAGGAAGACCGGGCTGCCCGTCCAATACTTTCGTTGCCGATAGTGTTGACATCGACGTTGTTAATGTTCATTGGCTTGACGGTGTATTATCTTATACAACCGGTTCCGCCAGATGTGCTGTATGTCCGCATTACCACCACGCTTCGGGAAGGCGAAACGGCAAACGGATATTCCCCCGCCCGGTTAAGATCGGCGCAAAAAGATATTGACCAGTTTTTGGCGATGTACCCCGACCATCCGCTGGCAGCACAGGTCGCAGTATTTCAGGATGAGTTGCACTTATCAGACCACGAACGCCGATTGGAACGCCGGATGCAATTTTCATCGTTGCGTCCGTTGAGTCCGGTGGAGCGGACTTATGTTAATATACTAACATCTTTGCCGAACGACCCGGAACAGATGATCGACAAGTTGCGTGCGTTTATCGCAGTGTTTCAAACGGTTCGCCCAGAGGGATCGGCAGTTCCGCAACGTCATGCGTCGAGTCCGGTTGAGATTTGCGTCGAGTTGGCTCGGCGACGGCTGCAAAAATTGGAGCAGGATGTTGCCGAAATCAATGCGGAGCAGGAACAAGTGATTCGTCGTCGGCTGGACGAGGCGGCAGATTGGGATTCCACCGACCCGACACGTGCCGAGGGAATTCGGCGAGGGATCATTGAGTTGTACCAAAATCACCGCTGGGCAGACGGATTGGTCGAAGAGGCGAAGCAATTTTTGAGCCTTCCTACGGCAACCCACCACGAATGACCGTGTCCGTTGCCGATGCTGCCGATGGTGCCAAGGAAACCGGCACGGCGACCTGTGCTTCCACCGTCTCGTAGGTAACTACTTCCCGGCGATGGAGCCAAGGAAGCATGGTGCGTTGCGTTTCTTCCTCACAGTAGGTCTGAACAACCCGACCAGACCGAGAATCGACCACTTGAACCAACGTTTCCCTTCTCGTAACGACGGGAGAGTAAGTCCAGTGATATTCGACTTTGGGTCTTCTCACCGTTACCGTTCTCAGCATTGCCGGAATTGCCCCCGGTGTGTTTGCTGGAACGATCTTTACTTCCCTTGCTGGCGTTGTTTTTGTGCCATCAATGCAAATGACTGCTTCGGAAGGGATTGAGGAAGGCATAATATAGACGATTTCCGCGCCGGACGGTGCTTGCACTACCGTTCCCGGAAAGGTTGCCGGTTGTCCGACTGAACCGACTTGTCCTGCCGGTATGGTGATCGTCGGAATGTTCGCTTGCGGAACACTTCCTGCTTGGGTATGGGGTGTTGCCTGTACAGGAATGGCAGGTTGCGGTGCGCCTAAATTCGTTGACGGATGTTGATATTGCGTCAACGAAACCCCGCTCATTCCCGGTATAAAGGTTGGGGAATAGGACGTTTCTTGATTTCTACCACCCCAGATGCGATCGCTCAAATCCCCGAAGACCGGCGAGGAAACGAACAATATGCTGAAACAAAGCAGAGAAAAAACAAAGCGGAACATAACTTATGGCAACCAGCGGGGGAACTAGGGACACTGGATTATAGCCCACAGGCGAACGATAAGCAAATAATTTGAGAATTTTTTGGCAAATGCAAGGGCGGCGGAGCGTAAACCCCAAATCACGGCGGAAACAGCACTGTACGGATAATTGCCCTGTATTGGGCGAGTTGAACGACGCAAAACTCCCCTTGTCCCCAAGCAGGCGAATTTTGGTAGAATCAGGGTAGCACTTTTGCTGATAGATCTCTGTGGACACCCCAACTGTTTGCCTTTTCTGCGGCGTTTTGTTGCTCCTCGTGGCAGCGACGGTGGGATTGCGCTCTCTCCTAAAATATACCGATTACGGCATTGATCCGGCAATCGTCGAGACGTTTCGCCCAAGGATCCGCACTTGGTGGATTCTCTTCGGACTGCTCGCCTGCGTCTTTTTCCTCGGTCCGTTTGCAACGACATTCTTTTTCCTCATCCTGTCGGTTACGATCCTTCGGGAATACATCACACTCACGCCAAAAAGTCCTGCCGATCATCGAACGCTCTTCGGAATTTATCTGTTTTTCACACCGTTGCAGTTTGCCCTTGTTGGGGTCAATCCTGCTTGGTTCGAGCAGGTAACAGGTTTTACGCCGTATCAGGTTTTTTCGCTCTTGCTGCCGGGCTATGTCTTTTTGGTATTGCCCGGCATGATGGCGATTTCCGGCGATCCGAAGCGGTTTTTGGAGCGAACGGCAAAACTCCAACTAGGGCTGATTGTTTGCGTCTATTCTTTAAGTTACGCCCCTGCATTGCTCACGTTGCCTTTGCCTAATGGCAATGTACTTCCTAATGGTGGGGCGATGTACGCTCCGCCGTCGTCGGCAGTGTTGGACGGCGGCTTGGAAGGAACGGTCATTGAAACTGCTATTGAAACTCTCGGGGGAACTGAAACTTTCAGTGGAAACGGCGAACCGCTTGCGGAAGAACAACCAGAGGCACAGATTGAGGATGCCGATTCGTCCGCTCAACAACTTTTTCGGATGTTTCCGCTTATGAGTGGCAAGCATTTTCAACTTCTGCTCTTTTTCGTTCTCATTGTTCAGTTGAGTGATGTTTTTCAGTACCTTTGGTCGCGTGGGTACAGGCAATACGTCGTAGCGGAAAAAATAAATTCGACTCGGACCTGGGGGGGAATTCTCGGTAGTGTGATGACGACCGCCCTGCTGGGGGTGATACTGTGGTACTTCACGCCGTTTCCGCAGTGGTGGCAAGCGGGGCTTGCCGCGATGCTTGTTGCCGTGATGGGTTTTCTCGGCAGCATGACAATGTCGGCAATCAAGCGAGACAGGGGCGTGGGAAGTTACGGAGCATTGATTCCGGGGCATAGCGGTTTTTTAGATCGGCTTGATTCTCTTTGCTTTGCCGCGCCTGTGTTTTACCACTTCGTTTGGTATTTTGGAGTGTAACGCAAACGTTCCCTTCTTCATCGAGGACGAAGATGGTGTAGGAAAACTACGGTAGTCCCCGGGCAGAGAACGTCCATCGGGGACTGCGCCGGAGTACCGGCTTCGTCCCCGCTCCATTTCGGCTTTTGCTCATTCGCCTTTCCGTTCTTTCCCCAAGGCATTGGCGGACATCATTGCGTCGTAGAGACTCTGGGCGGTAACTTCAAAGGGATGGAAATGAACCAGCGAGCCGGGCGCAGCACAGTTTTCGGCGATCTTGCGAACAACGGCGGCATCGAGCGGTTCCATATTCAATTCCTTGAACGTAACGGGCAGACCAACGGCAATCATAAAGTCGAAAATCATGTTCCGATACGTTGCTGTTACGGAATCGTCGAGACAAAGTTGCGTAGCGACACCGAAGGCGACTTTCTCGCCATGCATCATACCGGTTTTCATGCATGCCGGCACATTGGACAGTTCGTTACCAATGGCGTGAGCGGTTGCCAAACTTCCGCTCTCAAAACCGAGACCAGAGAGGAGCGTGTTCGCTTCGATTACCCTTTCGACGGCAGGTGTCAGTACATGGTTTTCGACATCTCGCTTGGCATCGACACCGTATTCAAACAACGTGTCGAAGGCGAGTTTTGCTAGGGCTTCTGCTGCCAATGTCGGCGTACCGCCGGAAAGGTTTTTGGTTCGGCTTTGCATCGACGCTTCCATTTCAACCCAAGTGGATAGGGCATCTCCCATTCCGGCGACGAAACTGCGAACCGGTGCATTGACGATCACCCGGCTATCGACGAGAACGAGATCGGGATTGAAGTGCCAACACTCGAATCCTTGGAACAGATGGTCTTCGCCATACCAAACGGATGCGG
>Ga0123356_10005435_pt1 | contig 12967 bp, 12 predicted proteins | sample TergutEmb28metaG_2_FD_92546 | JGI IMG/M metagenome (GOLD analysis project Ga0123356, IMG submission 92546) | Embiratermes neotenicus P3 segment gut microbial communities from Petit-Saut dam, French Guiana - Emb289 P3 | ecosystem: Host-associated > Arthropoda: Insects > Digestive system > Gut ... | reverse complement strand
TTTTCGACTTCATCAATCTTGTACTGCGAGATGTTTGGATCCATATCTTTTAGCTGCTCCCAGTTCTGTGCAAGCAGCAAAATGTTTTTGATGGTGATTTTGACTTGTCGCTGCCCTTCAGAAGAAGGGCAGCTCAATTATATAAATTCGTTAACAATAAAAAGCAATACTCAGATTTCTGACATAACATTTTAAACACAGAAGTGACTAATCCATGACTCAATAAGGGAATAAACAAGGAAGGGCATATATGGAAGAAAAAGAGCAAAAAGACGGATACTCAACAATAAGAGTCCCGCAACAATTCGCAACAGAAATCGATAAACTAATAGGAGCACACGGATTTACCTCACGCGCCGAAATAGTCAAAGAAGCAGTACGACAATACCTACAAAAATACGAAGACACACACCTAAGCATCATAAACCATGACAACAACGGAACCAAAATCAGAGACACAAAACTAAACCAAATTACAACCATAAACATAACAACCAAAGGCAACTATTGTCCAGTATGCGACGCAAGCAATTGCGAACACATACGCTTTGCACTAATGCAATCAGACGTTATCAAGACAACAAAAAAATAGAAAAAACTCAAAATCAAAGTAACAGACCCAAAATAACAAACCCAACCTCACCTCAGCACAAACACCACTCACCATCAAAACCACAAAACCCTCGCTAGATCACCAACATCAAACACAAAATAAGCACCCAAAACAAAACAAACCACACAGCCTTGCGTCCAAACAAACCAACCAACCAAGTTAAAGGATACATCAACCTAAAAGTGACAGGTGAGCATGTTCCTACTTGGCCATTTCGCATATCTGCATTCCGATAGAAATATAATGGCTTCACAGGCACTCCTCACCTAATAACCGCTTAGAAAGTTAGCTATATAATCCTGGCAAAATTCACTGTTAATCAACCTATTCTATACATATTTTTTAGTTTAGCACCTCAAGTGTATTATTGTATCATCAGCGCTATGCACGGATAGTTAGGCAACAGAACTTCTTGAGTTTATTTGTGTGGTTTATTTTGTTTGGCATCAATTAAGGTTTGAAAGTGAAGTTCAAAGCCGGCAACGGGGTTTTCAAGTTTCCATGCTTCAAGTGTTTCGGGATTGATTTCGCCTATGATGCCGACTTCTTGATTTGCTGCAAGGATTTTTCCAGCCCGACCATCGATAAAGCTGGGGTGAATGGTTTCTTGAATTTGCCACTCAACACCAAAATTTGTCATAAATGAATCAAGGGCCGATTTAATTTCACTAAAGTTCGCGTTGGGATGGGTTGTTACCGCTGAGAGATAGTTTTTATCGCATGTTTGGGTCTGCTCTGTCTCATTGGGAAGAGTAACTCGGCCTAGTTCAAAGATTTTTTGGGGAAACTCGACCGACTGATTACTACTTAGAAACTCTACAAGTCCAGGTAACAACTGGTTACGCAAACAAGTCATGGTTATGACTTTAGGATTAGACAGCTCAATTAGACGGCTTGAGGGTTGATTCATCTTTTGAAATAGAGTTTGAGGATTGGACAGGGTGGTATTGAGAACTTCTTGGTAGCCCAACCCAATCATCAAGTCGCGCGCAACATCGATGTAGTGTTGGTCTGCTTTGGCTTTGCCTGTTGTTGGCAACTCACGCCACAGGGGTTCGATGTTATTGTAGCCATAAGCTATTGCAATATCTTCGATTATATCGACTTGATGCATAACATCCACCCGGTAACATGGAACTAACACCGTTATGTATTGACCAGAAACTTTCTCAATACCCAAACCAGCAGTACCCAATAAATTAACGATCGTTTCTGCGGATAAATTAAGCCCTAGGAGGCGGTTTGCTTCAGTTATGCTTAGTTCGAGGGATTTGCTACTAAAATCTGGAGTAACTAGGGTTTTTTGGGTATAGTTATTGTTGGTGTTTTGGGGGTAGTTGATGGTGACGCTGTAGGCTTTTCCGCCGCGATCAATAAGAGCGGAGGTAATCAAGGTCAGGGTGTTTAGTACGGTTTTGTGGAGAGTGCCGGTGACTTCAATGAGAAGGTTGCATGAGTCCTCGGTGATTTTGCCTAGATCGTTACTGTTGATTATGGGTGGGAATGAGAGAACTTGATCTTGGCTGTCATAGAGCATTGGATAGAGGGGATGGGCTTTAACGATGTGGCCGTATTCTTGGCCTTTGGGGTGTTTTTCAAGGATTTCATCGAGTGTCATCTTTTTAGTAAAGCCTAGCGGTATAAACTCTACCGTCTCGGGTTTAACTGCGGTGTATTTGATGGGGGGTTTGATGAGATCAAGGTTGTAGATGCCGATGCTTGTTCGGCGTCGGCTTCGGCCATAGGTATGGTCGAGTTTGTCCTGGAGGTGCATGATGCCTTTTATGACATCATCGCTTAGGTGGATGTTTTTTATAACTGCGCAGGCGATATAGGGCCGAATATCAAACAAGTTAGCGTCTACGGTGACTTTGATGTCTGATTTGTCTGCGGTGTAGGGTTTGAGGCCCCTTTGTTGTCCGGTGTAACTTTGTAGGGCGCGGGTTAGGCCTTCTACGCTCCAGAGGTCTGCGCGTGCGGTGTCTTTCATTTCTATGCTAAGTGAATTTTCTTTTGGGTCAAAGCCTTTTACTTCGGCTTTGATGTAGGCTAAAATATTGTCGAGTTTTTCTAGGTTGTTGTCTAATTTTAGGTTGAGCATGTGTTGGAGTTCTGCATAGTTTACATCGATTGTGGGCATCTTAGTTCACCTGTTTTTTTCTGAGCCAGTCGAGGTCTTGATTAAATATCATGCGAATATCGCTTATTTCGTTGCGCATCATATAGAGGCGGTCAACGCCTAAGCCCCAGGCAATAACTGGTGCTTTAACGTTTAGGGGTAGGGTGACTTCGGGGCGGAATATGCCTGAGCCGCCAAATTCAATCCAGCCATATCCTTCCTTGTAGGCGGAGAGTTCCACGCTGGGTTCGGTGAAGGGGAAATAGTCGGGTTTGAATCGGATTTTGTCAGCTCCTGCGATTTCAAGTGCGAATTTGCCCAAGACCCCTAAGAGGTCTTTTAGGGTGAGGTGTTCATCGATTATGATGCCCTCGACTTGGTTGAATTCTGAGAGGTGAGTGCGATCGGTTATTTCTGGGCGATATACTCTAGCGATGCTAAAGTGGCGGCTGGGTACTTGGTATTGGCCGCTTTGAAGTGTGCGCGCGCTTAGGCAGGTGCCGTGTCCGCGCAGAATTAAACGTTTGGCGGCTTCGAGGTTGTATTTGTAGCCCCAGCCGGTGCTACCGGTTTGGTTACCGTTTTCATGTGTTTGGGCTATCTGTTCAACGGTTTGGGTTTGGTTGTCTAAATTGGCGTATTTTGGATCTTTGATGTAGTAGATATCACTTGGGTCTCTTGCAGGATGGTCTTGGGGCACATAGAGAGCATCAAAGTTGAAGAAACTAGCTTCAACTGCTGTGCCAGTCATTTCTTGAAAACCCAATTGAACCAGTTTGGCGCGAACCTCATCGAGAAAGCTGAGGTAGGGATGTTTTTTTCCGCCCCAAGTTTTTGCGACGGGAGCTTCAATGTTGTATTTTTGGAGTTTAGCTTCGCGCCATTTACCTGTAATTATAAGCTCAGGGGTTAGTTTAGTCACCTCAGGCACAGCAATGATAGCCTCAGAAACCGCTTGGGTGCCCTCAGGAGTTATTTTTAGAATACGCGTGGTTTTGGGTTCAACAACTGCGAGTTTGCGTTTTTTAAGCTGCTCGGTGGCCTCTTTTAATTCACCACTTAAATCATCAAACACTGCTTGTTCTTTTTCACCAAGATACTTGAGCAGAGTCTCATCACAACCCTCAGGAACAGACATCTGATGCAGTAACGCATCATTTAGGGTTAAGGTGTTAGTTTTTGAATCATAGAAAGCCCATTTCTTGCGAATAACCCAGCCCTGTGCGATCTGTATAAACGACGCCTCAAGACCAGCTTTTTGGGCTGCTTTAGATAGATCTGCTTTGCCGCCCAGCTCCGCCACAGCCACAACAAGCTTGCGCTCAGGCAAACTAGTTTGTGCATAAGATTTACCCTCAGCGGTGAGTTTAATTATATTTTGAGTCGCCGCTTGTATGGTCAAAAAATTTTTTTCCTGTAAACTAAGTGCATTACGCATAACAGCAGCATCGGGAAAACCACAAAATTGAACAAGCTGCTCTACACTCACACTACCTTCTTGTTTGCTCAGAACCGAAAGGAGCTGCTGTTCTTGGGCTCGAAGTTCAACCATACAAACGCAACCGATCAACAATTATATTAACAGTAGTTCTTGCGCCTCAAATAAAAGCATGCTGATTAAGAAAAACATCAAAAACAAAACAAAAACAACCAACAAACAGATTTCAAGTTTATCAAAAAAACAAGAGCCTAAAACAAGGACGGATATATTGTTGCGGGATTATTTTTTACCGGCTTTCTTTGCACAAGCAGTACCACAGTATTTTGCCTTGGCATCAAAGGTTGTGAAGGTTTTTTTGCACACTTGACATTTCTTCTCCAAACACTCAACCTCCTCACCGCATAGATGGAGATTTAACGCTAAAAACTTTACTAATCTACAATAAACAAACAACTACTCAAACAGCAACAACCAACTACACACAAAAAAGAGATAACAAAATAATAAATACCCAACTATGGGGGTTGTTTGGGTTTAATTACCAAACATAAACTTAGAGCAAACTCGTATTGGCCTTGATTTTTACTAACAGCTATATTAAAACCCTCCACCTTAGCGCTCATAGATTCGCCGTTGCTGGAAAAGTCACGGATATTACCCACAAAATTGCTGATTTGACCAATAATATCGTTGATGTTAAAACTCATACCAGACACCTGCTCTGAGTCAGACCCAGCCTTAGAATCATCACATTCAACCACTAGATTGCACCTCAGAAATCTACAGAAATAACAGACAAAAACCGCTTTAAAGATCTGTGACTACACAAAGCCAAACACAAACAGCACTCAAAGACATAGCAACAATTTAAAGCCAATTAGCGATAAAAATATTAAACCAATGTACTGCTGAAGCGTAAGAAATCTGCGGATAGTTTGATATTATGATTTAAGCTTCAGCTTTATTCTGGTTAAAAACCAACCTAAAACATGATCAAAATATTTAGCTAAACATACCCAAAAGGGTAAACCAAGAAAACAGCTCAAACCATTTTTTGCCTTGAAATTCATATTAACAAAAACTTTTTTTATAGGAAAAGCCAAGGATACCCATAATGTTAAGCATGAATAAAATTATCCCCTTCATGTTGCTTTTCTTTTTAATAAGCGGAACATTTGCGACAGCGTTTGATTCTGTTTCTGCTTCAGAGTTAGCTACGGATTCTTGGGTTTCAAAAACACCCATGAGCCAAGCCGGGATGGATTGGGCGTTGTTGCTGTAGACGACAAAATTTATGCCATCGGCGGATCCACCGAAAACAACACCACCTATACCAGCTATAATTTTCATAGGGGTGGGTTTGTGGGAACTGACCGCGGCTACCGCTCATGTAGGGGCATTAATGTCAGCGTCCATCCAGATTTTTTGTATTAACGACTGTGCGACAAATCGCAAGTTTGAATGTACAAAGAGAGGGAATTATTGTCTTTGCACAGTTACGGTGCTGTATTGAATCATCCCAGAGGGCAGACTTTGCATATCATAGGGATTTTGATACCACGCTTGAACCGTTGCTTGCGCTGAACTATTAGCTAACACTGCTATAATCTCAAAACTCTTTCCCCTATCATTTTCTTTTCCAATAGTTGTACTATACCGCCATGTCCCGTCAGTATTTCTTTGAACCCTATCAACCATTGGAAAATACAAGTTGCCCTCACGAACAACTATCCATAATTGTTGTCCAGCGGGGATGTTTTGTGATGTGCCGCTAACCCACTCAATCATATCGACAGCGGCATTATTGGCAGGCAAAGTAACCTTTACAGCGGTTTCGTCTGAAGTATTTCGGCGTACTACGGATATAGTGTCATATTGTGTTATTCCTGCGGGGAGGATTGTCAAATCGTATTGTTGCGTGGTGTTTTGTTTGTCGCGCCAATCCTTAAGCAGTGTGTGGGCGGAGCTATCAGCCAGTACAGCTATAACGTCGAAGCGTTTTCCTCCCTCATCTTTCTGCCCTATCTGTGTATCTTGTTCCCAACGCCCATTAGCATTTATGGTTAGAACCTCATGAGCAAAATACTTCCCATCCACCTGAACAATAATCCATAAATACCGACCGGCGGGGATGTTTTGTGATGTGCCGCTAACCCACTCATACATATTAACAGGCGCATTATTGGCGGGAGTTATGATAGTTACCGAGGGTTGGCTTGGAGGGTTTACAGTAGCGTTTCGGCGTGTTACAGATATAGTGTCGTATTGTGTTGTTCCTGTTGGGAGGTTTGTTAAGTCGTATTGTTGGGCGGTGTTTTGTTTGTCGCGCCAATCCTTAAGTGTTACGTGCGCTGAACTATCAGCCAGTACAGCTATAACGTCGAAGCGTTTTCCTCCCTCATTTTCTTGTCCTATCTGAACATCTTGTTCCCAACGCCCATTAGCATTTATGGTTAATACCTCATGAGCAAAGTACCGCTCGTCCACTCGAACAATAATCCATAAATACCGACCGGCGGGGGTGTTTTGTGATGTGCCGCTAACCCACTCATACATATTAACAAGTGCATTGTTGGCGGGGGTGGTGATAGTTATTGATGGTTGAGGGGGCGGCGGGGTAGCTGTGGGTGCGGGGGTGACAGTGGGAGCAGTAGTAGGAGTGGAAGTAGGTTTGATAGTAGGCGATGGAGTAGGCGATGGCGTTGGTGTTGATGTCGTGGGGTAGTAGTAGTCTCTGTAAACAGTTATTCTATCGTATTCGGTTGCTCCTTCGGGTGGAAAAACAGTAAATTCTTTGCTTTCTCTAAGAGAAGAATTAATAGCCAATTGTGCATCTCTGTTAGCAACTACAGCGATAACATCAAAGGCTAATCCGCCGTCATTTTCACCGCCAAATCGAACATCACATTTCCAATCTCTATTGTTGCTATCAAATCTCGGCTCAGGTTGTGGATAATATCTATCGCCCACACGAATTACAATCCAAACTTTACTGCCTGTTGGGATGTTCTTGGCTGTACCTGTGATAGTTTCTGTCATATTTACGATTTCGCCATCATATGGGTTGGTAATCACAACCTCCGTTCTCTGTTTTTGGTCAATACATGTGCTAAGTAAAAACAGAAAGCCAACCACAATGGTGGCAATCAGTATTAATATTAAAAGTTGGTTTCGTGTTATTTTTAATCTGTCTGTTTTTATGAGAGACCTAACAATTTCTGTAATGTAGCCAATTATTGCTACAACTGTTGTACCTGCGCCAGCAATAAGGACGTTTGAGTTAGCACTGGATAAGGCAGGGTTATTTATTTCTACAGAAAGTATTATCAGATGTAGAACTAAACTAACAACCGCCATTATTATGATGAGAATAAGGCTTCCGTTTATCTTCCTATCCTTAAACTCACGGCTAAGTTGCCATAATGCGAAACCGAATATAGTGATATTTATTGTTGCACATATTGTAGCAATAATTATAGCTTCTGATATCATAGCCAACACAGGTTATATGGGGATCAATATGGCTATATATGCTTTTTTCTATTTTGTGTTGTGTTTTGATTTTATTGTCGCTTATTTGAATTTTATGCGTAATCGCTTTTAGATTATGATACACTTGGCTGTTGTTGTTCGTCAGATTTTGCGGCTGCGTTCGATTGTTCGGTTTCGTTCCATTGTTTTTTCTTGCTCTCGTTTGACTACTTCGGCGCGGTTGCGTTGTTCGATTAGTGTCTTTGCTTGATGGTCGGGCAAATTTTCAATGACTTTTTGGAAACTTTCGTCTGGAATAATGTTGAGACGTCGTTCGATTCGCTCGTATAGCAGGCGGTTACGGATGGTTTCGGGCAGGGTGTTCATTTGTTGTAATAGTGTGTTTAGTTGGTCTTTATCGGGACGGATTTGGGCGAGGAGTTTTTGAGTGTGGTAGTCTAATAGGATTTTGTCTTGCTTGTCCATAGTGTTTAGTATGGCGGCGTTTTTGGTGCTTAGGTCGGATTCTTTTTCACGGACTGTTTTGTGTATGCGTTTGATTTCGTCGGAGGTTGGGGCAGGGTCTATGCCGAAACGGTTTTTGAAAAATATCTCGGCGCGGCGGATTTCCTGTTCGGCTCGTTTGATTGCTTGGTCGGTTTCTTGTTTTTTTGTCCGCTGTAAAAAGTTTAGGTTTTGGCGGGTTTCCTGTAGTTCTGCAATTCTGCCTTGTAGCACTTCAATGTTTTTGGCGTGTTCGTCCTTGATTCGGTGCGGAAATTTAAGCGGGGGATGTCTTCTCTAATTTCGTTTCGCCGTGCTATTAGCTCGGATAAATTTTTCTCGTGTGCGATATAGTCCTCTCTTAATTTGTTTAGGTATTCTGCGGTTTTTTCGGCGGTGGGTTCAATAACGGAATTTTCATTTGACGCAGTTTCCGTGGATTCCTTCCCATGCTCCGATTTCTTTGCACGTTCTTCGTTGCGCTGTTTGATTTCGCGATTTCTGTCGCCGCTCTCGGTGCGTATACCCTGACGCTCCAACGCCCAAGCCTCATGTCCCATGTGGACAGTCGGCTCGCGATCAATGCCCTGCGCTCGAAGTGTGCGGTGGTCTATGCGAACATCCAGTCCCTTTTCCTCAAATTTACGATTATTAATTTTCGCCCAATTTTCGCGCCATCTTATATAAGCTCGACTTCTTTGTCCCAATCGCGATTTTTGCCCCCGAAGCCGTCGGGCGAAACATGGCGCGTAGTCAACATAATGTGCGCGTGTGGGTTGCCGTCGCCTTTGTCATGCAGGGAAACATCAGCAATCATGCCCTTGTCAACAAAATTTTCTTTAATGAACTCACGGAGCAGTGCTTTTTGTTCCTCTAAATCAAATTCTATTTGCAGGGCAATTTCAATTTCCCGCGCCAACCGTGCGTCGTGCCGCCTTTCCCTTGCTTCTACCGCTCGCCAAAGTGTTTGACGGTCTTTGTATTCAGGCGGCGCATTGTCGGGAAATTATTTCTTTGTACACAACACCGCCCTTTCGGGTGTAGTCGTGGGTTATTTCGCCGCCCTCGCCGCCTAAATCCTGCCCCGACCGATACGCCGCCGCATCTACTAATTTCAGTTTTTCTGCTGAACGGTACGCCGCTACACCCACCGCCGACCGTCCCGACCCCCTGCCGATAATTTTAACGCTAAGATGATAAATCGGCGTTACGGATTCCTCCGACGGTTCAGCTCGCAAAACCCCTCAAACCCGCATGAATACTGGACAATCGTGGCACGATTGTGTAAGTGCGCCCTTCCTGCACTTTTTAGGAAAAAGCACAAACAGCCCCACGGGAAGCGAACAAATCCAGCCACGGGAGCGGCATTAGTCGGGACTTTAGCCCTCACCGCTGTCTGTAAGAAGTTCCACCGTAATCCCCGAACGGAGCGGAAACTCACAGCAGAAACGGATTTTTATAAAAAATCGGAGTGCCACCTTGTTACACTCCTATGAAAATTTCGATTTGTGTGTTCTGATAACGTCGGGCGAGCCTTAACGAGTGCCGCGAGTTTAGTTTATTCCTGTTTCGGTATGTAGGTACCAATGAGTGCTATGATCCCGCCACAGATACCTGGGTTACCTTAGCAGATATGCCCACCACCCCCGATCCAATTTTGCCATAGCCGCCTATCAAAGCAAGATCTACTGCATTGGCGGCATAATCTGCACCGGCATGGCTGAGGAGGAGTGGGGAACATTTGCTGAGCTTGTTAGTTGTAATATAACAGAAGCTTATGATACTATTACGGGTAGTTGGAACACTATGACTTCTTTGCCCTATGCTTCCGATGATTTGTCGGCAATTGCTAGGGCTTCTTTGCCCTATGCGTCATTATTATTTGTCGGCAAGTGTGGTAGATGGAAAAATATTTGTCATACGTGGCTCCGAGTTGGTTATGTATGATCCTGATGCAGATATCTGGTCAAATAAAGCAAGTATGCCTATAAAGGGTTTTAATCGGGAGTATGCTCCAGTTTCGGTTGTGATGGATGGCAAAATAGTTGTTGCCAGCAATATAGTTGATCTGCGTTTGGTTCCTCTTGGTCTTGATTGGGCTCCTACGTCAGGGTCTGTTTATAGTGATCCGCGGGGGTTTTTGTTTATGATCCTAAGCAGGATGTGTGGTGTGAGGGTGAGCATAGGGAGCGTATTGTGCATTTGGGTGGCGCGGGGGCAACTACGGGTGTTTATGCACCAAAGAAAATCTATGTTATGGGTAGAACACTTTACGACGACTCGAATTATGTGTATGGGGTTAATCGGGTTTATGATGTGTCTAGTGATTCTTGGTCTGATGGGGCACGTATGCTTACACCTCGGTTGAGGTTTGGGGTAGCGGTTGTGGATGATATGGTGTATGTGGTGGGTGGACAGACAGAGTATACGGGAGTTTCTGCGTTAAATGAAGTCTATGTTCCAATCGGCTACAGTTCGGTTCCTATATCTGCCCTTTCGGGGTTATTCTTCAAATTCGCTACTGTAGCTGTGTTAGTGCTAATAGTTGGAACTGCTACGGTTATATATTTCAAAAAGAAAAGGAGTCAACAAGAAAAATCAATCCCACAAGCTACAAATATCTATAACTAAAAAGGTCTCACAATGGTTTTGTGTAACGTTTGTCTGTAAATTTGATTCGCTGAGCATAGTTGCCGTATTCCAGTAAGCTATCAAGGTTCCGAAAGTTGGACTAACCTGTCTGCGTCTGGATCCTTCCTCGAAATCGCCCGCACTCTTTTCTAATCGGGGTCGAGTTTAAGACTTCTGTGCCCTTTTTTGGGAGTCACGACCTATTTTTGTACTCTTTTTATTCAAGCCGTTCCGAACATCAATAGATTCGAAAGTATTGGGAGCTATTGGATAAACAGAAGACCTTTTAAAAACTCTGAGCAAAGAGTACATGGTGAGTAATCTGAAGATCGCTGTGATAGGTTGGGGATCGCTTTATTGGAATTATCGAGGTTTGAAACTCAAGGGTCCTTGGAATTATGATGGCCCCAAATTACCTATAGAATTTGCGCGTAAATCAGAGAAAACGCCGTTAACGCTTGTTTTATACCAAAAAGCAACCAAAGTTCAGACATTGTGGAATACATTGGATTATTCTAGTCTAAACGAAGCCATTTTAGCTCTGGCAACAAGAGAAGCAACAACGGAAAAAAACATTGGATTCTATTCACGCCTAAATGGCAGTTGTCGGTGTAATACTGTTCCAGAGGTTATTGGAACGATCAAAAAATGGGTGGAAACAAAAGGTCTTGACGGGGCTGTTTGGACAGATTTGGGAAGTAACTTTTTGGAAACTCTTGGAACAGAACTATCAGAGGATTCGATCTATCAATATATTACTGGCTTAGAGGCCAATGAGAAAGTAACTGAGAAAGAATACGTTACAAAAGTCCATCCTCAAATCGATACGCCCATGCGTTGTTTGATGCGAATAAAGTTTGGCTGGCGAAGTCTAACAGAGTATCAGCAGGGGTTTTGGCTAAACAGAAACCTATTCCTAGTTGCGGATAAGATAGAGCTAAAAAAAGTAAAAAGAGAGGAATATGGTCCGGGAACCCAAGATACAGACATGTTAATTTTCACTAAAGCCCTAGAAATGCTAGTTGATAGAGATGGCAAAATTTTAGGTGAAACCCTAAAGCCCAGCTTTGGAATATGGTTTGATGCCGCCAACGAGGCCGCCAATCAATACGAAATCAACCAGATGCAATCAAATCGAATCAACAACCATTAGTTTTTAGTTATAGGATTTTTTGCAGGGATGCCTTGTTTGATTTTGTGATAGGTTAGTGGATTTCGGATTCTTCTACAGATTGGATCAGTGGTATTGAGACAAACGCCGTGTGTTCGCAGAGTAGCGCAGTTGTAGGTAACATAGGGTTGTCCAGTAGTTTTGCCGGCTAGGTTTTCAATCTGGTATTTGGTTTTCTCGGCATTAAAGTCAGATACTTTGGAGAACAGGTTGACAATGGCATCAGTGCTGGCGCCTTGGTGGAGCAGGTAGGTGACCATGGTTATTCTCTCAGTATGGGAGAGATGGGCGCCGCTCTTAGCTCGATCGATAAGAGCTGTAATGCAGGGTGGATATTCGCCTTCTTCTGCACGTGGGCCTATGTCGAATTTTTCTTCCAATTGCGGTTTGACTTTTAGAAACTCTTCTTTTAACTCATCGACATCCGCTTGAATTTCTGGAGGTAAAGCAGTTACCTTGTTATTGAGACTGGATTCAATTCTTTCCTGAACTTCTTCTTGCAGAAGACGAGATAGTTCCTCAAAACTCACCAGCACCCAGCCCTTGTCTAGGGCGCGGTTTCCTAGTTTCCACTTAGAAACTTGGGTTAATCGTCCCTTGGAGGTATTTTTGAGGAAATTTGCAAAATGTATCCAAGTACCATTGGTATCAGATCGAATTTGCCACTTAAAAGACTCAGCAATCACAAAAACAATTGCATAATTTTTTTCTGCCTGCAAATAAGCTTTGATCATTTTCGCCTCATGCAAAGCATAACGCTGAATTAACAAGGAATCCTCAGTTGCAGAAGCAAGAATAATAGCCGTTGGATAAGAAGCAATTTCAATTTCCATATTTCTACTAGGCGCCATCAAAGCAACTTGTCCAGGAAAAGATGCCAAGATTCTTTGCTTCGCACGCTCCCTAACAGCAGGAGCATCAACAATATCTTTGAACTCCAACTCTTTTTTAGCTATAAACGCACGTGCCTGCGCAATAAAAGGATACTTAACCATGTCAGCAGTAGCGATTGATATG
>Ga0123356_10005434_pt1 | contig 12967 bp, 4 predicted proteins | sample TergutEmb28metaG_2_FD_92546 | JGI IMG/M metagenome (GOLD analysis project Ga0123356, IMG submission 92546) | Embiratermes neotenicus P3 segment gut microbial communities from Petit-Saut dam, French Guiana - Emb289 P3 | ecosystem: Host-associated > Arthropoda: Insects > Digestive system > Gut ... | reverse complement strand
TGCCGATAATATCAATGAAGACGTGGGATTACTGATGACCACCGGCTTTATGGATTGGAATTCCCAGCCCAAACTAAGCATGGCCAACTTTACCGTGCTGCTGGATAAATGCCCGGGAATCTTCAAAGAAGTGGCCACCATCTCCAGCCATGCCAGCCAGGCTTCGGTGGTGATGCACGGTAAGAGCATTATCGAATGGTGGCATTTATGGCAGGATCACTTCCTGCTGGGCTTGGATAATGGCGTGGTAGAAGCCATACCGGATCTCACCGTTGTCAATACCAAAACCGGCGCGGTGGAAGGCTATTGGGTCAAGGGCAATCCCAATGCCCAGCCCGGCGACGCGGACTTCGAGCCGCCTTTCCTGGAGCGCGGCGGCATCGTGCCCGGCGCTATCAATCAGACTATTTATGTGGTACCCGGTGTGGATGGTAAAGCCGGCCGTCTTTCCTACAATGCACCGCCGGCCACGGTGGAGCATTTCGCGGATATGAATGTTCTGGATATGTTGCAGGCCACCTATCCCGGCGCGCCCACCCTTACCGCCACCCAGAAAACCATCAACCGCAGTAGCGACGGCAATTACCGCGTTACCACCGGCAGCGGTACCGGTTCGCAATCACAATTCTGCGAAGGCCGTGCTCTGGGCTTCAACCGTACCTACAATTTCGGCGTCACCGGCACTACCCCGGCGGATATCGCCAATATCAACCGGCAGATCTTTGCCGCGGCGGATAAACCCATCGAAGGCCGCTTGATGTATCTCTCCGAGCCTTTGGATAAGGATGTGCGCTTGAGCGGCACCGGCGTGGTTTATGTGCAGGCCGCGCCCAGCAAGGGCGTGGGCAGCCTTTCCGCCGCCCTGGTGGAGATCGGCCGCGTGCGCAATATGGAAAGCAGCCGCGCCGACGCCTGGAGCAATAGCGTGGGCACCGGCAACAACTTATTGCAGCAGGCTTATGCCCTGCAATTAGGCGGCGGTTTGACCACGATGAATGTCGGCACCTACCGGAATCCTTCCCAGGTGGGCGCTTTCATGAATTACAAATATGTCACCGTGGGCTATGCCGATGTGCAGAACCCCAATTACAGCGGCAAGGTATGGTTTGACGTACCGGAGCAAAACTATATCCCCGATTTCTATTTCCAAACCACCAAGATAGTGCCCGGGCAATATTATCCCTACACCATCGAGCTGGATCCCTATGACTATATCTTCAATGCCGGCAGCCAAATCGGCTTGATGATATTCGGCACCGACCCGGATTACAGCCAGCTTTATGATGAATGCTGCATCCCCGAGTTCGACATCAAGATCGGCCCTGAAACCTATGCCAAGCTGCCCTTATTGCTGGCCGAGCCGGATGCGCCCATCACCATCGGCGTAGGCAGCGCCAAAGTAGCGCCGGGCGATACGGTGGAAATCGCTTACACGGTAGGGGATAATGCCTATGGCTTTACCGCTTTGGATGTGGAACTGCCTTTCGATAGCGCCATTTACGCCCCTGTTGATGTCATTCCCGCCACCCTGTTGAGCGGCGCCGATTTCAGCTTTGACATTGATGGCGATGTGCTTGATATCGTTATCGCCGCTGATGATAATATCGTGGGCGACGGCCAACTCTTCACCGTGATCTACCAAGTGAAAGATGATGCCCCCACCGTATTCAGCGCGCCGCTTGACGTTAATGTAGCAGCGGCAAAATATGCCTCCTTCCTGGACAAAGAGGTGGATGTGGAGGTCATCGTTGCGGCTGGCCTGCTTACCCCCTACAACTTCAATGTCTATGTGAAGGCTGATAAAGTCGCCGGCGATACCGTTTTTGTGGATGTAATGCTTGGCGGCAACCTCAACTATACCCAAGTGCTCGCCTCTATTGCCTATGACGCCGATGTACTGGAATACGCCGGTTACACGAATCTGACCGGCTTGGCGGCGGAAATCAAGAAAACCGATGACGGTACGATCTCCCTGCGCAGCGTGCCGACCCTGAATATGTTGCTGGGCGCCTCCTGCCTGAATCCGGTCAAACTGGTGACACTGCAATTCACGGTAAAAGCCGCGGAAGAAGACATCGATGCCACTGTAGGCATAGCCGCCAGAACAGTGTACCCGGCGGCAGGCGTATCCGTATTCACGACCTCGCCCGGTAAAGACATAGCAATACCCATTATTGTCGAATAAAACACCCGCCTAATGTAGGCAATATCAGCAACCTAAGGAGAATCCCCCCGCTTACGCGGAACCACCCCGACCCTTCGGGCCACCCCTCCACGGGAGGGGAATGGTGGTTACGCTGGGTTTTTGCGGCTCTCCATTCCCCTCCTGTGGAGGGGTGGCGCGTAGCGCCGGGGTGGTGGCGCGTAGCGCCGGGGGGTAGTTGCGCGTCGCTGCTAAGTAAATTAGCGCCCAGTAATATTGTGGATCAAGTTAAGCCTCCAGGAGTAGGACAAAAGGCAATCAAAAATACACGGGCAAATTTCATTCGCCCGTGTATTTTTATGATCTATACAAAAACTTTGTATAAAAATAATATTTTTAGCTGGTATTATGATACCTTTTTGGCTATAGAAACAAAATAATAGTTGACGGAATATTCAGTTGCAATTATAATATAATGTATAGCGTGAATTGCGCAGCCACAACGGCAGAGACATCATGGATTTATTGCAGACCAGATTGCCTTGGGCTGCGTTTTTTGCTATTAGAAAATAGGAAAGGAGGTGCGCGGATTATTATGACTTAATATATGTTATCAAGAAAGGAGGAAAAAAACAGGTATTGATTCCATTATACTAATGAGCCGACGCTTCGAAGACCCAAATTGTTAAAAAACTAAAAGCAAAAAGGAGTTAAAACAATGAAAAAAATTTATGGGATTTTGCTGATAATGATCATTGCCATGCTTTGCCTTATTGCCTCCCCGGCCACCGTTTTTGCTGTACAGGCCAATTCCGATCCCTTCCCCTTCACCCAGCCGGACGGCACCCTGATCTCGGTGCGGCAATTCGGCGACGAATTCCTCCATTGGGCTGAAGATAATAATGGCAACCTGATAATCTACGATTTTGACCTGAAAGGCTATTGCAATGCCTACTGGACTGATGATGGCGCCGTATCCACAGGCGTGCTGGTGGGAGCGGGCACCTCCGCGGTCATGTTCAGAGCCGCTGGTCTGGGGCATGTAATACCGCAAAAAGTTCTCGAAAAAGCGGAAGAAACCCGCGCTATCAATACGGAAGGCCTTGACGATGACGAAATCCTGATCCAGGCGCTGGCCACAGCCATCGCCGCGGACGCGGGTACCCCTCCGGTATATGCTTCCGTGGATTCCATGAAACGCAAAATGCTGATGATGCATGTTACCTTTGAAGACAGAGGCAATATACTCACCCGCGGCGGCCAGATAATGCCCAAAATGGACGGCAAACAGATCTATGATCTCTGCTTTGGCTTAAGGGAAGAAGTAGACAGATCCGTCAACGGTTATTATCAGGATATGCTGATGACGGATGAAGTAGTTATCACCCCCGCTGAAGTACTGGTACCCATGGATGGCTATCAGGGCGTTATTGAAGTAGTAATGCCCGGCCGGCATCCCCACTGGGGCAGCAATGACTCGCCTTCATTCGTATTTATGAGAGACGCCATGGTCAAGGCCTGCGCGGAAAACCTCATCAACCTGAAATCTTTCGATCTCGACGGCAATGGTAATTTGGCGACAGCGGAATTGGCCATCGGCATGATCATCGACGGCTTTGAATATTCCATGGGCAATATCATACCCAATTTCTGGGGCGTATCTATCAGCAGCACCCCGGCCGCCAACCTCACCCAGGACATTAAGATCGCCAGCCTCTTCGCTCAGGGCGCCTTCCACCGCAATACCGGCGACGCTTACTATGATGCGGGAACACCCGGCGTTATCGTCCATGAAATGGGCCATTCCGGCTACAGCTTCCAGGATACCTATGATACCGGCGGTTTGAGCGCCAGCTCGGGCGGCCTTGGTTATTGGTCGATGCAGGCCAGCGGCGATAACGGCAGATTACCGGGAGAATTCGCCGGCGCTACCTCCGGCTATCAATGCGCCTACAACCTGGTACGCTCGGGATTTGTTATTCCCGGTACGATAGCTTATGGCGAGAATGTAGTGTTGGATAATCACCTGGATATTTACTTAGTGCAAACTCCCATAGTCACCCCGGTGGAAAATACTCCGGTCACCAACTCCATAGTACCCAATTACCGGGGACAGTATTTCCTGTTGCAGCAAAGAAAATTCGGCGATACCTTCAATTATGACCAGGGCGCCTTTGCCTATATCGGCGACAACAGCGGCCCCGTCCCCTATGATGCCAGCATCGGCGGCTTGCTCATCCAACACGTGGACTTGAATGTGCCCTCCAACAGGATTTCCAACAAGCCCGGCCATTACCGCGCGGCCTATGAAGAAGCCCATGGCGGCGTTATGGGCATGCAGCAAAGATCCGGCGCTTTTGGCCGCCGCGGCGACTTCGGCGATTTATGGGGCGTGACCAAACATGAATTCTCCCATAAAAGCGATCCGGGCAGCGGCATCTATGATTATGGCGATGGCCGGGTATGGGTCAATGCCTTAACTCCCCAACCGCATCAAAATACACCTTCCCATGTGACGATAAGCAATATCTTTTGGGATCCCGTAACCCTGACCACCAGCTTATCGCTGGGCAATACGCCGGCCATTTCTGTGGCAAGCGCGTTGGCGGCGCCGGGCGATGTGGTGGAAATCACCTACAGCCTGGAAAAAGATGCCGGCTTAGGCCTCAGCGTTTTGGATATTGATATCCCCTTCGACCGCGCTATCTATGCCCCTGTGGACGTCATTCCCGCTGATCAGTTGAGCGGCGCTACCTTCAGCTTCAGTTCCCATTTCATCAACGGCGTCCTCAGAGTCACTATCACCGATGATAAAGATATTGTGGGCAGCGGCGAGCTCTTCACCGTGATCTACAAGGTAAGCGCGGATGCCCCCACCGTATTCAATACCCCTCTGAACATTAATTTCCGGGAAGCTTCATTTATCACCAATTTAGGCAAAGACTCCGCTATTAATGTGATCATCAATGCGGGCGCTTTGACCTCCTACGATTACAATGTTTACCTCAAGCCCGATAAAACCGGTTACAATATCGGCGACACCGTCCTGGTGGATGTCATGCTGGCCGGCCGTCTGAACTATACCCAAGCGAATACCCTGGTCAGCTTTGACGCCGATTTGCTGGCATATGACGGTTTCGCCAATCTGGGCGGCATAGTGGCCGAGGTCAAGAAAGATAGCGACGGTAATATCAGCTTACGCAATGTACCGTCTCTGAACATGTTGGTAGGCGCGCCCTGCGTGACCCCGGTCAAGCTTGGTACGCTGAAATTCACGGTCATCGGCTCGGTTGACGACCTGGACGCTGATCTGGCTGTAAAATCCGTATTGGTCAATCCGGTAGCCAGCGTTAAAGCCTATACCACCGCGCCCGGCAAGGCGGTCACGATTAAATATCTGACCGCGGCGGAAGTAGCCTTCCTGGATCTGCTGGATTATGATCATGTAGATTATTTGGCCCATTATATCAGCGAAGAGATCGGCAACAGGATCACCTTCTCGCCACGCCGCGATATGTGCGTGGATTGGATCGTGGATGAACTGAAATCCTATGGCTATGCGCCTACTTTGCAGGTATTCGATACGGGAGCTAATCCTACCAGCAATGGTCTGATTTGGATCGGTGATAAGCATTATGTGTTTTACGGTCCCGCCTGGTCCGCTGACACCATCTATAAATTTGATAGCCGCACCGAAGTGGAAATCACCGGCGTGGCTACCATCAGCTGGGCTAATCAATCACAGGCATTAACGGTACCGGCAGGCGATTATAAAGACAAAGCGGTGTTTGTGACGCTGGAAACTGTCAATACCGGCGCCACCGGCGCCACCATGCCTAGCGCCGCCAATGCCTACAATGTCGCCTTGGCGCTGCAGGAAGCCGGCGCGGCGGCGGTATTGTTCCAGACACCTCCGGGCAGGGTCAATCCCAATGGCGCGGTCAATGACACCACCTATGGCCGTTTAGCCAATACCGTCAGCGGCACAGCCATCACCATCCCCGTGGGCACCACGCTCAATTATGAAACCAGTGGCATATTAGCCACCCTGGGCGCCGCCACCGAACTCTCGCTCAATCTGTACACCAATAATAATTACAAAAATGTGGTAGCGACGATACCTTCGGCCACGGGCAGCAAAAAGACGGTGTATATTACCTCGCATCATGATACCACCGGCAGCGGCCCCGGATTGAACGATAACGGTTCCGGCGTATTCATGTCCCTGGAAATGGCGCGCGCTTTCAAAGATGTCAAACTTGACGCCAATCTGGTCTTTGTCTTCTTTGATGCTGAAGAAGGCGGCATGCGCGGTTCCAACTATTTCGTCTCCAATATGACGGCGGAAGAGCGCGAGAACTTTGTGGCTAACTACAATATGGATATGATAGCCACCAGCCAGGCAAACTGCGAATGGATGTTCATGAATATCAGCGACGCGCGGCTCAATACCATGCAGGGGCAAATACCTTCCGGCACTTTACCCAATGTAGCGGTGGCGGATAACCCGATGGGTGTTAAAGTAGCCGAGGAATACGGCATCTACACCACGACCATGAGAGCCGCGGATAAGATGGACTTTTCACACCATGTGCTGTTCTGCTATGATACCACCACGGATCATATAGTATTCTTCCGCGCGGGCATGATCAACGCGGTGGAATACGATTGGCGCTCCAACCGCAGGGGCAGCGGCTTTGAAACCCTGTATCACAAAGCCGGCGACACCTATGAATATAACTATAGCGGAGAAAGATGCCAGATCCAAGGCGATATTATTTCGCTGGCCATTTACTATGCGGCGCAGGGGAAATAGTGAATTTAGAATTTAAAATTTAGAATTTAAAATTAGTGGAACCACCCCGGCGCAATGCGCCACCCCTCCACAGGAGGGGAATGGAGAGTGCCGCAAAAGACCAGCGTGACCACCATTCCCCTCCCTTGGAGGGGTGGCCCGAAGGGCCGGGGTGGTTCTACGCTGGCGGCAGGATGCCGCCCAACCGGAGAATCAGCGACAAAACCACTCTCTCCGGTGTACTCTCCCGGTTTGTTCCTCCGGTTTGCTCCTCCGGTTTGCTGGCATCTTGCCAGCACTATAACCACCCCCTCCGGCGGGTTCCTCCGGTTTGCTCTTCCGGTTTGCTGGCATCTTGCCAGCACTATAACCACCCCCTCCACAGGAGGGGAATGGAGAGTGCCGCAAAAAACCAGCGCGACCGCCATTCCCCTCCGCGGAGGGGTGGCCCGAAGGGCCGGGGTGGTTCCACGCTGGCGGCAGGATGTCGCCAAGCAAAACAAAACCCTGCTTTAAGGTGGGGTTTTGTTTTGCTTGGATTTGGATAAAAAAACTATGAAAACATTGAAATAATTATTGACTGTGGGGCAATTTTTGGGTACATTATAATATGAGATAATGAAAAGGATAAAATGCATACTGTTCAAAAAGTGAGGGGGTGAGGATGCTCCGGGAAGGGAAGCTATGACTGCTTATAAAAACATTTTGAGGAGGGTTCAAACATGAATAAAAAATTGTTGATCATTTTTACCCTGGTAATGGCTATGGTACTGGCTTGTTCCTCCGCCGCATACGCCGAGTTCGTCAAAGGCATGGATAAAAACCTGGAATTGTACCCCAATTGGATCGTGAACGAGCAAACCCAGCCTATCTTCACCTATGCCGATGCCATCAGAGAGGTAGTCTATATCGAATTGCCCTGCGACACCGACAGAGACGGCCTGCGCGACCGCATTACCGCTTGGATCATGCGCCCGCGGGTACAGGAAGGCTTTCTCTGCCCGGTTTTGTTGGAGCACAGCTCTTATCACAACGGCACTGTTGGCTGGTCCAATGTCAGCACCCTTAATATTTCAGATGAAATGAAAGCGCCTTTCCGTTATAAGGACAATTGGCCCATTCACAGAGATACCAGCCTACCCATATATAATGATACCACCCATTTGACCTATAATGATATCAAATACAAGGGTGTGGACGCCTGGAACTGGCCTTGGGATGACCCCAATGAGTTTACGGTCGGCAGTTGGTATACCGGGATAATACCCGGCCATGTGCCCGCCGCCACCATACCCTCGGCAATCGGCGCGGCTTCCGGTTTCCCCTACGGAACCGATATGTTTGCCACCAACCCCATATTCAGCGGTACGGCCAGCAGTTCCCCCGCTTATTACCGCTATTATCTGCCCCGCGGCTATGCCTTGGTGCTCAGCCAATTACTGGGTAGCCGCGATAGCGACGGCATTACCGGCTGTTCGCATGTGGAAGAAACCCTTTCCGCCATGGCGGTGGCCAAATGGCTGAATGGCGAAGCCACAGCTTTCACCACCCGCCGCGGCGATGTGGAGGTCAAAGCCGCGTGGGCCAACGGCCATGTGGCCATGACCGGTACCTCCTATCCCGGCATCCTGGCCGAAGCCGCCGCTACTTCCGGCGTGGTCGGCTTAAAAGCCGTGATGCCGCAATGCAATATTTCCAGTTGGTATGATTATTACCGCAACAGCGGTTCGGTCAGTTCACCCGGCGGTTATGGCGGCGAGGATATGTACCTGCACGCTTCCTATAATTTCAGCCGCTGGCGGGCCGATTTGGCCCCCGGCGCCAGCGCTACCGGCTATATTCCCTCGCCCACCGGTCAGTGGTTCGGCAAATCCATCCAGGACGTCTTTTATGATACGCAGCATCATATGATGGATGTACAGGATGTGGCTACCGGCGATTATAACGCGGAGTGGGATATCCGCAATCTGCCCCGCAACGCCGGCCATATCGCCGATGATTGCGGCGTTTTGGTCATCACCGCCTTAATGGATTGGAATACCAAGCCCAAAGGCCAATTCCTATTCTGGCAATCCCTGGAAGACAAGCATGACGGCGTTCATAAAATGTTTGCCTCGCTTTCCGCCCATGCCAGCCAAAACAATATTCTGGTTCATGGCAAAAGCATGATGGAGTGGTGGCATATATGGATGGATCACTTCCTTTTAGGCCTGGAAAACAATGTTGTGGAAGATCTGCCGCAAGTGACCATTGCCAATAACCGGACCGGTGAGATGGAAGCCTTCGATACCTTCCCCATCCCCGGCGTTAAGGAGCAAAAGATCTATCTGCTTCCCGCCCAGGAGGGCCGCGCCGGCCGCCTTTCCTTTAATCAGCCGCCCGCCGTGGTGGAACATTTCAAAGATATGACCATTGTGGAACAGATACAAGCGCCCATGCCTCTGGGCGCCACCTCGCGTCCTTCCACTACCATCGCTCAAAGCACCGACGGCAATTACCGCGCCAGCACCGCGCAGGTTCAGTATTGCGAAAACCGCTTGCTGGGGGTCATCCGCAACGGTTCTACCCCTGTTTATACCAATCAGCAGATTGTGGACGCGGTGGATAAACCCATCGAAGGCCGCTTGATGTATCTCTCCGAGCCTTTGAGCGAAAGTTTGCGCCTGAACGGAACTCCGGTGCTCCATTTGCAAGCCGCTCCCAGCAAAGGCGTGGGCAATCTGACCGCCGCCCTGGTGGAAATCGGCCGCCAGCGCCGCGCCCTAAGCACGACCAGCCGGGCCGGCGCCGCTCTTTCTACCACTAATGCCTATACTCTGCAGATCGGCGGCGGCTTCAATGGCACGGTGGCGATCAACCGCTATAATAGTCCGGCCGCCAATGGCAATTACCTCAACCATACCTTTGTTACCTGGGGTTACGCCGATGTGCAAAATCCCAATTATAGCGGCAAGGTATGGCCTGAAGTTCCGGAGCAAAATTATACCCCGGATTTCTATTTCCAAACCACCAAGATCGTTCCCGGCACATATTATCCCTATACCATTGAAATGGATACCTATGACTATACCTTCGAACCCGGCATGCGTATCGGCATCCTGGTCTGGGGCACCGATGTGGATTACAGCCAGCTGCTGGACGCCGATTGCACCCCGGAATTCGATATCCAACTGGGCGCGAATTCCTATGTGACGATACCCTTGAAGCTGGCTGAGCCGGAAGAACCGCTAACTCTCAGCGTGGCCAGCGCCTTAGTAACGCCGGGCGATATCGTGGATATCACTTACAGCGTTCAGAGCAATGATTTCGGCTTCAGCTCATTACAGCTGGAACTACCTTTTGACAGCAGCATCTATACCCCTGTCGGCGTTGCGCCAGGCCTTTTATTAGGCGGCGCCGCTTTCAGCCACAGCATAGATAGCGGCATCCTGCACATTGATGTGACCGCCGCGGACAATATTGCCGGCGACGGCCTGCTCTTCACCGTATCCTATAAGGTGGCGGAAGACGCGGCCGTCATATTCAACACCCCGTTGGACGTACAGGTCATAGGCGCGGAATTCAGCTCCCTGATGGACAAAACGGTGGATTTAGACGTGATCGTTGCGGCAGGCGCTTTGAGCAATTACAATTACAATGTGTTCATGAAGCCGAATCAAACCGATCTGGCAGTAGATGATACGCTCTATGTAGATGTAATGCTGGCAGGCGATCTCAACTATACCCAAGTGAGCGCCGCCATTGCCTTTGATAACAATTTGCTGGAATTCGCCGGCTATACGAATTTGAGCGGCTTAGCGGCCGAGGTCAAAAATAACGGCGATGGCAAGATCAATGTGCGCAGCGTGCCCTCCCTGAATATGTTTAACGGCGCCGCCTGCGCCACGCCTGTTAAAGTGGTCACATTGAAATTTAAGGTATTGGAAGGCCTGAATACAATACCCTTTGCCAGCGATCTGTATTTTGACGCCATAATGGTGAACCCGGTGGCAACAATAAAAGATTTCACCACCGCCCCCGGTAAATCGGTGGGAATAATTATCGTTGAATAGGAAACTCGTTCCACCGCACAAAAAAAGCACAACATCCCTACAGGATGTTGTGCTTTTTTGCGCGGCGGAACGGCAATCGTTAATCGTTCATCGTTCATCGTTAATCGTCTCTTGTCTCGGTTGGCGCTTGAACAGCGCGCAATAATCTCGTACCCGTTTCGGTATCAGCCCGGCCGGGCGCACTATCAGTATCACTACCAGCAGCAGCGCATATACCAATTGCGCGTATTCGGCAAAATCACGCAATTTTTCCATTACCACTGTCAGCAGAAAGGCGCCTACTACCACGCCGATGGGATTATCCATGCCGCCCAGTATCACCATGCAGATATATACCAGGGAGCGGGCGAAGGTGAAATCGCTTGGGCCTACAAAGGAGGTCAAACCGGCGTATAGCGCGCCGGCAATGCCGCAAAAAACACCGCCCAGTACAAAGGCCAGCAATTTCAGGCCGGAAACATTGACGCCCAGGCAATTAGCGGCTATTTCATCCTGCGCTATGGTGTTAAAAGCCAGCCCATAGCGGGAGATATAGATGCGCATGGCGATATAGACCAGCATTACCAGAATGATAGAGCAGAAAAACAGAAAGAAGAAATGCGGCGCCGTCTTGCCTAATACAGGTAAGGTATAGGACTTGAACAGGGAAAAGCTGCCGATGGTGAAGGGTTTTACCCCGCTGATGCCATTGGGGCCGCCCATAAAGGCAATATTTTTGATCAGCTGGGTGAAGGCTAGTTGCAAAGCCATGGTGACTAAGGAAAGATAATAGCCCTTGGTGCGCAGGGTCGGCAAGCCTATCAGCAGGCCGGCAAAGGCGCAAAGCACCAGGGCCATACCCAGGCCCAGCCATGGCGAAGCCCCCATATTCACCGTAATCACAGCCATGGAATAGGCGCCGATGCCCATAAAGGCCGCGGGCGCGAAGTTCACCATATTGGTGGAGCCCATCTGAAAATTCAAGCCCAGGCAGACCATGGCGTAAATCACCGCCATCACCGCGATATGCGATTCATAGCGCAAGCCGGCCAGCAGCAGCGGCAGCGTTAGCAGGCAAAGCAGAGCTGAAACTAAGGCTGTCTTTTTATAGCGGATAAACAGGGTGAACAAGGTATTGATATGGCCCTTTTTATCCATGAACAATAATGCGGCTACGGTCAGCGCCACGCAGGTCAAGCTATACTGATAACTCAAACGCAGCATGGCGAAAGCCAGCCCGAATACTAAGATATTGCATAAAACGACCATAACGGGCTTGGGTATGGCGGATCGGATGGCGGATATATTTTTGTTTTTCATTATTTATCTCCCTCCGCCTTATACTTTTTCCAGGGTTTTTTCGCCGATTATGCCTTCCGGCTTAAAGACGATGAAAATAACCACTACCACAAAGGCTACAATACTGGCATAAGCGGCGCCATTGGGCACATAACCGGAAACGAATACCTCTACGAAAGCCAGCAACATACCGCCGATCACCGCGCCCCAGGTATTGCGCAAACCGCCCACCACCGCGGCGGAAAAGCCCTTGGCGCCGTACATAGCGCCATTATCGAAGCTCATGATCTTCTGATAACCGCCGACCAAAAAACCGCTGATAGCCAATAATACCCCGCCGATGATAAAGGTCGTGACAATAATGCGCGAAACATTTATCCCGGTCATCAGCGATAACTCTTTATTTTGCGAAACCGCCTGCATGGAAAGGCCTACCCTGGTCTTATTCAAAAACACAAATAATAGCAGCAATATCAGCACCGTGACGCAAATGATGGTCACATAGCGCATATTGATAGCGCCATTGGGAAACAAGAGTTCCGGGAAGCCCTGCGGATTACGCCCGCTAACTACCTTCATGGCTGTGTCGCCGCCCACCACCGAGGCCGAGGCATTGGTCACCGGCATAAAGAGCAGCCCCAGGACCTCCTTGATCACCGTACCCAAAGCAATGGTGCTGAGCAGGGGCATCAGCTCCGA
>Ga0123356_10005433_pt1 | contig 12968 bp, 15 predicted proteins | sample TergutEmb28metaG_2_FD_92546 | JGI IMG/M metagenome (GOLD analysis project Ga0123356, IMG submission 92546) | Embiratermes neotenicus P3 segment gut microbial communities from Petit-Saut dam, French Guiana - Emb289 P3 | ecosystem: Host-associated > Arthropoda: Insects > Digestive system > Gut ... | reverse complement strand
CCAGCGCGATGCTTGAACGCTGAAGGGAGACCTATAGGTGGGCGCGGAAGGCTGCCACTGACTCGTCGGTTAGCGGAATGCGAGCTGGGTCGCCGGACTCGGCAAACCCGCTGTTGGCATGCCGGATCATGTCCAGAATGCATTCGTCAGTCGGTGGCTGGGGTTCCAGTCCCAAACCCCGGCTGATGCCGTCCGCAAAGTGCATCATGTTCGCCAGCATGACAAAGTCATCGTCACTGATTTGTCCGAAGGCGACTGATTGCATGGTGGCAGATGGGCAGTAGCCATCTGCTGGTGTCGCGGGTTTCTCGGTGTCAGAGGTCATGGTGTTGATTCCCTTTCTCGAAATCAAAGGTTAACAGGCGGTCAGGGGCCTTGTTTGTGGGCTCGCCACCGATTGCCGCGAGCGAACCAACAGGGTTGGACCGCGCGTCCGGTGCGGAGGCTCGCGGCCAGATCATAAATAAGCGACCTAGAACCCGAGCAGAGCAGGTGACCCGCAGGTAGGCGTCACATCATCTGCATGTCCCTGTAGCTGTAGATCACGCCACGGGCCAGGATTTGTGGTGGGGTTTCCCACGCCATCGCCACGTCGTGCTTAGGGGTGATCCGCAGCTTAGTCTCGCCATACGGGTTCCACAGTTCGTCGAGCCAGGTGCGGTCGCACCATTCGGGTTCGGGCAGACTCATTTCCCACATCCTGAAAGCCACCACGCCCTCCAGGAAGGCATCCCATCGCTCGCTACCGGTCAGTGGTGGCACCTCGGCAACCAGCTCGGGCATTTCAGCAGCCGTTTCCTCGTTTTTGAGCCAACGGTCAGTTTCGTGGACTATCACCCGCAGCATGAAACCCACGTCCGGTGGTACAACAGCGAGTTCTTCGTGTAGCCACTCCGCGAGGTCGGCGGCTGAATTAAGAGCCAGGCGGCTGCGACGGTAGTCCCTCACTGCAACGGCCAGTTCACCACAGGTGCCGACCACACTTGCCCAGTCATCCCACGGCGCACTGACATGCCGGTCGCTGGCCCACTGACTGCGGGGTTGCCCGTCAACCGGGTCAGGGGTAGCCAGCATGACGGGCAGGCGCACTGAAAGTAGCTGGAACGGGTCCGGGGGGTCGGGCGGCGGATAAAACCGGTCAAGGCCATCCAGCACCTTGGCGGCAGTGGCCAGTCCGGCGTGGTCTGCCAGGGCTGCCACGTCCAGGTAGTCCTTGGCACGGTTGCGGTCAGTTACCAGAAACGCTTTGATGCGTAACGCCTCGGCAGGTCTCGGAACGGTGAGTGTCCTACCTGACGGCAAATCAAGCTGGTGTGTTTCGAGCGGTTTGGCGCGGCGCTGTTGCCGCACACCAACCTCAATGCCATCCAAGCTGCCTAGAATGAGCTTGCCCGGCACCGTCCGGGCTTCGGCGAAAGTCGGTTCGGCGCGCAGTACCCCAAGCACAGCATCGAAGCGGTCTGCCAGGTCGGCAAGAACATGATCGTGGTCCAGCGTAGAGCGGTGGTTGACGTACAGGGCCGCTACCGTGCCCCCCACCAGCACAGCCCCAGGCACCAGCTCCTGCAAGCGAGCGGCCGAGTCCAGGACCGGCTCAAGTTCAGGACTACCAGATGTAGCCATGGTCTTCCTCGGGTTCAACAACCTCCAACTCGAAGGGAGGCCAAGTGTCAGGCAACTCGCCCACCCAAGCATTAGGTGGGCGGACCCAGTGAATCTTGTTTAGAGCAGCGAAGGCCATAAGGGATACAAATTTGTTGCCGTCACCATCACGCCGGATAGCCGTCAGCGCATCCTCCAAGTGTTCCCGCCACGGCACCATTACCCACGGCCAAGGGTAACCGTGGTGGAGCAGGTAACCGCTGCCGATGTGCCGTACCAGGGTTGGCTGGGCGCCTATGCGGATAGATCGCAGCATGAAGTCAAGCGCGGCGTCCACCGGGTGGTCAAGGTTAGGGTCCGGCAGCACAATCCGGTTGCCTACGGCATAGACCAGTTCTGGCGGCTTACCCACGTCTACGAGTGCTCGCTGCGCAGATAACGATGCACGGATTTCCACGCACCGCTGGATTGCACTCGCCGTGGCTTTGACAGTTTTTTCGCGCCCATAAGCGATTGTTTGGGCGTCAACCCAGGTCAAATCCAGGTGCTCCATGGCACTGTCCATGGCAACAATGTCGGCTCGATACTTGCCAAACGCTTCCTTCTGCACCAGCTCGTGGTCGGGTGCCAGTTTCTTGAACAGCGCCACCATAGCCGGGTCATAGGGCACAGAGCCTGACGGTTCGACGGTCATCCAAGCCAACGTGTGGCCCGTGAGATTGGCCAGCCGTTCTGCTGTGATCAGGGTTGGGCTGGAGCGCCCGGCTTCAATGTCAGCAATCCGGGCTCGGGAAGTGCCTGCCGCTCTAGCGAAGCCCGCCATTGTCAAAAAGCGCCGTTCACGAGCGGCTTTTAACTTGGCGGCATAGTCCACCTCCCAAGTGTACTGCATTCGGTACATCCACCTGCCGGTATTAGCACCGGACCATTTTGGGCGGAACCATCGGTTGATGGTGGCTGCTGACTGCGCCATTGCCGCTCTGACCTGTGCGTATGCAGGTTGACACACACAGGCGGCACGGCATTTGGGTCGCATTGCACCCCCCAATGTGGCGTGTTTACGCTGGTCAGCGGCTTAGTCGTCCACAGGCCGAAGGCTCGGACCTTCCGGGGGCGCCTTTCGCTGTCCGTCTAGCCTTGGCCACCCAAGCCGTGATCTTGATGGGCGATGCCGTACCGCACCAACCCAAACACCTCACCAGTTAGGCCATCAAGCTAGTCAGTTAGGCTGCATCGGGAAAACCAAACGATTTGGCACAAACATCAGGCCAAAACCGACCTGGTTAGCACTAACATTGCCCGCATGGTGACCGCTGCGGTTGTGATTAGTGAGGATCGGGCCTGGACCAGGCATCTAACTTTGGCGGCCAAACAAGCCGGCTTTATCTCAGTTTCGCCAGGGCAGCTAGCGCCTGGCCAACCCTTCGTGGTCTTTGCTGCGGGAGCTTCGCTGCGCCGGCTGGGTAGAGAGATCACCGATGCCGGGCCGGACGGCCTACCCGCCGCGGCGCGTGGCATTTGCGTGGTAGCGCCGGTGCCACTGGCTGGCGACCAACCACCATGGCCAGCGCCGATCCATGTGATGGTGCCGCCGCGTGATCTGAGCTGGTGGCAAACCCGGCTTGGTCAAGGTGCGGTCAGCCTGGCACCGACCAGCCTGTTGCCGGCTACCGCTGAGACGGCCCTTTGGGCTCGCGGACAAATGGCGTGGTGCCTGACCGACTGGCTGGAGAAAGGCATTTGGCCCACCCTGGTGACCGACGCGGCCGGTTTTGCCCAAGCCTTTGCCTTGCGTCAGCAGGTATTCGTCACCGAACAAGCCGTGCCCATTGGCGAAGAGCTCGATGCCGTAGATGCGGTTTGCCAACACCTGCTACTTCGGGTGGACGGTCAAGTTGTTGGCACTGGCCGGCTGGTCAGGCCTGAGCGAGCCAACGACCCGTGGCACTTGGGCCGGATCGCGGTCCATGCCGCCTGGCGCGGTCAAGGTCTGGGCCAGGCAGTGGTGACAGGACTAGAGCAACTGGCTTTGGCCCAGGCACCGGTGGGCCGGCCCATCGAAGCGGAGTTGTCAGCCCAGATCCAAGCTGCGGGTTTCTACGAACGACTGGGTTACCAGCTATATGGCCCGACCTACCTTGACGCCGGGATTGTCCACCGCGACGCTCGCCGCGTCATCCGGCCGTAGCCCCAGGTCGCCGACCGCCCAACGGCAGCCATCTCCCAGCGCAGCTGACTCTTGGCAACCAGAATCCACTACCAGTCAGCCAACTAGTAGTTGATTTCGCACCCTAAGCGGAACCCACCGGCACCAAGAGTAGACAGTCATTGACCTCGAACCACCACCAGCCGAGCCTGAGGCTCGAACCACCTGTCACAATGTCCCACCCAAAGCTCAGCTAAGACGATTAACGAAAATGGGGATCTACCATTACTGTCTGTGCAGGTCAGCAGGCCGGTTTGGGCCATTTGGTGGGAGTTCCTAATAGCGCTCTCAGCTAAGACGGTTAATAGAAATGGCAATGGGCCATCACTGTCTGTGCAGGTCATCCGGCTAGATCCGCCGTCTATTTTCGAGTCACTAGCAACGCCCTAAACAGCCGAACGTCCGGGGCAGTTGCCCGCCCCGGACGTTTGGTTTTCAGTTGTGGTTATATCCAGCCGCCTGTGCGGCCGGCTCTAGATTGTTCTTCAGTTGTGATTATTCGCTGACCACCGGAGTGGTCAACGTTTGTCTGCGTCGGGCAAATGGGAGACCCGTCGCAGGTTCTACAGAGGTCGTGGTAGCGACCCATGACCCTCGTTGGATTGGTTATTGCGGTGGACTACACCGCCTGGCTGGTGGGGGCCAGCAGTTTGGCTAGCCGTTTCGGCTACCTCGCTCTGCTGGGCCGCAGGCCACCTGTGTATGAGGCGGCTCTGCTAGTGCCACCAGTGGTTTGTTAGACCTCTTCGGTCACCGGCTCAGCAGCGGTATAGGTCTGCCTGGAGCGCCGTGCCACCAGGACAATGCCCATCAGCATTAGCCCGCAGGCGACCAACCAAGCGGCTGGTGCGTCGGTGCCGGTGTAGGCCAGTGAACCGGTATGGGCCACCGGACTGGGCTTGGCCAATTCGCTAATTGGCTTGACCGCGTGTCCAGGGGCACCGGCTTTGTCAGCCAGCTTGGGTAGCACCTCAGCCTTGGGTAGCCGAACAACGATCGGCTCCTCCGGCACTAACTCCGGTGCACCCGGCTGGACCACACCAGGCCAACTCCCCGGTGAACCACCAGGCGAACCTGCCGGTGAACCACCTGGCAAACCTGCCGGCGAACCACCTGGCAAACCTGCCGGCGAACCCTCAGGCTGACCGGTACTGGACCCTGGGGAAGTCACTTGTGGCAGAGAACCGCCGCCACTCAGGGATGACGCATAAGTCAAAGACTCTGAGGTGGTAGCCAGTTCGGAGCCACACGGTGAGGCTGCCGTGGCCATAACGGTCTTGGCGATAGAACCTTGGGCCACGTCCACGGCTCCAGCCGTGTAGTAGGTCTGAGTGCTATAGCTCTGTCCAGGCTCAATGGTGCCGATTTGTAGCGGCAACTCCTCGAAGGCCGCCGTGCCACCAAAGCCGGTAAACCCAACTGCTGTCACGGTGACACCCTCCAGGGTGACGTTGCCAGTGTTTTGCACCTCAAGGGTGTAAGCCAGTTCGGTGCCACTGTGGTAGCTGTGGTGAGACACAGTCTCGGTGAAAGTCAGACCCGGCGCACGGTTGATCACAACTGTTCCAGTGGTGGAACGAAGCACGGTGGTCTCAGCGGCTGGGTAGTACAACTCAAAGCTCACTCCGGCGACATACAAGCCGGCGTCGATCTGAACCTGACTCAGCGTGGCAGTAGCCTGACACACGAGCTGCCCTTTGCCGGGCAGTTCACGGCCGACGCAGCTTGGCTCTAGGACCGTCAAACCCAACGGTGACATTGAAGCCACCGTGGCTGGGCTGTCAACTGAGTTGGCCAGTGTGATCTCCCAAGTCATGGGTGCACCTGCCATGGGCGGACCGGGCTCTACCAGCTGCCCGGCTAAACCGATCATGTAGTCGGGAACAAGAGCTGGCTCGGTAGGCTCAGGGCCGGGCTCAATGGGCTCGGGCCCAGGATGGACGGGCTTCACAGGCCCTTTGCCTCCAGTGTCCTCGCCTTGGTCACCTTGACCCGGGGCGCCTTGGTCCCCTTGACCCGGGGTACCTTGGTCACCTTGACCCGGGGCACCTTGGTCCCCTTGACCCGGGGTACCTTGGTCCCCTTGACCCGGGGCACCTTGGTCACCTTGACCCGGGGCACCTTGGTCCCCTTGACCCGGGGTACCTTGGTCACCTTGACCCGGCCTACTGGGCCGGCCGCCTTGGTCGTTCTCGCCCTGGCTGTTGCCTCCTTGGCTGGAGGTGGGCGCAATGCTTCTGGGTGTTTCGTTGGCCACGGCCGCCATTGGCGCCGAGGCGACCAGCAAACTGGTAAGCCCCAAACTCAAGGCGGTCATGACCGTCTTTCGGGTTGGGAGTCTAAAACTCAACGAATACTTCTCCTTATCTCGTTCGGCGGATTTCGCCGGAGGGTGAATGCCCTTCGCTTAAAGCAACGTAGGCGTTGCTATATCCATTCCGCCTCACCCAAAATAGCTTCCTACCAGGCAATACGCCAGTCCTGGCCGCGGGCTGCAACCAAGCAATGATCACCGACCAACGGTCCTAGGCAGGCTGAGCGTTGAGCGGCTGGCCGGCTCATCCGCGGCCTACGCAGTTGTTGAAACGCCAGCGAGGAACACCACAAGGCAGGCTGAGCAATGAGCGGCTGGCCGGCTCGTCCGAGGCAACGCAGTTGTTGACAAACCAGCGAGTAACTGCCGACAGGAGTTACTTACCAGCCCTTACGGCCGGTATTTCATATGGCCAAGTGGCCACTTGCCAACTAGCATCAGTAACGCACATCGGACACTCATCAAGAAAGTGCCAACCATGGACCCTTATGGTCAGTACCAGCCACCACCACCACCGCAACCACCTTCGCAACCCGCCGCGGCGCCAAAAAAGCGCGGTCCCATCATCATCTTGATTGCTGTGATCACCGTGGCAGCGCTGGTCGCCGGCGGAGCGGTGGTGTATTGGCTGTTGAATCGCTCGGATGAAGGCACCTCTGCGATCCGGCCGACCCGCAATCCAGCGAAGCGGACCACCCCCGCCCCTTCACCCACCGATGAGCCGACCATTCAGCCGACCGACCAGCCGACCGACAGCCCCAGCCCCACCGCCGGCATTGACCCTCAATTACCCGGCTACATGACCTGGACGCTGGAAAACGAGGTGTGGGCCTTCAATTACCGCATCCAGTTCAACGGAGAGCTTGGGCCAAGCCTCAACCGGTATGTCTCTGCACTAGACGGGCTACGGTTCCGCACCCAGTCCTACGGCACAGAGTTCTCTGAGTCTGAGCTGTATTTCGAGTCGCTCAGGCAGATCTACGAGGGCGAAATCATTCACACCTCCTTGTGGCACAGCGACAAGACCTGGAGCCAGGAGATCGTTACCACCAGCGAGTGCCAGAGTGATCCCTACTGCATGTCACCATACGACATGACCACATCAGTCACGGACACTCTCAAGCAACTGGCCCAAGCGGCCATGGACTACTCCATTCCAGGCGAGACCGGCACCTGGAGCGACCAAAGCGTGGTGGGTTACACCATTGAGGGCGACCGGCTGCCTTGGGTACTGCGGAACATGGGAACCACCTCAGTGAAGCTGTGGATCCAGCCTGACTTACATTTGCCTTATGTGGTTGAAACCACCATTGACACGGACGAGCTTGAGGTCGCCATGTACCTCAATGTGGATGGCTGGACCTGGGCCAACACTTTCTTCGCCAACGGCTGCATGGGGCCGAGTGATGCTAGTAGTGGCGGCACCTGCCAGACCTCGACCTACATTTACTGGGAGAGAGGTCAAAACATGGAAGACCGCCTAACCTTGCTGACCCCGGTGGAGTACGTCGAAGTCGACCCGGACTTCCACCAGGGCGACTAGGGAAGCGTGATGTACCAGCCTTATCAGCCACCGCAGCCACCTCCCCGCAGCGGTAAAGGCCTGATGGTTACCCTGGTAGCCGTGGCGGTGGTCGCGGCTCTGGTGGTGGTGGTTGCCTTGGCCTTCTTGCTGAAGGATCGGCACAATCAGGCCGGCGATGACGTGTCCCCGACTTACACGCAGACCGCCAGTCCCAGCCCGTCCCCCACCGAAGATCCCACCGTTTCGCCAACACCCAGTCCCACCCTAACCGAGTTGGAGAACACCACCTTGGTGCCGGTGATGCAAAGGAAATTGATGGAAGCGGGCTTGGTCTTTGCCGTGACCCAGGAGTACCACAACGCTCAAGGTCTAAGGCAGTCGACCTACTACGTGGGAGTAGACGGCGGGTCCGTGCTCAGCGTGATTGACTGCGACGGCCAACCTTGCTACACCATCAATAGCGCCGTCCTTGGCCCACACCTCGAAATCACCACCCTTGACCACGTCAACCAGGAATACTCCCAAGATGTCTGGTGGGAAGAGGACTGCTGGCTTGACAACTTCTGCGACACACCACAGGAGTTAGTCAACCAGTTAGGTGGGATGTTGCAGGAGGTGGCCGAGGCGATCATGGCCAACGACCAAGCAGGGCTCACCTCCAATTTTGGCGGCACTGATGTGGTCGGCTTTACCGTGGCCAAAGAGGCAGTGCCCTCCCAACTGCAACACATTGGCGCGGTCGAAGTGATCCTATGGATTGACCCAGACACCGCCCTGCCGTTCCAAGTCGACACCAAATTCGATGTTGACCAGCTTCGTCAGGCCATGGCAGCAGAGGAATTTTTCTCATGGGGGGATGGCATCCTAGCGAACAGCTGCATGAACGAACCGCCAGAGACAGTTGACGGCATCTGCCAGGCATACACCAACTTCACCTGGTCTACGCGCCACGACGACCTAGAACTGTTCAAAACGGTGATCCCAAAGGGCTACACCAGAGTCGAGGCCGTCCGGTAATACTCGGCGTGTGAGGCATCCCGTCACGTGCCGTGATACATCACTGCATCACCGAAGCTGGCAATCCAAGACGCCACCGTGTCCGGGCCGTCCCCTTTGACGGCCCGGTCACCTTGTAAACCGGCGGTTTGGCCGGTTTCCAAGGCATCAAACCATGGCTACCGCTGCGGTTGCGCAGCGTTGCCCGCAGGTCTGGCGCATGCGGGCAACGTCGCTGGGCGAAAGCGATTACGCCAACGCCTCAGGCGGAACTAGCTCAATGGGACTCGCGCAGTTTGCGCTCCATCTCACGCCTAATGATGAGCGCCTGCCAACCGTCATGGGACAGCTGATTGGCCTGGTCGCCATCGAACACCGGCGAAAGCTGCTTTGAACCGGGCAGCCACAGCCAAGACGGGCTAAGCAGCACGGGCGGGCCGTCGGCATCTTCGTTCTCCGACATGCCCAAGTCCACTAGCACAGCGTGCTGGTAGTTGTAGTGACGCTTGGTCCTGTCCAGGCGGGCAAATTCGGCGTCAAGATTGGCCACACCGTGGGTCTTGAGTTCAATCACCAGCAGGTTGTCGCCTTGGCCGGACAGCCCACGATGGTGGATGGAAATGTCCACCGGCCGCGAATCGGGATCTGGCGCTGAGGTTTCACTGTCGGGCTTCTTGCCGTGGCCCACCCGGTTGTACTCCACGTCCACGTCCCATGTCCGTTCGTACTCGGTGCGCAACCGCCAAGCCAGTTGGCTGGCGATGACACGCTCGGAGGCAGGCAGGGGCAGTCGAATGGTCTCCAGGAGGGAGTATTCATCCAGAATCAGGGTGACTAGCGAGGTGCGGAGCCGGGCTTCGATATCGATGTATGACATAGACCGAATCTACCTCACCAAAGCGCTTGTAAGACCACTTCTGGCCAATTTCCGCAGCGAATCTTGACACCAACCTAGCTGACCTGCGGCTGACACTGGGTTTAGCCAGCCAGCCGACGTACCATAGATACGGTTCAACCAAACCCAAGACAGGAAGTGGCCGGTGAGTTTTTCCTCTCACTCCAGTTGGCGCAGCCCAGGGGCTGCGCTGCCTCCTGCCTTGAGCCGTGAGCGGATTGAGCAGGCGCTCACCAGCGAGGGCTGGACCTACCAGATTGACTCCGACGGGGATATTTCCGGGATGTGGGACAACAACCTGTTCTACTTCTTCATGTACGGCGACAAATCAGAGATTCTGCAGGTCAGAGGCCGCTGGCACCAAGCCCTGCCCTTGGAGTACCGCACCAAGGTCCGTCAAGCCATTGACGACTACCACCAAGTGAAGATCTGGCCCAAGGCCTACACCCGGGTGGACGACGAAGGGCGCCTGTGGGTCCTATCGGAGCACACCGTGGATTGGGAGTTCGGTGTCACCGATCAACAACTGGCCCTCACTTTGCGCTGCGCCATCACCACTTCACTGACCTTGTACCACGAGCTTGGCAAGCAGCTCATTGTGGCACCCACCACCACTGATGACCTCCCCAAGTGGTGGTTCTAGCCGCCGGAAGCCGCGTTTGTCCGGTTCACCAGTCCCCAAGGCATTCACAGCTTGGTCAGTGGCGCGAAGCTGACCAGAATCCGTTTGACGCCATCAGTGCCAAAGTCAATGGTGGCAACCTGCCGGGCGGCTTGACCCCTCACCTCCAAGACACTGCCCAAGCCAAAAGTCTGATGTTTCACCTGGTCACCGGCTGACAAATCAGGGACATCACCGGGCGGTCGCGGTTTGATCGAGGCGAAGCGGGCACCGGTGGCAGCTCCCACGGGGGGCCGTCTGGTCGGTCGCTCACTGTGCAGCAGTCCACGGCGTGAAGCCCGTGCCCCGGTGGTTTGCCAGTCAATCAGCTCTGGCGGGATGTCCTGCAAATACCGCGATTCAATGAATAGCTGCGGCGCCCCCCAGGTGGTGCGCTGTTCCGCCCGCGAGACATAGAGGCGCTGCCGCGCCCTAGTCAACGCCACGTAGGCCAAGCGACGTTCCTCTTCCAACTCCTTAGCGCTGCCCAAGGACCGCTGATGGGGGAAGGTGCCGTCTTCGAGTCCGGTGACAAACACCACCGGAAACTCCAACCCCTTGGCGGTGTGCACCGTCATCAAAGTGACCTGCCCTTGGGGACGAAGCTCAGAGCCGGCCTCTGCCTGATTAGGTAACCGGTCGGCATCGGCCACAAGAGCCACCCGCTCAAGGAAATCTGCCAAGGTGCCATCAGGTTGGAAAGCCTCGAACTCTTTGGCGACCGCGTGTAGTTCGGCCAGATTCTCCACCCGGGAGGAGTCTTGCAGATCACGCGACAGCTGCAACTCTTCTAGGTAGCCCGACTCCCGGAGCGCGTAGTCCAAGATTTGCGCCGGGCCCTCCCCGCAAAGCGCCATCTCCGCCATGGTCCCCAGCAGGCCAGCCAGTTGTACGATGGCGCGCCCAGCTCGCGGGGTCAGTCCGGTTATCTCTGGGCTGTCCATCAGCGCAGCACCAAAAGACACTTGGTTGGCTAGGGCGTGGGCCTGCACCAAGGCCTCAGACCGGTCCCCCAAACCGCGTTTGGGCACATTGAAAATCCGCCGCACTGAAACGGTGTCATCCAGATTGGCGCCGGCTCTGAGATAGGCCAGGGCATCACGGATTTCCCGGCGTTCATAGAACCTTGTACCACCCACCACGCGGTAAGGCAGACCCACCCGAATCAGCCTTTCCTCCAACGCTCTTGATTGAACATTGGTGCGGTAGAAAATGGCCACGTCGCCTGGCACCACTCCGGCCGTGTCCGCCAAGCGATCAATCTCCTTGGCAATGAGCTGGGCTTCCTGGTGCTCGTCTTCAGCGACAAAACCAACAATTTTGGGGCCATTGCCCTCTGCGGTCCACAGCCGCTTCGGCGTGCGGTCCGGGTTGGCCGCTATCACCGCGTTGGCGGCCTCCAAGATGTGACCGGTAGAACGATAGTTTTGCTGCAACAAGATGGTGGTGGCCGCCGGAAAATCAGCGTTGAACTGGGTGATGTTGCGCAGCGTGGCACCTCGAAAGGCGTAGATCGACTGGTCTTGGTCCCCCACCACGGTGACTTGGGCTGGTTCCATCCGCTGGCTGGATGGCCCGTGTTCGACTATCCCCGCCAGGTTCCTGACCAGTCGGTATTGGGCGCGGTTAGTGTCTTGATACTCGTCTACCAGGATGTGGCTGAAGCGGCGGTGATAGTGCTCGGCCACCGTGGGGAAGGCTTCAAGTAGGTTGACGGTCTGCATAATCAGGTCATCAAAATCAAGCGCGTGAGCGCTCTGCAGACGCTGCTGGTAGATGCGGTAGACCTGGGCGACAGCCCTGTCCCACGGGTTGGTGTCTTGGATGGATGTCGAGTAGGTGTCTGGATCGATCAGTTCGTTCTTCAGCTTGGTGATTCGTCCAGCCATTTTTTTGGCCGTGAATGTCTTGGAGTCAAGCTCCAACTCTGCCACCACCAGGGACAACAACCGCTGGGAATCTTGCTGGTCATAGATCGAAAAGCTGGACTTCAGGTCCAAGGTGGCCGCTTCGCGCCGCAGGATCCTGACACAAGCTGAATGGAAGGTTGACACCCACATGTAGCGGGCGGCCTCCCCCACCAGGGCTGCCACTCGGTCACGCATTTCGGCGGCGGCCTTGTTGGTGAAGGTGATGGCTAGCACTCCGCTGGGCCGGGCCTGGCCCGTGGCCAGCAGGTAAGCAATCCGACTAGTCAACACTCGGGTCTTGCCCGAACCAGCCCCAGCCATGACCATCAAGGCGCCGCCTTGGTGTGTCACAGCCTGGCGTTGCTCAGGATTGAGCCCGACCAATATGGCTTCTGCGTCAGCCGTCTGGTCCAGGGTTTGCTCAGGCGCCTCAGCCTGGGCCGGGGCCAAAGACGGCAGCCGTGCCAGGTCAATCAACCCCGGCAGCATGTCTTGCTGCAGCTGGCCGAATGGCCCGTCATTGGCTTGGTTGTTCATGGCGCGACTAAGCCTAAGGCTAACTACTGACAGCGACCCCCACCGACAGGCATTCCCACCGACTGGCATTCCCACTTGGGCCACAGCCACCTCCGGACGCCAACAGGCTCTAAGGCACCTCAACTGTGACTGCCGCCACCACCGACGGGCAGCTGCCGCTGGGACGAATCAGCTTGTAGGGACTACAGGATGGCTGCTGGGGTGGAGATTCCTGCGGTTGGGTGGCGCTTTCTCCGATCTGGGGGTAGTGCTGTTTCCGATGTTGGTGTAACGGTGTCGCACTAGTTTGCTGTCGCCTTCATGACTGCCTCAACCAGTGGTG
>Ga0123356_10005432_pt1 | contig 12968 bp, 11 predicted proteins | sample TergutEmb28metaG_2_FD_92546 | JGI IMG/M metagenome (GOLD analysis project Ga0123356, IMG submission 92546) | Embiratermes neotenicus P3 segment gut microbial communities from Petit-Saut dam, French Guiana - Emb289 P3 | ecosystem: Host-associated > Arthropoda: Insects > Digestive system > Gut ... | reverse complement strand
TGTAGGCGCGCAGGCCGGCGTCCAGCACGGCAGCCGACGTGGCGGCGGATGCGCTGTTATAGGTCCGGTATTCGGGACTGAAGGCCATTGGCTTCCTCTGTATCTCTCAGGCGTTATGCCCGTTTGCACGCTCACATTATGGATAACGGCCCGGGCTGTTCAAGTGCGAAACAGTGGGGCGGTCCCGTGGTGACCGCTTCTTCATTCATTGCGTAGCAGCGGGGCTGCCTTCGCCCGCAGCGCCGCCGCGGTGCCTAAATAGCCCAGAACCAGCATCATGGCGAGAGCTCCCACAAGCGTCTCCGCCAGGGTGCCCGGCAGGAACACCCAGTCGGCGTGCATGATGTAGCGGACTACCGCGAAGCTGGCGGCGGTACCGGCCAGCGCGGCCAGCGCACCGGCAGCGACCCCGAGAATGCCAAACTCCACCAGCCAGGCAGCACGGATCTGGGTGCGTGTGGCGCCGAGCGTCTTCAGAATCACCGCCTCCGCTGTGCGCCGCCGCTGCCCCGAGGCCACCGCGCCGACGAGCACCAGCGCTCCAGCCAGCAGCGCCAGCGAGCCGGTCACGACCAGGGCCGAGGCTACCTGGCCCAGCAACGCCGCGACGGCTGCCAAAACGTCCGCGACCAGGATACCGGTCACGTTCGGGAGAGCGTCGGTCACTGATCGCAACAGCGCCCCCTCGTCCGGTCCCGCCACCCGCACCGTGGCAATGTGGCTATGCGGCGCATGTTGCAGAAGGCCGGGGCTGGCCACCAAGGCAAAGTTCAACCCCAGCGTCTGCCAGGCGATATCGCGCAGGCTGGTGACCTTCAGGTCGATGTCACGCCCCAACACGTTCACCCGGATGACACTGCCGATCCCGACGCCCCAGCCGCGTGCCAGGCCAGCGTCGAACGAGACAAGCGGCGGACCGTCGTAGTCGGCCGGCCACCATTTACCGGCCGCAATCTTCGTTCCGGCCGGCGGCGTTGCGGCATAGGTCAGTCCACGATCGCCTCGCAATGCCCAGCGCGTAGCCGGCGTGGCCTTGACCTGGTCCGCTGGCACACCGTTTACCGCAACGATGCGCGCGCGTAGCGAGGGCACCTGCTGGAGATCCCGCACACCCGGCGTGGCGCGCACGATCTGCTCGAAGCGAGCAAGCTGAGAGTCCTGGATATCGACAAAGAAAAAGCTCGGCGCGCCTGCCGGAAGCTGTTCGAGCACCTGGTTGCGGACATTGCCCTCGATTAGCGCCACCGCTGCCAGCGTGGAGAGGCCGAGGCCGGCTGAGACCAACAGGAGCATTGTCGGGTTGCCAGGGCGATGCAGGTTGGCGATGCCCAGGCGGAGCCAGGGCGGAGCCTGACGAGGCGATGCGCGGGCGAGACGCACAACGATGCTGCCTCCCAGGCGAAACAGCACAAGCGTCGCCAGGGCTCCGGCGCAGAACCAGCCCGCGAAGCGGCGGTCAGGCGTCACGGCGATGGTCAGCGTGATCAGTGCCGCAGTGAGGATGATGGTGGCCCCGATCAACGCCGCCGAGGGCGCCGCGTGTTCGGGTATCAGCGCATCGCGGAACAGTGCCGCGCCCGGGATGCGGGCGGCGCGGCCAAGCGGCCACAGCGAAAAGACCAGCGCGGTTAACAGGCCGTAGGCACATGCGACCGCCAGCGGCCCTGGATAGAGGCCCAGCACCGGTGGCACCGGCAGCACGTCGCGGAAAACCAGCATGGCAGCCATGGGCAGCGCGGCACCGACAATCAATCCTGCGACGATGCCGACGGCGACGAGCGCCATCACCTGAATCAGGCAGACCGAGACCAACAGCCGCGCCGGTGCGCCGAGACAGCGCAGCGTGGCGATGGTGCGGCTCCGGGCATCGAGCCAGGCACGCACGCCATTCGCCACACCGATCCCGCCCACGAGCAGCGAGGTCAGGCCGACCAACGTCAGGAACTGCCCGGTCTGATTGATGAACCGGGTCACGCCGGGCGCCGCCTCGCGCGGGTCGCGGATGCGCCATCCGGTGCCGGGAAACGCCGCGCGCAGTTCATTCACCAACGCCGGCGCGGCATCGGGGTTCGGCAGCGTCAGGCGTAGTGCATAACCAACGATCGAGCCGGGTACAATCAGCCCGGTCTGAGGCAGCGCGGCGGCGGAGATCAGCACGCGCGGTCCAAGCAAGTCTGGTGTGGCGACCTGGTCAGGCTCGCTGATCACGGTGCCTGCGACGCGGAATGTGGCGTTGCCCAGCCGGACGCTGTCACCTCGGTGAAGCCCGAGCCGGTCGAGCACGACTTGCTCTGCCAGTAGACCATAGTGCCCGTCACGTTCGGCCAACGCCTGCATCAATGGTTGGGGCGGCGACAGCACCGGTGCACCGACCAACGGCCAAGCCGCGTCGACCGCCTTGAGTGCGATCAGTTGTCGCTGCCCAGACGGCGCCACCAGGATCGAGCGCGTCTGCACGACGTCGGACAGCCTGGCGCCGCGCGCCCGCAGCCATGCCCTCAGCGTCCCTGGCACCGGCTGCGAGCCGCCGTCGACCTGCAGGTCGCCGCCGAGGATCTGCCGTCCGTCTGCCGTCAGTCCGCGGTCGATTGCGGCGCGCAGTGTGCCGACCGCGGCGATCGCGGCAACGCCAAGTGCGAGGCACAGCAGCACGATCCACAGTCCACGCACGCCGCCGCGTAATTCGCGGCGCGCAAGTCGGAAGGCGAGGATCATGCGGCCACCGGTCGCGCGACGCGGCCGTCGGCCAAGTGCACGCGGCGGTCGCAGCGAGCCGCGAGGTCTGCGTCGTGTGTAACCAGCAGCAATGTGGTGCCGGTAGCGGCGCGCATAGCGAACAACAGATCCATAACCGCTGTGCCCGTGGCGTGATCGAGGTTGCCTGTGGGTTCATCGGCCAGGAGCAGCAGCGGTTCTGGCGCAAACGCGCGGGCCAGCGCGACCCGCTGTTGCTCGCCGCCCGACAGCTGGCCCGGCAGGTGGGTGAGGCGCCCCGCGAGGCCTACCGATGTGAGTGCGGCTTTGGCGCGGGCAAAGGCATCGGCGCGTCCGGCGAGTTCCAGTGGCACCGCAACGTTTTCCAGCGCCGTCATCGTCGGGATCAGGTGGAAGGCCTGGAAGACGATGCCGACATGCGTGCGGCGCAACCGGGCGAGTGAATCCTCGTCGAGCGCCGTCACGTTCCGGCCGGCGAGATGCACGTGGCCTGACGTGGCGCGCTCCAGGCCAGCCAGCACCATGAGAAGGCTGGTCTTGCCTGACCCGGATGGTCCGACGAGGCCGACGGCTTCGCCGTGGGCGATGTTAAGATCGATGCCGCGCAGGATGTTGACCGGCCCAGCGGTGGAAGGCACCGTCAGATGAAGGTTCGTTACGCGTACCAGCGGCGCTGCGGTGTCGGCGGAAAAGTGAAGTGGCGGGATGGCATCCATGGCCGCAGCATATGGCGTCCTCGCCGCAACGGAAAAAGGTTGCAACGGGTCTCCTGGTTCGGGACCTCCGATGCATGGCCGCGGATCCCGATGGCCGGGACGCTGCCCCGGTCGCTTGGGGCAGCGGGACCTGAGACGTGGCGTTGGTCCGGTCCCGGTGTCTTGCCTTGCATCGACCGCGTTGCTCACGGGAAGGGCGGGTTTATTCTTTCGTTGCCTCCTTGTTCTGCTGCAAAGGAGAGCTTGCCCCGGCCGTCCGGGTCGCATCGTTGCGCCCGCGCCGAAGCGCTCAGCGGCTGGCGCGCGGGCCCCTGCGATGAGAACACGACGCCGCCACGTGCTGTTGGCGCTCGGCTTGTTGCTGCTGCCGCTTCATCGCCTCTCTGCCGCACCAATCCGCCTTTTGGTCCTGGGCGATTCGCTCTCTGCCGGCTATGGCCTTCCGCACGCGGAGAGCTTCGAGGCGCAGTTGCAGGACGCTCTGCGCGCCCAGGGCCATGATGTTCAGATCGTCGACGGTGCTGTCTCGGGCGACACCACGGCGGGCGGCCGCGCGCGGCTTGACTGGGCGCTGGCGGGCGGCGCTGATGCGGTGCTCGTCGAGCTTGGAGGGAATGACGGCCTGCGTGGCGTCGATCCGACCGACATGCAGGCCAACCTGACCGCCATCCTCGACACGCTGCAGACCCGCCACATCCCGGTGCTGCTGAGCGGGATGTACGCACCGCCAAATCTCGGCCCCGACTATGAGCGCCGGTTCCGTGCCGTGTTCAACAAACTCGGGCAGCGGCCGGGCGTCCTCTACGATCCGTTCTTTCTGCAAGGCGTGGCAGAAGTCCCTGGCCTGATCCAGGCCGACGGCCTGCACCCGAACGCCAAGGGCGTACGCGTCGAGGTCTCGCGGCTCTTGCCTCTGGTCGATAAACTTCTCGCGGAGGCACACGCGGCATGAGGTTGTTCGTCGCCATCGATCTCCCATGGGAGGTCCGCCAGCGGGTGGCGATGATGTCTGGCGCGGGCATTCCGGGCGCTAAATGGGTGCCACCCGAGAACTACCACGTCACGCTCCGCTTCATCGGCGAGATGCCGGCTTATCGCGCCGAAGAGATTGACGACGCGCTGACTGCCTTGAAGGCGCGCAGTTTCGCGCTGACGTTGGCCGGTGTCGGCACGTTCGCGAAGTCCGGCCGCAGCACCGCGCTCTGGGTCGGCGTCGAACGCAACGAGCGGCTCGACCTGCTGCAAAGCAAGATCGAAACGGCGCTGCAGCGGATTGGCCTCGAGCCGGAACGCCGCCGCTTCGCGCCGCATCTGTCACTGGCGCGGCTGGACAACGCAGCGGAGGGAAAGCTGGCTGCCTTCGTTCAAGCAAACAACCTCTTTCGGGCCGAGCCCGTGACGGTTGAGCACTTCACGCTCTTCAGCTCACTGCTCGGCAAGGACCAACCCGTCTATACCCCGGAAGTGGAATACGCGTTGAACTAGCGGCTTACGACACCGTTAGGCTCGGCTGTAGCCACAACGCCAAATGTAACAATTCTGGACTTGTATCGTTCTCACTGCCATACGACTGCCCGCTGTTTAATGTGGGAGCGAGCAATGGCGGCCAGGTTCGACAACCATCTTGTTTACATCGCGCTGGCTCTCGCGGTGATCGCTGTCGTTGCGACTACGCCCGCCGATGGTGCGCAAACCGTGCACAAGCTGCGTTGGCTCCTGGCGATAAGCACCACCCCTGAGGCCGTCGTCACGGCCGGCGCGATCGACGGAACGATGTCGTTTCCGGTTTCGCCCTGAGCGCGAGTCCGACCGGCATATTTGCGGTCGGCACGAAAACGCGAAGCCCGGAGACCGCAACCCGTTCCGCGATGCGCTCATCGCGTCAGGTGAGCAGTTCGATCAGGAACGGGCCATTCCGTCGCAGCGAATGGCGCAGCAGATCGGCCAGCGTCTCCGCGTTATCGGCACGCGCGGCTTCCACGCCCATCGAATTGGCCATCTGCACCCAGTTGATGTCCGGATTTCCGAGATCGAGCATGTCGAGCGCCGTGCGCCCCGGATTGGCGCCGACATTCGCCAGTTCGCCCAGCAGGATGGCGTATTTCCGGTTGGACAGCAGGATCGTCGTGACGTCCAGTTTCTCGCGTGCCTGCGTCCACAGCGACTGCACTGTGTACATTGCCGAGCCATCCGCCTGCAGGTTGATCACCCGCCGTCCGGGCGCACCGATCGCCGCACCCGTGGCCAGCGGCGGCCCACCGCCGATCGCCCCGCCGGTCACGTTCAGCCAGTCGTGCGGCGGCGCTGCCTTGGTCAGCGGAAAGAAGCCGCGGCCGAAGGTCACCGACTCATCGGCGATCACCGCGCCCTCCGGCATAAGCGCGCCCAGCGTGGCGGCGACCGATTCCGGCGTGATCGCACCGCGTCCAGTTTCCGGTCGCGCGCCGTTATCGGGCCCGGCCGTCTTCGGTGCGCCGATCGCCCCGGCAAGGCGGCCAAGCGCATCGGCGATGTCTTGCTCCGGCCGTGCCAGAACATGCAATTCGGCGTCCGGTGGCACCGATGTCTGCACCTTGCCGGGATAGGCGAAGAACGTGACCGGCTTCTTTGCGCCGGCCAGGATCAGGTGTCTGGTGCCGCTCAGCGCCTTCACCGCCGCGTCGACGACATACGGCACGCGGTCCACCGGCAGCCTGCCCTGGCCACGTGCAGTCTTTGCGTTGGAGCCACCCGCCATGACCCGGCAGCCGGTATGCGCAGCGATGCGGTGCGCGTAGTCCAACCCGCGCGCCGACAGCCCGGTGCCAGAGAGCAGCAGAACGACGCCCGTGCCGCCGCGGCGCAGTACCAGCGCCGCTTCGTCGATCTGACTCGGCGCGCTGGCCGACGCCGGTGGCACTGGTAGGGCCTCGCCGACCTCGCCGCCTTCATCCCACGAGGTGTCGGAGGGCAGGATCAGCGTGGCGATCTGACCCGGCGATGTGCGTGCCGCGGCCACCGCGGCTGCAGCGTCGGCGCCCACCGTGCGCGACGATGTCGCGGTGCGCACCCAGGCGGAAACGCCGCGCGCCCAACCTTCGGTGTCTGCCGTCAGCGGTGCATCGAGCGGGCGGTGATAGGTTGCCTGATCGCCCGGAATATTGACGATCGGCGTGTTGGCGCGCCGCGCGTTGTGCAGATTGGCGAGCCCGTTTGCGAGGCCCGGTCCGCAGTGCAGCAGTGTCGCCGCTGGTTTTTCGGCCATGCGTGCATAACCGTCGGCGGCGCCGGTCACCACCCCCTCGAACAGGCCGAGCACGCAGCGCATGCCGCGAACGCGGTCGAGAGCGGCGACGTAGTGCATCTCCGAGGTGCCAGGATTGGCGAAGCAGGTATCGACGCCGCTCTTCAGCAGCGTGTGGACGAGGCTTTCGGCGCCGTTCATCGGACGGAAACTCCGGGCGTTGTTTGGCGCAGGGTGCGCGAGGCGGGGCGGCGAGGCAATTGTCGGGAAGAAACGTGTGATGAGTTTCTCAGCGTTGGAGCTGCGCAACCGGACCGGTTCGCCAACGCGAGAGAGACGCTCGGCGGCACGGCCTGGACGAGATGATCACGGCCTGGGTCGCCATCATTGCAGCCTATACCGGCAGTGGCGCTGACTTCAGCCGCTCCATGCTGAACCGGCTGCTGACATTGCGCAGTTTCAGCTGGCCGATCAGCTTGCGGTAGAATTGGTCGTAGGCAGCGATATCCGGCACGACCACGTGCAGCAGGTAATCGACATCGCCGCTCATCCGCCAGGCATCGATGATTTCCGGCATCGACTTCACCACTTCGGCGAAGCGTTGCAGCCATTCGCCGGAGTGGTCGGCGGTCTCTACCTCCACGAATACCGATACCGGCAGTCCGATCTTGGCCGGGTCGATGATGGCGACGCGTCCCAGGATGATGCCGGCCTCCTCCATGCGCCGGATGCGCTTCCAGCAGGGGGTCGGGGTGAGGCCGACCTTGCCGGCGATGTCGGCCAGAGACAGCGAGGCGTCAGTCGACAGCAACCGCAGAATCTCGCGGTCCACCCGGTCCATGTCCTTGTCGGTAGCCATGTGCTCTATCCCCTAGCCAGGCATCCGCGTAGCAGATCATTCTCTGTTCCGCCATCTTTCTACCGACTTGGAGAAAATAATTCCACTCTCTGGTCACACCCGGCCTCAGCCAACCCGCACCGGCATGCGCGTTGCGGCAGAGCGCAGTGCCGCCTCGAACACCGCCACGCCGTGCAGAACCTGCGGCAGCGGCGTCGGAAACGGGCGCCTCTCGGCCACGCATCTGGCGAACTCGGTCAGCTCCGCGGTCAGCATGTTGAAGGATGCCGTCTCGACGACTTCGGGCGGCGCGACGCGGAGCTGCCCCGGGCCGGCCGACGGCGTGATGCGCAACGTCCCCATCTGGTGGCCGAGCACCTCGCCGAGACCGCGTGTGCCGTACACCGCCATGCGGTAGTTGGGCGTCGCGACGACCGAGCATGCAAGCAATCCGGTCGCGCCGCTGGCGAAAGACAGCAAGAGAGCCGTGGTGTCGTCGCCGCCGAATGGCGCGGCGCGATGCGCGGTAAGGCAGGTTACTTCGCGGATTGGCCCCACAAGGTCGATCATGCCGTCGATCTGGTGCACGCCGATCTGTGTCATGGCGCCGGCGGGCGTTTCGTCGGGGAGCGAGCGCCAGGCGTCCGCGGTCAGGTGCAATCCGTGCAAGGCGCTCTGCTCAGAGAGCACGGTGACGATGGTGCCCAGCAGACCCTCCCGTAGCGTTTTGCGGAGCCGCACCATCGACGGATGGAAGCGCCGGTTGAATCCTACCGCGAGGACGACACCCGCGTGCTCGGCCGCTTCGATCGCGGTGCGTGCATCGGCGACACTGAGTGTAAACGGTTTCTCGACGAACACGGATTTTCCTGCGCCGACAGCGCGGATCACCTGCGCGGCGTGCGCGCTGTGCGGTGTGGCAAGCACGACCGCGTCGAGGGTCGGGTCGGCCAGCATCTCGTCGAAGTCGCCGACCCAGCGCAGGTCATTTTCACGACAGAAACCGGCGACCGGCTCTGCATGGCGCGTGTGTGCTGTAGCAAAGCGGATCACATCGTCATGCCCACGAACGGCGTTTACCAGATTCCTGCCCCACCAGCCGAGGCCCACGATTGCTGCGCGAATCATACTTGAGTTCCTTGCGTTGCGAGGCGCAGTGCGCCGACACGATGTGCGGCACAAGTCTTGTTCGTCGCCGCACTGCTCGCAACGCAGCCCGGAGGACGCGGCTAAGCCACCGCTTCGGCTTCGGCCTCGGTCACCAGTTCGAGCTGGCCAACCGTTTCTTTGCCGAACAGCATTGGAATGCACGCACCGATGGCGACCACAACGGCGATCCAGCCAAAGAAGAATACGGGCGAGCCCGTACGCGGTTCCAGGACGAAGGGCGTGATCACGCCCGAGAAGATCCGCCCTGCCGCCTCACCGAAGAAATGACCGCGGCCGCGCAGGGCCGTCGGAAATTGCTCGGAGAGATAAACACGAACCGCCGGGAACGACGACAGCACGGTAAAGCCGGTGATGATCGCCCCTGCTACCATCGCGACGGTCGCGTAGTCACCAAACCTATGCGCCGCCGCCATCAACACCAATCCCGGCACCGCACCACCAAGACAGTATGTGATGGTCCAGCGCCGACCGATCACCTCCATGATGAATCCGGTGAAGAACTTGCCGGGGATCGTGACCATGAAGAGCAGAGTGCCGAGACCGAAGCTGAGACCGACCGCGGCGCCCTGGTCAACCAGAGCCTTCGGCAGCAGGATTGCCGAGCAATAATACGCCGTGGTTGCGGCGGCGTACAGCACGATGCCGACAACGGTCCATTGCAGTTGCCCGCGAGCGAACAATGCGCTGAACGGCGGCAACGCCTCGGGGGTTTCGGCGAGATTTGGTCCCAGATCAGCCGCGGTGAGCGGCGAGACGCGATTTCCGCAGCGCGCGATCATTCGGTTGACCGTTGCCACCGCGTTCTGCACCTGGCCGTGACGCAGGTACCAGCGCGGGCTTTCCGGCAGGCCGAAATGCACGAGCAGCGGCACGATGCCGAGTGCGAGCCCACCCGGCAGGGCGATCAGCCGAAAGCTGTTCGGGCTGCCGGCCAGCAAGAAGGCGATGAACGGCAGCAACGTGAAGGCACTGGCCAGCATGACTTCAAAGATCGCGCCGTAGGTGCGCCGGTGCTGCTTTGGCATCAGCTCTGCAGCAATCGGGAATGGTGCCGATATGGCGAACCCGAGACCGATGCCAGTGATCACGCGGATGATGATCAGTTGTGTCCCAGTCTGTGCCAGCGGGATCAGCAACGTCATGCCGGTACTGATGATGACGCCGATTTGCATCACCACCTTGCGGCTGATGCGGTCGCTCATCAGGGCCGCAGCAAATCCGCCAACGACCACCACGAACGTCGGCGCCACCGCGAGCCAGCGGATTTGCGACCCCGTCAGATGCAGCGGTGCCTTCGCCAGCACCAGAAGCGATCCGCCGATCGCGAGGTCGTAGCCCTCGATGAACCCAACCGCGCCCAGCACGAGGATGATGATCAGGTGGTAGCCGCTGAAGGGAATGCTGTCGAGCTTCTGTCCCAGCACGTAGCTGGCCGGCATGCCGGGCCGGTCAACCGTCGAAGTACCGCTCATGTCGTTTCGTTCTCCCAGGAATTCTCTGGAAGCGAGCGCCAAGGCAGTAAAAGGCCAGGCCGGAAGCAAGTTTTCGCGTAGGCACGATCCGGTGGACACAGACCTCCACCGCCGGTTGTCCTGCTCCTTCGTCCGCCAGAGCACCTGCTGCCATTGTCCGTTTCAGTTCTCGTGCAGCAGGGGGCGTAAGTTTGCCGTCCCCTGTATTGGCGGCAAGTTGCGCCGCGCAACTAGTTTACGTGACTGCGGCGTCGTCCTCAAGGGCGAGTTGGGAGTGTGCTAAAGCGCGGCCTCGCGAACCTGTCGCGCGCGCGGGGCAGCGTGTGTCGTGGCATTGCAAGGAGTGCGGCAATAAAGCGATACCGCGCGAGTTTGCACCACGAAATGGATCAAGGTTTCGTCGTTGTACTCCGAACAGGGAACCGTCCGACACTGATCATCGCGGCGACCGCCGCTAGCGTCATCGCGTCGGTTCTGGCATTTGCCACAATGACAATGCGCCGTGCACTTCGTGCAGTCGGGGCCAACCGCGTCGGGTGGTGGGACACACGCAAAACCCGCGGGTGCGTCGCCTCACCTCGGGCTTGGGGGTGCTACACCCACGCCGCAACCAGCTTGCGTAGATCCGCCTCGGGCCGCGCGCCGTAATGGCTGATAATTTCTGCCGCGGCGATACTGCCCAGCCGCCCGCACACCGCGAGCGGCCTGCCTGCCGTCAGTCCGACGAGGAAACCCGCCGCATAGGCGTCTCCGGCGCCGGTCGTATCCACGACGCGCGCCGGTTCGGGGCCGATCTCCACCACCTCAGCGCCGCGCAGCACAACGCTGCCGGCTTCGGAGCGGGTCAGCACAGCCAATGCAACGTCGTGCCGGGCCGCCTCGGCGGCGGTTGCGAAGGTGTTCTCCTCATAGAGCGATGTGATTTCCATTTCGTTTGCAAACAATATATCCACGTGGCCCGCTACCAGTTCCCGGAACGCGGCGCGGTGCCGATCGACGCAGAACGGATCGGACAGTGAAAGCGCGACTTGCCTTCCCGCTGCATGCGCTGCCGCGGCGGCTTTGTAGAATGCTTTTTGCGCTTCCGGCGGATCGAACAGGTAGCCTTCCAGGTAGGTCACCAGCGCGGCGGCGGCGATCGACTCGTCGACATCCGATTGATCCAGTGTCACGCACGCGCCGAGAAACGTGTTCATCGTACGTTGGCCGTCCGGCGTCACAATGATCAGGCAGCGTGCGGTGGGGGCGCCGCCGATCAGCGGCGACGAAGGAAAATGGACGCCGCTCGCACGCATGTCGCGACTGAACACCTGGCCCAACTGATCGTCAGCGACCTTGCCGAAATACGTCACGCGCGCGCCAAGTCCCGCCGCGACAGCGCAGGTATTTGCCACCGAGCCACCGCTGCTCTCCTCGCCCGGCGGCATCGCGGCGTAGATTCGTTCAGCGGCCTCGGCATCGACGAGCATCATCGCGCCCTTGCGCATGTCATGGCGCGACAGGAATGAGTCTTCGCCGCGCGCGACCACATCGACGATGGCGTTGCCGATGCCGAGGATATCGAATTGAGCGTCTGCCATGATCACTGCCCTTTCGCCGGACGCGCACGCACAGCTTTCTCGTTCACCTCGACGCCCCAGCCCGGGCCAGTCGGCAGGATCAGTTCGCCGTTCTCGATCACCGGCGGGTTCACGAAGAATTCGTCGCGCCAGGCGACACTGTCGATGTCGATTTCCATGACGCGGAAATTCGGCACCACGGCGCTGAATGCCGCGCTGATGGCGGAGCACAGATGACCGTAGTAATTGTGCGGCGCGCAGTTCACTTCGTAAGCTTCCGCCATGGCGGCGATCTTGATCGACTCAAGCCAGCCGTTCCAGATCACGTCGATGATCGCCACATCGCTCGCATAGGCGTCGAAGAACGGCCGGAAATTGCGCCGCCCGCATACCGATTCGAGCGACGCGATCGGACAGGGCGCGCTGCGGCGGATCAGCGCGAGCGACTGCGGATCCCAGGTGTCGATCTCGAGCCAGGTCATATCGTATGGCGCGACCGCTTTCGCGACCTGCAGGAATCCCTCGGTCTTGAAGTGGTAGTTGACGTCGAGGTGCAGACCCATGTCCGGCCCGGCGCCCTCACGGAACGCGCCCAACGTGTTGCGCAGTGCCTGCAGCGAGGTGCGGTCGAGATTGAGCGCGGGGTAACCGGGCGAGCGGCCGAAGCCGGGACCGAACGGCGTAAATTTCTGCCCGTCATGCGTCAGAATGTTGGTCTTCAAGGCCTTGAAGCCGCGGCGCTTCACCTCGGCGCCCAGCGCGGCGATGTCGTCGTAGCTTCGCATCGGCGGTACGCCCACCAGCTCGGGATTGCGCGCGCGATAGGTGCCGCAATGCGACCAGTAGATGGGGATGCGCGTGCGCACCGGGCCCCCGAACAATTCATAGACCGGCACGCCCAGCGCCTTGCCCTTGATATCGAGCAGCGCATTCTCGATTGCGGCAATCGCACGCGAGTTAATGCCGCCCGGCGCCTGCACCTGGCGCACCCAGAGCGCCGACGAAATCTGCTGCACCGGACGCGGGTCCTGGCCGATCAGCGGGTCGGCCAGGCCGTGGATCACCGCGGTCAGACCGCGGCTGCCGTCGGCCTCGGTGTACTCGCTCCAGCCCTCGATTCCGTCGTCCGTGACGATCTTCAGAAACGAAAAACTCCGCCAGCCGGCGTCGCAATGCAGGTCATCGATGCGGGCGATCTTCATTCGTACCTCCGGGGGGTCTTTGGCGGGCGACGCTAGCCGGTTGAGCCGTGCGCGGAAACCGACCAAGGTGCGC
>Ga0123356_10005431_pt1 | contig 12968 bp, 5 predicted proteins | sample TergutEmb28metaG_2_FD_92546 | JGI IMG/M metagenome (GOLD analysis project Ga0123356, IMG submission 92546) | Embiratermes neotenicus P3 segment gut microbial communities from Petit-Saut dam, French Guiana - Emb289 P3 | ecosystem: Host-associated > Arthropoda: Insects > Digestive system > Gut ... | reverse complement strand
TGACAAAAAACAGGAGCGACCAAGAGATTTCTTGAAAGGGTTCAGTGGCTACCTTGTCACGGATGGGTTTCAGTCATACCATTGCCTGCCGGATAATTGTAGGTTTGTCAAACATATTGGACACTGAGTCGTTGAAGAGGAGATAACCATCCAAGAGGTCTCATCGGGATAGTATTAGTATATCGCAGATATTTAGCAAGCTGCTCTTTGAAATCAATGAACGAGTAGAAGCTATGAGAAGAATAGAATCTCTTGTTGTCTTCGCGGTGGCTTCTCTCGACCTTACCGTTGTGTCTTGGAGTATATGGTTTTATTAACGTGCGTTTGATGCCCATGGCATCAGCAGTAATTTCAAATCTGGTAAGTAAATCCCTCTTACTGTTGTTGAGTCTGTGAGTAAATTCGAACCCATTATCAGTCCGTACACACTCTACATCAAAGCCCTTTTTCTGAAAGAAAGCCACAGTATTCATGAGAAAGATTGCAGATGTATACGTGTTGGCTTCTTCGAAAGCTTCAAGGTAACGCAACCGGGAATACTCATCGATGGCAGTGTACTGGTAGAGCTTCTGTCCCTTGACTTCGCCAACCAAGCAGGCGGACGGGACATGTTTGACATCAATTTGAACACGCTCCCCTGCATAAGTCATCTGCTCATATGGCTTCGGGATATATTTCTTCTTCTGCTTTTTCTGTGTAAACATTCCCAGCCGTCGCATTACACGATACAGGCTCCCGGGATGTCTCGTATATCCCCTTTTCCTTAATCGGATCCACAGCTCGATCATGCCAAGTTCCGGGTTCCGACGACGCATATCTTTGATCCACTTGATTTCTTCGGTTGTATGTTGGTTTGGGTGGCTGTAAGGTCGCCGGGACTGACAAGCCAGAGATTCTATGCTGCCATCGTAGCGTTTTCGCCAGAAGTAGATAAATGACCGGCTCCTGTTGTATTTTCGCGAGGCTTTGGATACTCCGTGGCGCTCAACATACTTCATCAGGGATTGCTTGTACTTCATGTCCTGTGTTACACTTGTCATGAGAGAGTGGCACTTCCTTTCGGCTAGTTTGTTGTCGTTAACTAAACTATATCCGATTTGTGCCTCTCTTTCATTCTTTTCTTTTTATCTGTCCAATATGTATTGTAGTTCTACATCAAAGCTTCTCCGCCACCGCTAAACAAGATTCCATTCCCAATGAATTCTTGTTATAATACATGCAGGTGTTTAAGGAAAGGTCTAATGCATGTTATGAGAAGAATCATCTTTCTTAGTATATTTCTAATATCGCTTTCGCTGTTTACCTATCAGGTTGCTTTGACCAGGATATACTCTGCGATCCTTTCTTACCACTATGTTTTCCTGACGACGTCTTTTGCGATTTTAGGCGTTGGTATCGGAAGTATTCTGGCATACCGGGGGTGGTCGCAGCGCGGAAAAAACTACATATCCGATCAGGTGACGGTTGAAAATGTGACAGCGCACGTCAACAAGGGCGCTTTTATGCTGTCATGCGGATTTATAGTTGCTTTTGTGCTGATATATGTACAGCCGTTTATAGATAATCTGATGATCTACATCGTTTTAGGGATTTTTCCGTTTATAGCTTCCGGGTACTTGTTCGCCGCACTGTACAAGATGGTGCCGCAGGTAAGCGGGAAGCTGTATTTTTCTGATCTTACAGGCGCGGGAGCGGGCAGCATAGCGATAGTTTCGCTTCTCGATTTTATAGGGATGCTTAAGACAGCAGCGCTTATTTGCCTGCTGCCTTTGATCGCGGCTGTTTTTCTTCCGGCAGCAGGTAAAAAGTTAAGAATAATTCAGTACATACTGCCGGGGATGCTTGCGGCGGTACTTTTTTTACCTATGCAGACAGCGGGTTCGGTCGAGACAGGTTTTTACGCGCTGTTGAATAATTCGGACAAAACATACGGGGAAGCTCAGAGAAACGGGCTGTCGCCGGAAATCGTGTTTTCCGAATGGGATTCGTTTGCCAGAACAGACCTTATAGAGCTTGCCCCGTATCCGGAGATGAAGATCCTGACCATTGACGGTTCGGCAAACTCGCCTATGTATGAGTTTGACGGAAACACCTCGGATATGGACCGCTTTACGCAGAACACCGGATTTGTCCCTTTTGCGATAGGAGACAGCAACAGCGCGCTTGTCATCGGAGCGGGGGGAGGCCGCGGGATACTGTATGCGCTTGCCGCCGGGTGTTGGGATATAACTGCCGTTGAGATCAATCCGGCGAGCATTTACGCGGCAAGGAAGTTTGGGGACTTTAATGGAAATCTTTTTGACAGACCTGAGGTGAAAACCTTTATTCAGGATGGCAGAAACTTCGTGAGGACAACTGATGAAACATTTGATGTGATCTTCCTGTCACTTGTGGTGACAAATACAGCGCAAAGGATCGGTTTCGCGCTTTCCGAGAATTTTATTTATACCGTAGAGGCAATGGAGGACTATCTCGATCGCCTGACATACAAAGGCAACGTCGCGTATGTAGCCCACGATCAGCCGTCGATAAACAGACTTTTGACAACGGCTGTACAGGCCTTGGTAAACAGAGGGATACCATTACAGCAAACACCTGACCATATCGCGCTTTTTTATCAGGTCACGGAAGTAAGCCAGGGTATCGGGCAGATGCTTGCGCCTGCGATTATTGTCAGAAACCAGCCGTTCGACGAGTCAGAGAGTCTTGAGTTGGAGAGGGATATCTCAAGGATCAACGCCGTACCCGGGCATATCCCTCATCTGCAGGAGTCGGACGTGATGTCAGCGGTCAAAAACGGCGGGTCAACATTTAAGCAGCTCGTTGACAGTTTTGATGACAGGGTGACACCTGTGACGGACAACAGCCCGTACTTCTTTAATTTTAACCGTGGTGTGCCCGGTGTTCTGCTCCTTATACTGGTGTTTAGTTTGACAGGAGTCCTCCTGTTGACCGTACCTTTCTTCCGCAAGAAAAAGAATCTTAAACCGTCGGTCTATTTTGGACTGCTTGGAATGGGTTTTATGATGATCCAAGTCCCGCTGATCCAGAGGTTTATCCTGTACCTCGGACACCCGACGCTTGCTTTCTCATATGTACTTGCAGCAATGCTGATCGGTTGCGGGATCGGGGGTTACGCAGGCAGCAGCGGGTTCTTCCGCAAAAAAACAGGCAGAGTTTATTTTCCGCCTGTCGTTGCAGCGTTTTTTGTTCTGATCCTGCTCCTGTCACTCAGTTTTATCTTCCGCGGCACCGCAGGGTGGGGTATCGCGGGTAAAGTAGCCGTATCGTCCGCTGCTGTGATGATCCCGGGCTTTTTTATGGGGATGCCTTTCCCCCGCGGGCTTGCGCTTCTGGGCGAGAGCAGCCGCAACGATATGATCCCTGTCATGTGGGGTATCAACGGAATAACCTCGGTGACCGGCTCTGTTCTTTCGATCATTCTGTCAATGACCCTGGGATTACCGGCAGCGCTGATAACAGGAGTTATTATTTATATTGCAGTCGGATTTTTCGATGAGATGTAACCTGAAAGCAGGGGGACAATCCCTGCGAGGGGGAAAGGTTTTTTGCTTCCCTCTGCTTTTACTCGGCAAACGGGAGCATGACTGAGACCTGGAACAGATCATCTTTTGCTTCAAAGCGTGTTTCCCCGTCATACTTATGGGCAACGGCTTTTACCGATGAAATGCCGATACCAACGCCTCTGACAGAGGCGTTGCCTTCATGCTTGCGCGATATAAAATCGTCGTTTTCTTTATCTGTTATACCGTCGAAACTGTTATCTATAGTGATTGCAAGCATATCCCCTACGATCACAGAGTTGATCCTGATAAACTTATCACCGTCAAGCCTCCGGCAGGCTTCTATCGCGTTTTCTATACAGTTGCCGAAGATGATGCACAGATCGGAATCACTTATACCGGAGTTTTCGGGCAGCTCCAGATGCGTGTCAACCTTTATACCCTCACTTTTCGCTATGGCGATATAATACCTCAGGATGGAGTTGACCGCGTAGTTATCACAAAAAGTGATTTCGGTGTCATCCGGCAGAGAATCGCTGTAATCGTTGATATACTCCGCCAGTTTTTCTGTTTCGCCGGATTTGATATACGCTTTGAATACAGACAGGTGATGCCGCAGATCGTGCCTTGCCTGTCTTGTTTCAGTTATGTGCGACTGGAGTGTGTTGTAGTATTCGGTTTTTAACTGCGAAAGGTTTTCAAGGACGGCAACCTCGGCAGAAAGGCGGTGCTGCGCTTCGATCGTTTCCTCCCTTTCCCGCATTGCGGCGGTAAAGATCGCGGAGGCTTCGCACAGAGCAAACACCAGCATAGCGACGCCGGCAAGCTGATACTGCGGCATATCAAATAATACCGGCAAATATCCGAACTCGGACAGCACGGCAAGGAAGAAAACGATCAGTCCTATACTGAAAATGATCTGCGGCTGGTTGATTTTGCGCCTGATGATGAACTGCCGTATTATCAGGCAGCACGTAGCGTAAACGATCGCGGCGCCGTATATGATGTAGACCCACTCTACCATATGGGACATCCGCAGGGTGTCTAAAAACGTAAACACCGCGGCTAATACCGCCGACACCCCGTACAGTACATACAGGACAGGTTTATGCAAAACCTTCGGAAACAAAACATTTATAATAGCAAGTGTAAGTACTGCCGTCGCGGGGATCGCCAGGTATTCTATACGGAGCCTGGCAAACCAGTCCAACTGGGGAAACAGTACCGCAAAAACTTTTATGCCGGTCGTGCCCACTCTCATAAACCAAACAATGCAGAACAGGGCAAAGTATAATGCGGCGCGGTTTAAGCCGTGCGTAAAGGATAACAGGATAAACAAAAAAGCCAGTACAAGGAAGCAGCCCAGGATAATGTTGGTTTGAAACTCCTCAGCCCGCACCGCTTCTGTGAACATTGTTTTAGTGCTGACAAGCCAGTAGGAATGAGTTCCGCGCTGACCGTACCGGTGGAAATGGTTGGTGGACTGTGATACAAGCTCTATTTTGCCGTCGACTCCCTGCGCCGTGAAGGTTATGCGCCCGTTGTCGGGAATGTCGGTCTCAGGCGTCGCGCCCGGCTGCCCTATATCGACCAGCCACTCCCCGTTTACATAGAGCCGGTGGGAATGGTCTATAGAGCGGCGGGTGAAGGTATACCAGACCCCGTCCTCCACTAAAAAGGTGGTGCGGGTCGTATAGACCGCGTTATGCCCTGCCGGGCAGCAGGTGATATGATAATCAAAATCTCCGTCGGGATCAAATTCACCCGGCGTCAGCAGTTTATGATTGATTATTTCCATGTAACCGATGGACCGATATACATGCTCTTCAAAGTCAAGACCCCGCAGATCATAAACGCCATGGTCACCAACTGTGCTGGCTATATTAAAGTTCTGTAAAAAATAAGCGCTGGTTTTGGTGTAGCGGGGAACTATTGTAGGCAGAGGTGTAACCATGGAAATCAGCCAGTAAGCGAACAGCAGTATTAAAAGTATTATGGTAAAAGGAAGTAAAAATCTAAGTTTTCTGAGTAATCTCATTATTTATCCCCCTAGCCCGTGCGAATACATAATCCATGTATGCCTGTTTTACGGCCAGCTTATCGCTCCGGCGTATCGGTATATGCGTACCGTCCTTTAAAACAAAGTCGTTTGCGGTAACATTTTTAATAAAACGCATGTTCACAATAAAACTGCGGTGTGTCCGCAGGAGCGTACTGTTTTCAAGCTGTATTTCCAGTTTAGCAAAAGGTAGAAAGGTCTTTATCGTATCTGTGACGGTGTGTATGTATAAAACCGTGTCAAAGCTTTCGATGTACATTACATCCTTTAAATAGACCCTGACTGTCAGCCTGTCTGATAAAACCTCTACATACCGGAGCGCATCGGCGAACTTTTCAGTGCATTTATCGAGAACATCCTTGATCTCGGGATAACTTACGGGCTTCAGGAGATACTGAAGCGCGTACACAGAAAATCCGTCAATACCGTGATCCTTGCTGACAGTCGTAAAAACGATGACCATATCTTTATCGGTTTCGCGAATCTTTCTTGCTGTCTCGATACCGTCCGTCCCCGGCATATAAACGTCCAAAAACGCGATTTTCACATCCTTTAGCTTATCCGCGGCGAAGTCCTCAAGCAGGTCATCGCCGTTTTTATATACCGTGATATCACTGCGGCAGTTTATTTCATTAAAATATCTCTCAATAAACAGGCGTAAAGAACCGGCGTCTTCCTCTTTATCGTCACATATTATGATATTCACATCTGCACCTCCCTGCCCGTTAAACTGTTCGAAAAACGATAGCATATTGTCGATTGTACAGCATAATCTTCAGAGTTTCAAGTGCCAGTGTGTCATTGCCGGACAAGCTATTTACCGTTTACCCAATCAATCAACAGTTCACCTAATGTCTATTGATAGTGGAACGTTTAATCTTTAACATATACTATTATTACTATGTAGAAAGAAACGTAGAAAACAACTTATTTTTCCGTGTGACCGCGGTTTCCATAGCCGTGGTTTTGTAATTAAAATCTGTAAAAGAAGAGGTAAAGAATTATGCGTGAACTGTCTAAAAAAACTGTTGCCATGCTGCTAACGGCAGTGATGGTGTTAACTCTCCTCCCGGCAATGGCGCTCGTACCGCCATCGGGATCCGACGCGCTCAGCGCCCTGGAGGGCAAGGTGTACGATATCCCTGTCGGTACTACACTTAACGTGGATTTGACAGGTCTGGTCGACGAAAGGGGGGACCATCGCGCGAACGCCGGCTCGTTTGGCGGCGCGCGGTGGTCTTTTACGCCGTACAGAGAGGGGCGAACGGACGTTGTGTTCTCGCTGGTAATGCCTGACGGGCAGTTGCGGGAATGCCGTATATATGTTGATGCATACTTAGATAAATACGGTATCACTTATAAGCCAACATTAGACCTTATAAACGATGATGAATGGATAATCATCGACACGTTTGACGATCCGCCTCCCGGGTTTGAAGCCTTTGTCCCTTTTTCCGCAAATGCAAGGCCGGTGCTGCTTCAGGAGCCTTATTTAACACGCGTAGGGCTTTCACCCCCAAGTAACGCATGGGGCGGCAGGTTGGTTACGGTCGTAATGGAATTCGATCAGGAGATACGCTTCAACGGCGGCCACATCCCATTCAAGTGGACAGGCGGCGGGCAAGTATGGGAAGGTAAAATGGAGTTCACATCGCACACTAAATTTCTCAACCACTACGACGGGTCGCAATACGGCGACAGATCAAATTTAAAGAGAGCAGGAGTCTCCCGTCTTACATTCACCTGCCCTATACCGCATTATGCCGAAAGGCCGCTTATGAGTACCGGTGAATTTGAGATATTCGGGCTGAGCGATGATTTCAGCGTGGATAACGCCGTGCAGCGTTATTCATTCTTTGTTTTTAACGGAACCAATTTCGAATTTGTTGATTATGATGTGGCAAAGGATGTAACCTTTCTTCCGAATTTTAACCCACACGACCCTGATAGTACGGATTATCGCTATTTGAATATGAACACAAAAGGTTTTTACGGAGCTAATCTCAACTCTGCCGTTGATATATACATCGACAATCACCCGACATTCATCGAAGAAATACGTGTGAACGGAGCGAGTCCCGGATCGACGTTAACGATCGGTTCAACCGTCACGTTCGATGTAAAATTCAATAAAACCAACCTGACGCGGACAAGCTGGGATAATTTCAAGCTGCATTTCACCAACGGCGGCTCGACGGTAAATGGCAGGTACACAGTGCTGCCGGGGCAAAGTACCGACAGACTGGTGGTCAGCCATGTGACCGGGGATGTTCGTGACAGGAATATCAATTTTATAGGTACTGATGATTTCATCAACTTCTCACGCCCAAACATGACACTGCAATTCGGTACACCACCCGCACCGCTAGTGCCTGCCAATTTAATAATCGATGCACCGGGGAGACCGGGTGCTCTGGACAGGTTTTTTGTATACGACGCACCCTCGACCCCAAGAACGGTGACAGCCCTCTTCGACGGCGATCCTAATAAAAAGCAAATAGTCACATTCCCGCAGGGCAGAGAGGGCACGTATTTCGAACGTGTTACGCTCGAGATCATCGGGGACGGGACTGTCATCGCCACACCTATGACATCGTCATTCAGGATCGAAATGATAGCCATCCCGGATAGCGGCGCCAGCTTTATTGAGTGGAGGGTAGACGGTGTAAAATTCGAAGGCGTCCAGGCCAACGGCACCTGGACAGCTCCGTTGTCCGACGAGCTGGTCGCGCGGTGGAGCTGGTTGCCATCCAATGATCCCGACCGGTGGAACAGTACCGAAACACCACAACTGCTGATGAACCTTGTCAGGATCCAGCAGGAACAGTACCGGAACCACGAAACCGGATTCACAGCGATGTGGTACAGCAACCTTGATTTCGGACTGGATGATATGTATAAAAACCGATGGATGTATGCCGCGGATGCCTGCAACGAAACATACGGCGCGAGATATGATGACAGGAACCGCCCTGTATTCTATCGGGCAGGGCACGCCGTCCCGCTGCCGACTAAGGACGATCTTGACGAAAACGGCAAGCCGTTCAACGGCGCTGCGTATCTTGTTTATATGTTCACCGGTAAACCAAGAAATCCGAGCGGAAATGTAGAGACAGGCCTTTTGATGTATAACCCGAATTCAAACGAACGGGAGGTCACTTATTATGTTGGCCCGTACTGGTTTGACTTTACACCGCCCACAATCAGCGTACCGGCGAACAACAGTACAGTAACCCTGACGCCGGACAGGCGCTTCCCGGTCTCCATCAACGACACTATGTCCGCGTTAGCGTCATATACCGTGACATGGACACGCGACGGCATAACGGTAGGGCCGGAAACATACAATGCGCGTCTTGTCAGCGGGATAACCGTCCCCCAAAGTATCGCGGAGGCTGACGGCCTTTGCACGCTAACAATTACAGCTAAAGACGTAGTTGGGAATACAACAGTGCCATTTAGCAGGACATACACGATTGAATTATCACCGACACCCATGGATCCGCTTTCAGAGGAGCTTTTCGCCGTTTTACGGTACCAGACCAGACAAGCGATACCCGGTCTGAATTATTTTTACACAATTAATGAACCTGTGGATTGGGGAACCGCCACACTGCTGCCCCCTCTGCCGAACGCGGTCAAGCGTGAGCATTTCGGAAAAACTGCCAATGGAATCAGTTCTCATGAAAACTATCTCAATGCTGAGGTACGTCTTGCGATAGGTCATAGAGGCAGCTCCGGTGCATATCCTTTGGGTCCGACCTACGCTATATGGACAGGGTCATCAACACCGCCTGCCATGGACCATGCAGACTGGCGGATGGTCTACAACGGATTGGATAATAAATATATTTCTGAAAGAACGGATACCGGCGTAGATCACATCTGGTTGAAAAATGACACGGCAGATCTGTTCTACTTCCCGCCCCCGCCGCGTTCAGACGGAGACGGCATATATTACCTTCACGTAAAAACCGATTATTTCGGCACTGAACATTACGTGCCCGTGCCGAACGGTATGGTCACCTTTGCAGAAAGAGCTAATGTATATATCACACCCGGATCTTCACCCTATATCCAAAGCCTGAGTGACATAAAAATCGTCGTCGATGACGCTGCTTTCAAGCAGTCCTTTATACCGCGCGACGAATTTACGGAATTCAGGATCCATTTCCACGCCGGCGAACCCGTACCCGAATTATTTAACTCCAGTAGATGGTATGAATATTATGAATATCCGGAAAGTGAGATCGCCAGACGCATTTACAATGGAACGCCCGGAAATGACGGATCGCAGGCGTTCTACGACGGCTTTACGCGGAACACCTCGACCGGTCTTTGGGAGCAAGCCATCAGCCTGCCCGGTTGGGATTGGCCTGATTCCGGTCATAATACCCGCTTTCGGAATGACACAGCTAGCCGCACCTGGGGAGATGAACCGTTGTACATCACGATCGACTACAGAAACAGCGCGAATGTTATTGTGAACTATACCGGCGGTCCATATTATATATACGGTGCGCCGACTGCGGATGTACGCATTACTAATGCACCGGACAGAAATGATATCATGCGGACTGTAATGAGACCCTCCCGGTTTGCGGTCGAATACAGTTTCGCTATCGGTCAAGGAGATTTCGGTGAAGAATGGAAAGAAGAAGACACGGAGCGGTATTATGTGATGGACCCGCCTGCCGATGATGAGAAACCTCCGGTCAAATGGAGCGCATGGCAGCCGATCGACATGTCGTCCGGCGGCGCGAATTTTATCAATTTAAGAATATGCGAAGCTTACCCCGTTGACAATACCGCACCTGTTTGTTACACCTGCAGTAATCGACACCGTACGCTTGCAACCATGAACGGCAGCGGCGGCGACTGGTACGCTCCGTATATCACTTTCCGTTTCCGCGACGAGTTCGGAAACGTGAGCGTAGGAACAGCACATAGAAAAGGATGGCCTACCGATTACGATTATACCCATCTCATCAATCATGTGACACTGCCGATTTATTCAACAACCACCGACCCCGGACAGATTCCTCCGTATCCGTCGGGTGTGTATGTCTCGTATAGATCCAACGCCATTACCAATAATGATGTTATAGCGACACTTGAATTTCCGACCGGAGAAGACTGGTTTCCCCTCACTGCCAGGACACATACCTTCACGCAGAACGGCAGACATACTTTCAGGATAATGGGGCCTCCAATACCGCCGTCAGGGTTAAGGCTGTCGTATGACATTGTCGCCAACGTGACATGGATAGACAAAACACCGCCGGAGCTGTCTGTCTTGTTTTCAAACAGGCAATTAACAAACAGGAACGTGCGGGCGACGATACTCGGCAATAAGGAACTTGACTCGGTTCGGGTATTTTCGGAAGAAATGCAGCTTAACGGTGATCCGGCTTTAAGGCGGCCCAATGTCAACTCCCCCGGCTTCAAAGATGTGTTCGAAGATAATAGTATATGGGTGCCGCTCACAAACCAGATGCTGGAGTTTACTGAAAACGGTACGAAGACGATCATCGCGCGGGATCAGGCAGGCAACTATAAATTAACTGATATAGAAGTGGATTGGATAGACAAAGTGCCTCCGAATATCACGATAAGACATTCATTATATAATATCGATATCAACATGTTTGAAGTAGAAATCTCGGCTGATAAGGAATTCAATATCATAAATACGAGTTTTGTCAGCATCGGCGGCGGGCAGGCTGCTGTTGATGAAATCCTGTCGTTCGCAACGAAGCGGACAGTCTATCTATACGGCGGGCAGACATACAATTTCACCGTTTCGGACAGAGCGGGAAATACAGTCGAACATGTGTTCTCGCTGCCCGTAGCTGCGCGGGCACCTGCACTTACAGTTATGCGGTCTAACAATGACAGATGGACAAATGACGAGGTGACCGTCACCTTCTCTTGCGCGGTTCCGTTCAGGATTTGGATGGACTCAGAAGGTGTAAAAAAAGAAGCAGGTGAGATCATATTTTACAGTAGCGGCAGACGGGATCTGTTCTATACCGTTGAAGATATGCCGGGCGTCTACCATCCGTTTTTTGTCGTTGTGTCTAATATTGACATAACGCCTCCGCTTGCCGAATTTGACGATATTTACTTGACGGAGGAGCAGCTGCCACGGTTCAACCCGATGTACGGAGTGACTGTCACTGACAGCCAATCGGGCGTCAAAAGCGTAACAATAGGTGCTATGACGCCTGAGGCAGGCGGATATGAGCTTGAGTACATCCTCGAAGATAATATGGGTAATATCGGAAGACAGCTGCGTATTATTAACATAGTGCCCGATGACACATTCCAATTGTACATCAACGATAGAATCCCCGTTTTTTCCAACATAGATGATGACAATGAATATGCCAATCTGACTGTTTCCGTCACAGGCTCGTCCATCGAACTGCTCCTGTGCGGCGCGACCGCACCGATGGAGCTTTACTGGGCGACAGGCGAGCGCTTGCAAGGGTTCTTTAAGGATAAGGCAAGCGCCGGTGTCGGCTTCAGCACGGCGGGCTTCGGGCGGCTCGATCCTGAAAACCCCGTACTGGAGGCGCAGCGCAGAGGTTGGTATACGATCTTTGTGCGCGATTTCAACCGCAATACGAGGCTCGTATACGTATGGCTTGATTACCGGGAACCGCAAACCCTTGTTCCCAGGCTTTTGCCATAAGCTTCATGACTGAAAGAAAGGATGGATATATCAATGAAAAAAATTAATAGTTTTATGTCTAAAATAATCGCGATCATCCTGGTCATGACATTCGTGGCACCTATGGTGCCCGCGCAGGCGGCGATAGAAACGCTGTCGTCCGGCAGCGGGTCGCTCTTTATTGACGACGGGCGTATAGGCGTTCACTTAGCTGAAAACGGAAGGTTCGGCATCCGGACGACGGGCGGGCTGCCCGGCGCGTTCGGTGACGCGAATAAAAATATGACCTTCAACGCTCAGAATCCGGAAACCTCGTTTACTACGTTTAAAATAAACGGCAGGGACTATATTTTCGGCGGGCAGTACGGGTCAAACGGCGCATTGCCTGTGATCTCAAGAGACGGCTTGACCGTCACCGCAGCGTGGCAGGTAGAGGGCGTTGAGATCAGGCAGCTCGTTTCTCTCACCCTTGATGGCGCAACCACCGGGAACGCGACGATCAGTTACCATGTGACAAACAACAGCGGAGCGGAAGTCGAAATAGGCTCGCGTATTCTGCTGGATACTGTACTCGGGACAACTCCGAGCGGGCAGATCCAGGTCGACGGAAGTTCGGTCGTTGGTGCGGAGACAACATTCTGGAATCCAACGCAATGGTATATCGCCGACCATGAGAGGGCGCCGACGATCGCAGGGTACGGGATGCTGC
>Ga0123356_10005430_pt1 | contig 12971 bp, 21 predicted proteins | sample TergutEmb28metaG_2_FD_92546 | JGI IMG/M metagenome (GOLD analysis project Ga0123356, IMG submission 92546) | Embiratermes neotenicus P3 segment gut microbial communities from Petit-Saut dam, French Guiana - Emb289 P3 | ecosystem: Host-associated > Arthropoda: Insects > Digestive system > Gut ... | reverse complement strand
TGTTTCTATTTTTGGTTGGAAAATATCAAAAGAACAAATTGATAAACTAAAAAAAACAGGAATAAAACAAATAATAGTCGCTTTAGATAATGATGAAAAAGGGAATGAAGGTTACGATTACCTTAAGTCGTTAAATTTGTTTGAAATAAAAAGATGGAGATATAACCAAAAATACAAAGATATCGGTGAATATAGCGTTGATGAGTTGAAAAAGGTACTTGACAAAACTGGATTGTTATGTTAAGATAATGATAATACGTCTGGCAGCGTAAAATAGATATCGGTAATTTAACAGATGTAAAATGGGTAATATTTTTAGTGCGTGTCTAATTTATTCAAAAGGTTTTACATCGTACAAATATAGATAGGTGGTGTGTTATCATGTAGCGTTTTATAATACGGGTGTGTCGCAAAAAAAACATATTGTATTGAATCATTAATATTACACTTTCCCAGGTATTGGGAAAGTGTAATAACTTATCGAGGTGTTTGAATGAAAAAAACAGCAGGTTTGTTAGAGCAATTAAAACGGGATATAGAAAACTCAGGCAAAAGCAAAGGTAAAATCTTTTTTGTTAAAGCGGGAAGCAATGCAAGGATACGGTTTTTAAGTGATGCGGATGATTATTATCTTATACAACAACATGATCGTTGGGAGCCGACGTTAAATGTTCTTTGTTTTAAAAATTTTGATGAAGACGCGGATTGCCCATATTGTAACCGCAAAGACGAAGGAATCAGGACCAGGCAAATGTATTGTTGGTCCATTTGGGATTATGAAGCCAAAGAAGTTAAGTTGTTTATGTATCCGGCTAATCAGTGTTCTCCTGTTCCCAATGTTGCAGCGGTGTATCAAGAGTATGGCACTATTACAGATCGGGACTATAAGATAACTAGGAGCGGTACTGGTAAAGATACAAGTTACACTCTTTTCCCGCTAGATAAAGGCAAGATGAGAAATGAAAAAGCAAAACCACTATCTGAAAAAGCAATATTAAAATTGTTGAAAGAAGCATACCCGGTTGACGGAGATGCAGCAACGATGGCAAAAGATAAAGACGAGAGCGAGGAGCTGCCCTGGGAAGACGACGAAAATAAGTACGAAGGCATGACTCCACGTGAGCTTTTTAACCTTTGTAAAGAACGTGATTTGGATGTTAAATCAAAAAAAGAAAAAGATTATTACATCGCTGCACTTTTAAAGTATGACGAAGCGAATGAAGATGACGAAGATAGTGATTTTTGGGATTATAGGGGGAGGAGATATTTGTGTCGGAAGAACTAGGAGCATTATATGAAAAACAATTAAGCTTTCAGAAAGAATTAAATAAAGATTATGACTTGCCAAGAGCAGATCAAGAACGTTATGATTTTTATTTGCAATATTTACAAGACGAAGTGGATGAATTGTCTGATGCAGATAATTATTGCTGGTTATATCGTAACAATCTTAAAAAATTAAAATATAGCGAAGAAAAACGTTTAAAAGAATTAGCAGATGTAATAATTGTAGCAATTAATTTAGCGATATATAGCGGAATTGATTCATCTACGCTTTTTAGGATTATTGATGGTAAAATAGATGAAAATTATAAAAAACATATTTTAATAAATAGGTATTAATATGGTAGATTTACATAGACACGATGAAGGCAGTTTGTTTGATGGTTTTGGAAAGCCGGGGGAACTTGCCAAGGTTGCCAAAAGTTTGGGATATACAAGCTTGGGAATATCCAACCATGGGAATATGGTTACAGCTGTAAAACACTACAATGCTTGCAGGCAAAATGGTATTAAACCTATAATAGGCGTTGAGGGTTATTTTCTTCCAAAACTTAGGGAAAAACATAGAGGGTATCATTTATGTTTGTTCGCTAAAAATAAAAATGGATATAAAAATTTAAATCTCATTCAAACGGAAGGAGAAAAACAAAAATATTATAACGGTATTTGGACACTTGATTTATTGAAAGAATTTCACGAAGACGTTATTTGTACAACGGCTTGTGTTAGTAGTTATTTTGGCGCAGCAATAAAAGATGGAAAGATTTCACAAGCTGAAAAATTATTGTTGGAATTACAAGATATTTTTAAAGACGATTTATATGTTGAGATACAACCTTACAAAATATCTGAGGTAGGGTTACAAGAAACTGTAAACCACGTGATGATGAATTTAGCAAGCAAACACGATGTAAGATGTATATTAACTTCCGATAGTCACATGGGAAGTAAAAATGATTTAGACACATATTTAAAATTACACGAAATAGCAAATCACGAATTAGGTGAAATTGAAGCAACATATGTTGAAAGATACATGCCGACGGAAGATGAATTGATACAGAGATTTGTTAAAATGCACTCAGGCAATTTGTCACCAAACGTAGCTATTTACAGGGCAAAAACGATGGTTGAAAATCTCCAAGAAATTGAAAATAAAATTGATGGAGATATGTTTGAAACTTTATCGCGTACAATTCCTATATATAAACCGAAAATAAATAGCGACGAATTATTGAAAGCAAAAATAAAACAAGGCCTTTTAGAAAGAAATGTAAACGATGAAGCGTACAAAGAAAGAGCGCAATATGAATTTAATACAATCAAAGATTCTGGGTTTTCTGATTATTTTTTAATTGTGCAGGAATATATAAAATGGGCAAAAGATCAAGGTATTGTTGTTGGACCTGGGCGCGGAAGTTGTTGTAATTTTTTAACTGGGTATTTGTTGGGGATAACTGATGTTGATAGTTTGCGGTTTGACCTGGAGCCAGACAGGTTTCTGGCAAGGGGACGAAATAAGATTCCAGATATAGATTTGGATTTTGATTCCACTAGACGGGATGAAGTAATAAACCATGTGCTGGATACATATCCTGGCAAGTCCGCTAAAGTCTGTAGTTATGGGTTGTATAAGATTGACAACACGATAAATGATTTAGCTAAGGTTTGTGGGTTGCTGAGTTTTGGAACCATGGAGGAAACGGAGAGAAAAAGAAATAAAGAAAAGATTGCAGAGATTAAAAGACACATAAGGAGTTTTGAGGTTGACACTGGAGTAGATATTGAAATTGATTTTGACGAATTGAAAAATCACCCAACCACAAAAAGATACAATGAAAATTATGACAACATAATTAAACATTTTATTAAATTATATAATAAAATAAAATATATTGGCACCCACGCAGCAGGCGTAGTTATAAATGATGATTTGTTACAATATACTTCGGTTAAATATGATAAAGACGGCAACCCCTGTGTTGCATACGATTTAAAAGACATAGAAAGTCTAGGTGTTGTAAAGTTCGACATACTTGCGCTATCCACTTTGTCAGAGATATCAATTTGTCGGGAACAAACAGGTCGTGAAAGTGATTTAAATGATATTTTAGTTGATCGAGAAACGTTAGATGCTTTTAAGATGGGAAAATGTGACGGAGTTTTTCAGTTCGATAAACGTTCTGTTCAGAGCATTTTAAGGGAAGTAGAAGCACATACAGTAGATGACATTATTGCTGTTAACGCCATGAATAGGCCAGGTCCCTTATCTAACGGCACACACAAATTATACGCGGAAAATAAACAAAATCAAATCCCAGGCGCATTTGATAAATGGTTGAAAAAAACTTATGGAACAATTCTTTATCAAGAGCAAGTCATGAGAATGGCTATAGATATAGCTGGAGTTACAACAGACGAAGCGTTAAAATTTATAAAATTGTCATCTGGAAGCAAAAAAGATACTGATTTCTTTGAGAAAGATTATCCTGTTTTTAAAAAGAAATTCCTTGATGGTTGTAAAAAATTAAAACTTAAAATATCACGAAGTGAAGCCGAAAGCGTGTTTCAAAGCTTCTTTTCATACAGCTTCAATCAAGGCCATGCAACGGGATATTCTTTGATGTCAATTGAGCAGATGTATTACAAAATACATTGTCCGGCTGTTTTTTGGTATGCCAAATTAAAACACACAAAAGAAGAGGACAAATTGTGGAAGTATTTAATGGGTTGCATTACGGATTGCGGAATCGTGTTTTTACCACATGTTAATTATACCGCTGAATATTCGTTGCGTGATTTTGATGGCGAGAGGGTTATGCAGCAGGGGTTGACAACCATAAAAAATATTGGGTTGAAAGCGGCGCAAAAAATAGAAAACGAACGCAATGAAAATGGGGCTTTTAAAGATTATGATGATTTTATTAAACGTTGTAAGAGCCGCAGCGTAACGTCCCGGGTCGTTGCAGCGTTGAAAGAAGCTGGAGCATTAGAATTTGATGAAAATAAATATTTACAGCGTACAAAAGCATACAGCTCCGCGTTAATACAAAAGTCATTAAATAGGAGATAAATTAATGGAAAAAATAAATTTAAATTCTAACCACCCTCCAAGGTGCGCGGGATGCGCTTTGTCAAGGGTTTTTTATAAATGTGACGGCAATTTGGAAGTACAAGATTGTGTTTTGGTCAAATAGAGATTGAAAAATGTGTAATTATTTTGCAACAAGCATTAAAAGCCGTTTTGTGTGCGAACGAGGAGTAATATATAGTTAGGTAATAGGTGGTTTATATGCCAAATAAAAATGATCCTGCTGAGATAAAAAAAAGAATGATTGAAGTATGCACCAAAATCAATAAGCAACATGGTGATGGAACTACATATACACTTGGACATACTGGTAACTTAGAGATCACGCGTTGGTCAACTGGGATAGAGGATTTAGATAACATTATAGGTGGCGGGATGCCCTGCGGCAGGTCTGTAGAGGTTTTTGGAGCTGAGGGCGCAGGTAAGACAAGTTTGTGTTATCACCTGTTGGCTAGGCAGGCATTAAGCGTAGTCATTCCCATCGAAGGCACGTTTGACGCAAAACGTGCCAAACTGTTTGGCAATTCAACGCGCAATCTGGTGGTGTGTCGCGCTCGTTACGGTGAAGATGCTCTAAACTTTATGTCTCAATTTATTCGAACGGGTGTACCGCTTATTTGTCTAGACAGTATAGCGGCTTGCACCCCTTATGAAGAGATTGAAAAGATGGTCAAGGCTATTAACAAGGGTACAGACTTCGATTCGCGTATAGGTGGGATTGCTAGGCTGTTTGGTAAATATCTCCATGACTTATCTGTGCAGATCGAGTTGTACGGCACGACATTGATATTTACAAATCAATTGCGTGATAAAATAGGCGGGATGCCCACGTTTGGGGCAAATGAATCTACGCCGGGAGGGCGCCAGCTAAAACATGAATTTAGTTTACGTTTAAAAACAGCCAGAAAAGCTTGGATTGAAATCCCAAATAAGAACCCCGCAAATGTGGCGGCACAGGAGCGCGTAGGTATGATACAAAAAATACGCGTAGAAAAAAGCAAAGTGTCAAATCCATTTGGCGAGTGCGAAGTTCCAATGTTTTTTGATCGCGGATATGTTTCCTTTTCTGAGGTTGAAACGATCAGAAAAGAACTAATGAAGGAAAGTAGGGAAAAGTATAAATGTTAGAACCAGATGTAATAAAAGAAATTATTAAAGAAAGACAAGTTGAATATAAAGCAGAAGCAATAAAACTGCTACAAGAAATAAATTTTCTTGACATGTGTAAAAAACATGATTTAGGTTGTCACTATCCGTCTCACTTAATTGATTGTCAAAATAAAAATAATCAAAGTTGTGTATATCAAAACGCGTTAGATTTGTTGATCAAAGCCGTCAAAGCCACTTTATATGTCTAATTATGTTAAATAAACCTATTAGATTAATTGAGTTATTTGCTGGTATAGGTTCGCAAGCAAAAGCATTGAAAAATCTTGGGATTGATTTTGAACATCATTTTATTTGCGAGTGGGATAAATACGCAGTGCAGAGTTATAATGTAATACATGCCACTAGTTTTATTCCACTCGACATAACTAAAATTAGTGGCAAAGATTTAAATGTTGTTGAAACAGATAAATATAATTACATTCTTACATATTCGTTTCCCTGTCAAGATTTAAGCGTGGCCGGAAAAAAAACGGGGATGTCTAAAGAGTCAAGTACAAGGTCAGGGTTACTGTGGCAAGTGGAGAGGCTGTTAATGGAGCTTGATAACTTGCCACAAGTTTTATTGATGGAAAACGTCACCGATGTACACAAAAGAAACAACATTGATGATTTTAATAAATGGCTAGAATTTTTAGAGTCAATAGGATACAATAATTATTGGCGGGATTTAAATTCAAAAGATTTTGGGATTCCTCAGAGCAGAGATCGATGTTTTGTTGTATCTTTACTAAGTAATTGTAAATATGTTTTTCCAAAACCTATAAAATTAAAAACAAAATTACAAGATGTTTTAGAAAATAATAATTTGGTTGAAAATAGTTGTTTTTATAGCGATGATCGATTAAAGCAATTTGTAAACTATATTGATATCATTAATGGCAATTTAAAAAATAAATATTATAGCTTGAAAGATGTTGATGAACGGTTCATACCTGCATCAGCCAAAGGCAGGAAACAAGATTCTGGATGGTATTTACAGGCTGTAGAATTGAGAGAAAATTCGTTAATTATGGGTACATTATGTACCGTTCCAAAATATGCTTTAATATTTGATAAAAAATATAACACCTTACGTTGGTTAAATTCATTAGAATGTTGGCGTTTAATGGGTTTTGATGATGTAGATTACATAAAAGCTAAAAATACCGGATTGAGTGAAAGTAGGTTAAAAATGCAGGCAGGCAATAGTATTGTCGTGCCAGTGCTGCAATTTATATTTGCCAAAATGTTAGATAGGAGATCAAGAGGAATGGGCGCTTTTATTGACGCAATAAAAAAAGAATCACAAAAAGGACGTTGGAAAATACAGGACCACGAAACACAAAAAATAGATGATATTTTTAATAGCCTTATTTTATGCCCTCCAGTACAAAAAGCAGAAATAGAATTTGAAAAAAACATATTCACGCGTGGTACCGGGGAGGAAGAGCGCGTAGGTTTACACTTATCATCTGTTATCGTGCCTGATAGTAAATATTGCCTCAGGGCACAGGTGTTAAGTTTGTTGTATAAACCTAAAAACATGGACAAAGCCTTCGGAAATGATTTGTTGAGGATATTTGAGGAAGGTAATTATATCCATCGCAAATGGCAACGTTTTTTTCTTAGGGGCTCGATTTGCACCGTTAAAGATTTAGATTGTACAGTATCTAGTTACCGTTACAATTTATCTTATAGCCCAGATGCAATAATAACAATAGATAATGTTAGATATGTTGTTGAAATAAAATCAATGCGCACAGAGCTTTACAATAAAAGTGATAAACATCCAAGTGCCGAAAAACAAATCCGTATGTACATGTATTTGTTAGACATAAAAAATGGCATAATTCTCATGGAAAATAAAAATGACCAAACATACAAATTACAACTAGTCGAACATGATGAAGAAAAAGTAAAACCTTATATAGCGCGTTTGGAACAAATAAAAGATCATTATGAAGGCAAAAACATGCCAGGCAGGCACCCGGAATGCACAACTGAATTATCTAAAAAATGCACAGACTGCAATATGTCGCATGTGTGTTGGGGAAGCAAAGAATATAAAAGAGGGCAGTTAATTGGGGAAAAGGGCGGACAGTTTAAAAAATAAAAAAGCGGCAGGGAACGCTACGGAAGGTTTTAATCAATCTTTATTCCACGATGTGCAATACCCGTATGAGCGTATATGTTTTGGCATAGATCAATCATATACTTCCACGGGTATTGCGGTCGCCGCAAAACACCACAATAAAAATGATTATGATATATTAATCTGCTTTTCCTTCCCAAACACATTTGGCACAAAAGTAGAGTACAGGTTAAACTTGTGTAAGCAGCTCAACGCTATCGTCAAGAAATACATATCGCTTGGAAAGCAATCCTACGCCCTGTGCGAGGTTGTGCGCGTGTACTCAGGTGGGGTACAGCTGATGCAGAACCATGTTGCCTGGGGAGCCCTGATAGGTTGTATGGCTGACATGCTGTATGATAAGCATGACATGGCGCTCAGGGTAGTAGATACGCGCAAATGGAAGGCTGCCATTGTAGGCACGTGCAAACCGTCCGACAGCGCACCAAGGGGCGTAGACAAGAACAAATGGCCTACGATACAATGTATGATGCACAAGTATGACATAAGCCGCAATTGGTTGAAAAAGAAAATGTCGGATAAGTCCCGTTCATGGACATGGGAAGAAAGTTACCCCAATTTTGATAAAAACATCAAGTACACATACGACGACAACATAGCCGACGCTTGTGCGATCGCATTATATGGAGTTATGTATAAAATAAACGAACTGCAATTCGCACCATAATAAAAACCGGACTTTCGTCCGGCTAATGTTGTTTTGTTTATTTCAATATTCGGATGTCCCAATCTTTAATTAGGTCTGGATTTAGATCGGCATAATAGTATTTAAAATCAAACCCATATTTCATAAGTATCTTTTGCAATATATTTATTTCATAGTTTATACCCTCTCTTTCATCTTCATTATTTTCTGGGTTGTTGTATTTATTCACAAGTTCTATTATATATTTTATTATTTTCTCATTGATCATATTTAATTCTCCATAATTTCAAGTACAATTTTAAGTATTTGCGTTTCTAATTTTTGATAATATAATACATTTTTTCTAATTGTATGGACGATGTCTAATTGGGTAAATATTGCAGCTTTTTGTATGTGCTTAGTCCATTCGGTATTAGATAGCATTATTACCGGACCTTTTACATATTCTTTTGTGTTTATGTTTTGTATTAAATACATTTTATACCCTCCTTTTTTTATTATGTGTTAAAAGCTGATATTGTTACATTATCATCTCCAAAACTCCATTTCTTTTCGTCAATCTTTTTTATCGCCCATATATAGCAACATTCATCTATAAATTCGCTCCTGTCTTGATGCGTCTGTATTTCTGATGAAAATATGTTGTAGTCTGAAAATACACATGTTTTATTCCTGTAATCTACAGCAGATGTTGCCGCGTAAAGTAACACTCTTGTACCATCTTTTAATGTTTTGGTGGACAGCGCTTTGATCATTACTCCATCTCCAAATCCAAAATAATAACCGTTTGGTTCAAATTTATCTGACATTTCATTATACCTCCTGTATTGTAAACATTAATTCTTCTTTGTTGACTTCATCTTTTGCGCAAATAGCGTAATTTTTAATATATATATCCGCTACCTCTTCGTGTCCATCCATCCAAGTTATGTCTTTTGTTAATTTTATTTCTATAAATTCATTTTCACTTCTAGTTTTTCTAATTATATCCGAAAAACTTTCTTTGGAAACAAATATATATGTTGTTGCTTTAACTTTTGGTTCTGATATTTGATATGTTACCACTGTAATTGCGCCTACTTCACTTCTGCCAGTTATTTTTATAATTTTATCTTCCTTATAATCAAAATAATATTTTCCTACCTCAAATTTATATATTTCTTTCATGTTGCATTCCTTCCTTTTACATGTGTATTATTATACAATTATTGCTGTTTATTTTGTATTTAGCGGAAATACCTAAAAACCCATGTTCCATTTTTATATACTCATGCCCTTCGATAGTAGTAGAAACTTTCTTTGTGTATTCTATTGCTGCTCGTGGAAAAATATATTCGTTATTTTTACGTGGTAAAGATTCAATAAAAGTTATATATTCCTCTGTGCCATCAACAACAAAAATAATTGAAATGTTGTCAAAGTTAAGATAATAACCATGTATCCTAAAAACTGCAGTATTCATTATTTATTCTCCTTTTATTTTTCTGTAAATTTCATGGTTAAAATATCACGATAAAATGATGTGTCCCAGTCGATTTCTGTTTTTATCCCTAACCGGTAAAGTTCGTTTATAAGATCATCAATTTCTTTTTGTGTCTCATTAAGGAGAGTTGAATTATGTGTTATGTTATATAATTCGACTTTATCAAGGATTTCTTGTTTTATTTGTGCTACTAATTGCGACGTGTTCATGTTTTTTATCCTCCTATTTTTGTTTTATGTTTATATAATAACATATATTTATTTGTTTGTCAAGTGTTTTTTTTAAAATAAATTAATTATTTTTTTATTTATTGTAGTTATTTCTGTTTTATTAACAAACAATTTCAAAACAATTAAATCTACCATATTGCTTATATTATATGTACGCGCACGTACACGCGCGCCCGCGCCGCTCTTATATGGCATATGGTGTATATAACTTTATATATTATATATTACATTTAATATATTACTTTTTATTTTTTTTTCAACAACAAATATAATCAACACGAAATATATTATTTATTATTGTTGAAAAACAGTTGTTGACAAATAAATATTTTTGTGTTAAAGTGCTTTTAATATAAAAAAAGGAGTTATTAAGATGAGAAAATTTTATTTTGGAGTGCAAATTATGCACAGAGCTATTTATTCCAACGAAAACATTGATTGGGATTCTTGGTTTGAAATTTTTGATGATATATTGGATGCTAAAAAACGTTTTGAACAAATTGATTTAGAATTACACAAACCTGATAAAAGAAATGATTTTGGTAAAACTAAGGTTGAAATGTTTATTTTAGAAACAAAAATAAAATAAATTAAATTATTTTAAAAAAAACCCTTGACAAAAGAATTTATCTGTGTTACAATCTTAATATCAACAGAAAGTAGGTATTTGAAAATGGGTTTATATGATTATAAAATTCCAAATACACCTGAAAATCAAAATATAGTATTAAGCATTATCGAAATTGCAAAAGAAAACCTTAATCATGAAATAAGTTTTAATTTTTCAGACGCACTTTGTTTATGTAGCGCAATGAATCAATTTTATTCAAGTTTATACAAGGAAGAGATTAACAATGAATCATTATCGTGTTCGGCTTTTTGGGCAATGAAAAGTTTGGCGTATTCGGTTGGAATATTTGGAGCTGGATATGAAAAAGCAAAGGAAACGTTGCGGGTATTTGAGATTTTAAAATAATAGGAGGAAATAAAAATGGACTCACAAACAAAACAACTTTTTAAAGATGCCTATCAAAAATATGAGAAAGAGCTTAATACTTTTGTGCTAAACGGAAAAATGGATGGGGACAATGCAATTAATTGTTGTGGTGCATATTTAAAATCTTTAGAAAGTATTGACGCAATTACGGAAAAAGAATATAAGGAATTTTATACAGAGATGTTTATATTATTCCATAGACTTTATTAAAAAAAAGGAGATTAAAAAAATGGATAAGATATTAAAACAAACTTATAAGAACATGTATGAAACACATAGAGATATTGCTTATAATTATGTTGAAAAAGATTTTATGAACGTTACAGAAGCGATTTATAGTTGTGTTGGTTATCTTACTTGTTTGGAGGCTATTGGAGTTATCACGATAGAAGAACAAGAAATTTTAGGTGAAGAATTGAATACTTATTTTACGTTTATAAAAATTTCACAAAATGGGAGTTGAAAAAATGAAAATAGATATTGAATTTACTGATGAAGATTATATTAAAGCATATAATGAAATCAAACAATATAGAGAGACTGGAGTTTTATGTGATGGAGTAGTCAGACGGTTGTCAAGTGAATTAAAGCACCTTACAAATAATATAGATTACGCAGTTAAATTAATTTACATTTCTGCATTCGATAAATATGTAAAAACACTTAAACAAAATTATTAGTTAACATATGGTGTTATTCCTTTATTGCGGTCTTGGGGTAGGGCTGCGAGTCGTATAACTTAATGGGAGACTATAAGCCCGCCATATTTAATACAAAAATATAGGAGTTAAAAAAAATGGATTACAAAGAGTGTTATAAAGAGTGTGGTGATTGTGATGGATATTGCTCGTGTTGCACTGGAGTTACGCCCTGCTCTTTTTGTGAAAGTCACGGGGAATGTCAGCAATGTGGAATAGATACCTGTTTAACTGTGGGAGGAGAATCCATGTGTGGCAAATGCTCTGTTAATTTTTAAGGAAGGAATAAAAATATGAAAGTCGGAGATTATGTTAAAATACATTCCAGCGATGAATGGGACGGTTTGGTCGGAATAATACATGGTGTAGTTCCAAAAGGACAAAGTTACCGGCTTGCTATAGTTTGCACATTGAAACCAATGTTGATTTATTATGTCGATGAAAATGATATTGAAAGAAAGTTGACGGTGGTTGAATGATAGATAAAGCGGTGAAATATCAGATTTTGATTATGAAACCATAACTGATGAAATAAATAAAAAGGAGTTAAATTAGTGATAAGAGTAGATTTTGAAACTGGGGAATATGTGAAACTGCGAGATCAAAAAGGGATAGGGTTGATTGCTGAAAAATATAAAAATCGTTTTGGAAACACCATTTATAAAATGATTGGATCAGATGAGGAATATTGTATTGTCGATATCGTCGAAGCCGTAGAACCAAATAAAGTGAAGTACGAAAAAGGTCAATATGTATTATTGCAAAATGGAGATTTTGGATTAATTTATGGTGTTGTCGATAATTTTTATAAGCTCTATGGTTCAAATAAAAATTATGTGTCACAAAATTTTATAAAAACGGTTAACGAAGAAGAACTTTATAAGTTACAAGATAGAAAATTTATGATTGGTGAAAAAGTTTTTGTCTTTAAAACATTCAGTATAGATGTCGTTACATCTAGGTCAAAAGATGGTTACGGCGCAAACTACGGGTTACAAAATACTGATGGAGTGTTTGAATATTATGAACTTATTAAATTAGACTATGCAGCTGAATTTGGTTTAATTGATGAAATAAAATTAGATATAAAAGCTGAGAATATAAAACGCTGCATTGATCAAAAGATTGTTCGTGAATCTCTTGAATTAGTTGATGCGTTAAAAATGGAAGTGTATGGAGGTAATTATTTGACAAATGGTATAAAAAATAAAGAGACTAAACATTTGGAGACAAAAAAGAAT